>JAABUO010000488.1_pt1 | contig 76517 bp, 67 predicted proteins | sample 5559291 | NCBI WGS metagenome assembly JAABUO01 (sample SAMN10711878, study PRJNA513372) | rock metagenome | isolation source: Antarctica rocks | place: Antarctica: Victoria Land, Finger Mt sud
AATTTCGTTGCGGAGCAGATATCACGATTTCCTCAACACCAAAGGAGGGAAAAAAGAGACGAAAATTCTCCATTTTCGGTCGACAAACCGCCTTCGACCCAGGAGCAGCAGGTGCGGGGAACTGTGCGCGCATCTGTGAAGGCAGGACAGAACGGCAGAGGCTACTCGCTGCCTCCCCTAAGAAGCCAGCAACCCTTCGTCGGGACGGAAGAAGGTGTTTGCGCGAGGGGGTGGCTGAGATCTGTCGTGCCGCAGGACACTTCGAGCCCGAGCGCGCACTCTCCCGCTGCTCTCCTTCGGACTTGCCTCCTCTCAGCGCCGCTCTTGGAAAACAGTCCCCGTTGTTGAAGCTGCTCAATTCCATCGTTGCGGCGCTTGATTGACTGAAGGACCACGTCGGGTGACCACGCCGAGTCCATCGTCTCCAGCGCACTTTGAGAGGCCATGTTCTTTCTGAAGGAACTGTCTCTGACAGTCTCACTTCACCCTTCATTCTTTGGACCCCAAATGCGCAGATTTTTGCGTGAAAAGCTGCTTCAGGATGTTGAAGGGTCGTGCAGTGGTCAATATGGCTTCATTGTGTGCGTACTGGACACGATGGATATCGGCAGGGGTAGAGTGGTCCCGGGCTCGGGAAGCGCAGAGTTCGTCATCCGATACCAGGCTATCGTCTGGAAACCCTTCAAGGGTGAAGTTGTTGATGGCGTTGTTAATCTCGTCAATAAGCTTGGCTTCTTCACAGATGTCGGTCCGCTATCGGTGTTTGTGTCTTCTCATGTGAGTCAGTCGAGCGATTGGCCTGCTAACAATACAGCTAATACCTGCAGATATGAAATTTGATCCCACTTCCAATCCTCCGAGTTACGCTTCCACAGATCAAGTGGTTGAAAAGGGTTCTCGTGTGAGATTAAAGATAGTCGGGACGCGAGCTGATGTCAATGAGATATTTGCTATTGCCACCATGAAAGAGGACTGGCTAGGGACTTTGGACTAAGATTTCGATGGGATGGGTGCGGATAGCCAGAGTCTGGCTTTGTTACTAAACGAAGGAGAAAAGCAAATGTGAGTGTATTATACTATGAGTATTGTAAATTTGGTAGAGATAAAATAGAACGTGAGTGTACTAGTGCTCTGTTCTCAGTGACTCTGCATTTGTCACACACGGATAAAGTATTCTCAACGAATGAGATAGAGAATGATCTGAAGTGATGGTGTGCACTCTGTCAACTGCATTTGAAACATCTAAATCCAATTTACCTTGAGCGTTTCAATTTTAGAGCGTTAATGATAAGGGAACGTGGATAGTGCAAAATGTATGCCTGAGCCCGAGGGGTCCATCCCGATGACCCATGGGTCACAATGTGTCATACGCATATTATTGAAAGCAAGATATGCGGGGGGGTTGCCGTGCACCCACTGGCGTTGAAAGTCAGTGTACGAAGAAGAGCTTATTCCGATCCAATAGTCATACGATACGAATTTGGCCGATTGACTCACTGAAGACCGTTATATATTATACGACTCTCACGACCACGTTGCTTTAAAAAAAGGTGTGAATACTTGGTCATCATGAATATTTGGACCTGACCTGGGAACTGGCTGGGTTACGGAAGTGTCGACTCCCAAGTTCAAGCGTTGGGTGAAGTCTTACGTTTAAAGTCGGCACACCACATCGCATGACATCACGTTCGCTATTGCGGGTTTGCGAAGACCTTGGCATTTCAGTTTTTGTGAAGTCTACACACCATTGCGGTTAAGATTGCAACATCACGTCGTACGACTTCACCTTCCCAAATTGGTTATTTGACCAGTCGAGTAATCCATGTTGCTTTGAATATGCTTGTCTGCATCTATCTACTCCTAGCAACTCTTGTTCACTCCAAACAGCCGAATGCGGCTCCAGATGTTCGAAGAACTAGTTCGGTGGGTACACCCAAACGCACAACCGACACACATACGCCCACCACTAGAATCAACATAAAGAGAGCTAACAACCAAAAAAGGCTCAACTTGTAGGAAATGATTGCGCTATCATGTCAGTTTTTCCCTGAGTGAGTGGCTTAAAATTAATGAATGCTCTTCGAGGCCTACGAGACTGTGGTCATCTCAAATCCTGTTACTCGTATCGATCTCGTTGAACCAGGATCTGACCTACACTAGTATGGCTGAGTTGATATTGCCAAAGAAGGTACTCTCCAAGCTCCAATGAGCGTTTTGGGCGTATATTTTTAATGGGCCGTATGCCTGTCAGATCCTTACGGCGCGTTATCATTAGCGAATTGTAATGGACTGTAGAGGAGCTGTACCTATTGATCTACAGTTCCTGTCCCGACCATTTCCATGCAGCGGTATTTTCGAGTTATTAGTGCGCCTCAAGTCCCGGTAACAAAGTGGTTCTAGAGTCATCCTAGTTGCAGGCTTATTAAGCAACTGGGTGCCCACCCTGTTCTGGCATTTTACTTCGAGGGAGTGGACGGGGTGATTGGTGTCGGTTTTTTACATCCACAATTGCCTATACATGTCCATTCCTTTGAAGATTTTGGTAAAGTAAACGAAACTCTCGGAAGGCTGACCTTGGATTTAATTTTGTACTTGTGTGAAGCCCTAGTGATAGTATTGGCTTGGGTCTTGCCGACTTCCGCATGCACGTGATTTCTTTGCCAGCCCAATTAGGCAATAATTCCTACAACACGAGTATAAAAGTTCAGCGACAATATTCACGGTCATGGAAACGAAAGGTGATGCCCAGGAAGAGTCCTCGTCTCTGACAGACAGGCTCATGTCGACAGATGGGAACAGGTCCATGGAGTCAACAGAATCAGAAGCATCCCGAATACTTGACGAATTAGGAAAGATTGCTATCGAGCATCAATTTGATGTCGAGGAACAACCAGCATACAGCAAATCATACTCAAAGACGAAACGACGTGCATGCATATTTGGATTTGGGTCAATTTTTCTAATCTGGCTGGCCGTTGTAGGCTTGTATGCGAACCGCAGTCTGTTGGGCTCGGCCCACGCATCGCATCTCCGACGGCTGACAATGGATGATGTACAGTCTAGTAAATTCCAACCTCGACGAAGAGACGTGCAATGGATGAATGAGAACTCGATTTTTGAAAGGAGCCAGGACGGAAAGATAACGATCATCCACGTTGCGAGTGGAACATCTACAGACTTTTTGGACTCTAAAATTCGCCTTGACGGGGAAGAGAAGACCATCCAAAAATTTTGGGTCAACGAGCAGTCTGGATATGCTTTGCTTGCCACTGACATGCTACAGAATTGGCGACATTCTTTCTTTGCCCGTTACTATATCTATTCCCTTCATGAAAACACTACGATACCTCTATTAGCGAAGGAGGACATGTTGGTCATCTTTGCAGAGCTTTCTCCGTCTGGTCAGCGTATCGCTTATATCAAGGAAAATGATTTATATGTCTATGACATTCCGTCAAATGAACACACAAGGGTCTCACACGATGGTGCTGTGGATTTTTTCAATGGAGTCCCAGACTGGGTGTACGAGGAAGAAATTTTCCAAACAAATTCTGCACTCTGGTGGTCACCGGATTCCAGGTACATTGCTTTTCTCTCTACCAATGACTCTTCCGTACTAGAATTTCCGATACCCTATTTTTTGGAAAATGTCGACTCCGATGCAGTATATCCGAAACTCGTCAGCTTAAAGTACCCAAAGCCAGGTTCTCCAAATCCAACGATTGAAACTCGTTTGTACGATGTGATGGATGACAATCTCGTTACAGTCAGCTGGGATGGTACTGAAGAATCTAAGTTGATCGCTCAAGTCTTTTGGACGGGGAAGGATAAGTTTATGGTGCGTGAATTTAATCGACCTAGCGATTTTCAACGGATGATTGTCGTTGATGCGGTGACGGGAATTGGACAGAGTGTCAGGGAGGAGAATATGACTGCTATTGATGGGGGCTGGTTTGAGGTAAGAAACTCCATCCATATCCCTGCAAACTCGTCGCAGGGGCGCGTCGATGACGGGTACTTGGATGTCATTGTCCATGACGGTTTTGAGCACCTAGCCTACTTCTCACCCTTGACGTCTACAAAACCATTGATGCTGACAAGTGGCCCCTACCAAATTACTGACGGACAAATTGCCCCAGACTTGGATAGAGGCATTGTGTACTTCCAGTCCACGCAGAAGAATTCAGTCGAGAGGCATTTGTATTCTGTGCGTCTTGATGGATCCAATCTTCAAGCAGTCACAGACACGTCGCAAGAAGCCTACTATGATGTGGCATTTGCACCTGGAGCAAAGCATGCCCTCATCTCGTACCAGGGGCCAGAGACCCCATGGCAGAAAATGTACGACATGGAAACGCAGCGGTACATCCTTGACATTGAGTTGAACCTACATCTGGCGAATGCGTCGAAGGAGTACGATCTACCCACGAAAGTAGTGTCGACTTTGCGGGTCGATGGGAGGGAGCTTAATGTCGAAGAGATCCGTCCTCCCAGATTTGATTCGAGTCACAAACACCCACTTCTTTTCAAACCGTATGGAGGCCCCATGAGTCAGACTGTAGCCAAGAAATGGGGCATTGATGTGCATTCCTTTCTTGCTGCGAGTCGTGGCTATGTCGTTGTCACGGTGGATGGTAGAGGCACAGGCTTCAAAGGGCGTGACTTAGAAACTGCAGTTCGAGGACACCTCGGCCGATATGAAGCCGCTGATCAGATCAGCGCAGCCAAGATTCTGGCAGAGAGAGACTACATTGACGAGGAACATCTTGCAATATGGGGCTGGTCATTTGGCGGCTATCTGACCTTGAAGGTTCTGGAGACGGATCAAGGTGAGACTTTTCAGTATGGCGTGGCAGTAGCGCCAGTCACAGATTTCCATTTCTACGATTCTGTGTACACGGAACGGTACATGATGCTGCCCAGTCAGAATGAGGATGGATACAAAGAGGCTGCTGTAAGCAATGCAACAGCAGTTGGTCAAGCGGGACGATTTCTCATTATGCATGGAACGGGTGATGATAATGTCCATTTCCAAAACACACTTGTATTCTTGGATCGATTGGATGAGGCTGGGGTGGAGAATTACGACGTGCATGTCTTTCCGGATAGTCATCACTCCATCACCTTCCACAACGCCAACCGTATGGTGTATGACAGGCTGGTCACGTGGCTGGATCAAGCCTTTTCTGATGTTTTTGCATGATGTATATTATCGCTCGCCATATGGACATGTAAAATATCTCTACAAGCAATGTTGTAGTCTGTCAGTCGAGTGTAGGATAATGGCCAAATTGAGTAAATTTACCGATGATATTGTCATGCCAACACGCCCATACAACAACATCTTCAACACAAAATTGAAAACGCACGTCCATTTGGATCGCAACAGTTGTCCACACCTCAAAGGTAGGAGTATGCTTGATGGAAAGTCCAGCAGTCGGCGATATATCCACCGACAGTACATCCTCACGCCCTCCCGTGCAGTTTGAAAGTGCATATGCGCGACGTCTCTTTGGGGTCGACGGACCGACGCCATCAAAACCACACACTCCAGCTACAGCAACTTACATACCCGCATTCACGCGAAAGAACTCGTATGAACAAACGATGCAGCCGGCGCAAGTGCAGGTACCGCAGTCCAATCTACGATCGAGTAGACCGAAACGCAAGCTGGGTAACTTGGGCAAAGCGCAGCGGGCGAGACTATCTGCGGATGGCGACGGGGAGGATTCAACGCTGAGGAGGTTGACGCCTCCGGAAGACCCCCCTTCCGGCGGAGACGAGACCCATGCGGATGCAGACTTGGCTGGTGCGGATGTGAGGACGTACTTTCCCTCGACAGCTACAATGCCTGCTGCTTTACATCCCCATCCTTCCAGATCTCCCTTTGCCCTCTACCACACCTCTCCTGCTCTGCTGCCCCCGTTACGACTGGGGATGAATGCAGAAGGCAAGGAGGACAACCCCTTCTACAGCTCCATCAACCAATCCCTAGAAAACATCGCCATTTCTCCTCATCCAGTGCAAACGAGTACGCCCTACAAACCTCGAGTGCTGCAACAGAATTTAGAGAGAGAGAGGGATCGCCCGCCGTTGGCGGAAAGGTCTGTCAATCATAGCAATTCTCCGAAGAAATCCGCCTCACCAAAGAAGCAAGCGCCGCAAGCCGAACCTACGCCGCGGCGCCTCTTTGAAAAGTTTGACGCCATGCAGTCGCCCATGGAGACAGAGAAGAAAAAGTCAAAGCATATTTACTACGTCAATAAGGTACAGTATGAACGACTATCCCTACTTGGCCGAGGCGGCTCCTCCAAAGTGTATCGTGTCATGCATACCGGCACGTCGCAGCTCTTTGCCCTAAAGAAAGTCTCCTTTGATTCGGCGGATGGGGCTGCCATTGCCGGGTACAAGGGGGAGATTGATCTTCTGCGAATCCTCTCCCAGAATGAAAGGGTAGTGAAGATGATTGATGCCGAGATTGACGATGTCAAGGGCAATTTATTTCTCATCATGGAGATGGGCGAGATTGACCTTGCTCACATGCTCATGGACCGGGCCAACAAGCCACTCGATCTGAATTTTGTCCGTTACTACTGGCAGCAGGTCGCCATGGCCGTCCATTCGCTCCACACCACCACCAAGATTGTGCACTCTGATCTAAAACCAGCCAATTTTCTGCTCATTAAGGGGGTCTTGAAGCTCATTGACTTTGGGATTGCAAAGACCATTGGAAATGACACCACCAACATCCACCGCGATACACAAATTGGGACCATCAGTTATATGTCCCCGGAAGCGATTCTGGACACCAACGGGGGCATTGGCGGGCAGAGGCTGATGAAGTTGGGCAAGGCCAGCGATGTGTGGAGCTGCGGTTGTATCCTGTACCAGATGGTGTATGGACGCACGCCCTTCTCCCATCTCAGCATGATCCAAAAGATCCGGGCAATATCGGATTCCAAGGTGCCGATCGACTTCCCTGCCGCGGTGGGGTCCGTGACGGTCCCTGAGAGCGCCAAGCGGTGCATGGTGGGCTGCCTCCAGCGCGACCCCAAGCAGCGGTGGACGCTCGAGCGGCTGCTGGAGGATGACTTTCTGCAGCTGGACAGGCGGCGCGACCAGGTGCTGATCAACCGCAATGAAATCATGAGCATCATGAAGATTGTTTTGGAGAAGACCCGTCGGGGTGAGGGGGTGGATGAGGAGTGGATGCGCCGCTTGGCGGGTGAAGTCTACCAGCGACTGTTGTAATATAACCAGTACATATCTAGACCGCCTCCTGGTCATTGATCCGCAGCTCGTTGATGCGCAGGACGGTGACTTTCTGCTTGCTCTTTACCGTCTTGACCCGCCTTTGCCGCCGCTTTGTCTTCTCCACAAAGCTCATGGGCTGGCGGGTCAATTCCACGACGCGCGCTCGGCAGGAGAAGAGGCCGCGGTCTAGCAGCGGGCTCCCTGTCAGCGTAAGCTCGCGCGATCCGATGGTGGTGAGGTTGCGCAGGTCGAGGGTGTCGCCCACGCGCACGTCGGGCAGGCGGTATGGGAGGTGCAGCAGGTCGCCCATGGTGACGGTGTAGGAGAAGCTGAATATCCGCAGCTGGGCGTAGAGCGGTCTTGTTTGCAGCAGCCGCAGCAGCCCTTTCTGCACCGCCATGGCTCTCTGCGCGGCCTGATGGTCGGTGGTGTCTTGCTGCTGGGGGGTCCTTCCCTTGGAATTCCGTCCTGGTCCGTCCCTGATTGACGAGATGCCGCAGAACGAGTACATTGAGCAGCACATCAAGCGCCATGGACGCCGCCTGGACCATGAAGAGCGCAGCCGGAAGAAGGAGGCGCGCGAGGGCAAGAAGGTGGCCCACCAAGCCCAGAAGCTGCACGGATTCCGGGCAAAGATGTTTGCCAAGCAGCGCTTCCACGAGAAGGTGCAGCTGCGCAAGCGGGTCAAGGCGCAGCAGGAGAAGGGCGTGACGCGCGAGGTGGAGGCAGACCCGGACCAAGCCCTGCCCACCTACCTGCTCGACCGCAACCCCAACAAGCACGCCAAGATGCTCTCCACCAGCATCAAGCAGAAGCGCAAGGAGAAGAGCGCCAAGTGGTCGGTGCCGCTGCCACAGGTGCGTGGGATCGCCGAGGAGGAGATGTTCAAGGTCATTCGCACCGGCAAGACGAAGCGCAAAGGCTGGAAGCGCATGATCACGAAGCCTACCTTTGTCGGGGAGGGCTTCACCCGGCGCCCGGTCAAGTACGAGAGGGTCATCCGGCCCATGGGGCTGCGCATGAAGCGGGCCAATGTGACGCACCCGAAGCTGGGCGTCACCGTGCAGCTGCCCATCCTGGCCGTGAAGAAGAACCCGCAGTCGCCCACCTACACGCAACTCGGGGTGCTCACCAAGGGCACCCTCCTCGAGGTCAACGTGAGCGAGCTGGGGCTGGTCACGACGGGGGGCAAGGTGGTGTGGAGCAAGTACGCGCAGGTCATGAACAACCCGGAGAACGACGGCTGCGTCAACTGCGTGCTCTTGGTGTAGTGTTTCCATCTCTGTACATAGTCCTGTGGTCCCTTTTTCACCGACACCACCACCACTACCACCACCACCGCCACCCACGATGCTCAATCCATTGCGTGCTGGTGCGCGCCAATCGCTCGCAAAGGCTGCTGCCCGCCATCGCCCGCTGCCCAGGAATATCGTCCCGGCGGCGGCCGTCCAGGTCAGGGCGTTTGCCGACGCCAAACCCAGCCCGACAGAGGTCAGCTCGATCCTGGAGGAGAGGATCCGCGGGGCCGCCTCCGAGGTCGACATGGCCGAGACAGGGCGCGTGCTCTCAGTGGGAGATGGCATTGCCCGCATCCACGGCCTGCGCTCCTGCCAGGCAGAGGAGCTGGTCGAGTTTGCCTCCGGGGTCAAGGGAATGGCCCTTAATCTGGAAGCAGGGCAGGTCGGGTGCGTGCTCTTTGGCTCCGACCGGCTGGTGAAGGAGGGCGAGACGGTTAAGCGCACCGGACAGATCGTCGATGTGCCCGTAGGCGAGGCCATGCTCGGCCGTGTGGTGGATGCCCTGGGGGCCCCCATTGACGGCAAGGGCCCCATCAAGACCACCGAGCGCTACCGTTCGCAGCTCAAGGCTCCGGGCATTCTTCCGCGCCAGTCCGTCCGGGAGCCGGTGGAGACCGGGTTGAAGGCGGTCGACGCCATGGTGCCCATTGGCAGAGGCCAGCGCGAGCTTATTATCGGCGACAGACAGACGGGCAAGACAGCGGTTGCGCTCGACACCATCCTCAACCAGAAGCGATGGAATGATGGGGCGGATGAAAAGAAGAAGCTCTACTGTGTTTACGTGGCCGTCGGACAGAAGCGGTCGACCGTGGCGCAGTTCGTGCAGACCCTGCAGCAGCACGATGCCCTAAAGTACTCCATCGTGGTGGCGGCAACGGCATCCGAGGCGGCGCCCCTGCAGTACATTGCCCCCTTCTCGGCCTGTGCCATGGGCGAGTGGTTCCGCAATAATGGCAAGCACGCACTCATCACCTACGACGACCTGACCAAGCAGGCGGTGGCCTACCGACAAATGTCCCTGCTCCTGCGACGACCACCCGGCCGAGAGGCCTACCCAGGAGACGTCTTCTACCTGCACTCGCGACTCCTGGAGCGAGCGGCAAAGATGAACGACAAGCTGGGCGGCGGCTCCCTCACTGCACTGCCCATCATCGAGACCCAGGGCGGCGACGTGTCGGCCTACATTCCCACCAACGTCATCTCCATCACGGACGGCCAGATCTTTTTGGAGTCGGAGCTCTTCTACAAGGGTGTCCGCCCAGCCATCAACGTCGGCCTCTCTGTCTCTCGTGTCGGCTCAGCAGCCCAGGTGAAATCCATGAAGCAGGTTGCAGGATCCATGAAGCTCTTCCTGGCACAGTACCGTGAGGTCGCTGCGTTTGCGCAATTCGGCTCCGACCTGGACGCCTCGACAAAGTCGACCCTGAGCCGCGGCGAGCGACTGACGCAGCTGCTCAAGCAGAAGCAGTATGCGCCGCTGCCGGTGCAGGAAATGGTTCCCATCATCTACGCCGGCGTTAATGGTCACCTCGACAAAATTGCCGTGGACCATATCAATAAGTGGGAGGCGGACTTCTTGTCGCACTTGCGGACGGACCAGAAGCCCATGCTCGACAAGATTGCCAAGGAGGGAAGCCTGTCGAAGGAGCTCGAGGGCACGATGAAGGACGTCATCACCAAGTTTGTCTCTAGCTACCAATAGACTACGCCTTGTTTAGATATCCTTTCTCCATCCATCCCTCCATCCCCTCTCCATTTCCCTAGGGCCCAGCCATCACCCGGGACTGCTTCTGCGGCGCCTTCTCCCATGGAGTTGTAGACAGCGACGTAGTACCGCTTCGGGAGGATGTCACGCGGGTCTTTTGTGGGACGTGTAGGAATGCAATTATGTATAGTACCCGAGTACTTTTGTAGTAGGAGCTACTCAAAATCCTCAATCTCGTCGTCCACTTCCTCGTAGATGCTCTCCATACCCGTCTTGACCATCGCCTCTCGTGGCTCGTACGGCGAATACGTTGCATCCCCTCGCTCAAGACCATGAAATGTGACGATACCGCGAATGGCCTCGGGACGGCGAATGTGATACAGCCACGGCAGGTACTCCAAAAGCAACTCCTCCTTCCCCATCGACAGCTGCGACTCTTTCATGAAGGAGAGAAGATCGTCCTCAATCTCCGCTTGCACCCGCCGTGTCTTCAATAGGGTCGGGTAGTAGATTTTATACACCTTGCGCACCACCGTCTGCGGTAAGGCAAACAGCACACCAGATATGCCAACCGTGGCTGCGGCCTCGCTTGGTCCAATGATGCATGTGTCGGAGAGGTAGGACGCGCACTGGTCGACTTCAGCCAGCTCCGTGGTCGACGGCAGGTAGTTTTCATAGACGCAGAGGAGGAAGGTAGATGCGTCCACGCCCGACTCATCCAACACACGCTCGACAGCGACACTCGAGGGAGCTCGCTGTGCCCACGCCATATGCTCCGGCATGTCCACCTGTTGGCCTGGCAGTCGCTTATTGTGCACCACACGACCGACAGCGTGGAAGAGGCCAATGGCGGAGTCTCGTCCGCTGATGCCATCCAGCAGGGCCGGCTCCATGTCTGCCCTGCCGGCTCGCTTCCTCTTCCCGTGCTTCGCATGGTGCTGGTGCAGCTGTCGGCAGGAGAATTGCAGGCCGTTGAGGGCGCTGCGTACGTCTCCCATGGAAGCAAGCTTCAGCACAGCTCCCTCAGTAAGCACCCCCTCCATGTGCTCCTCCAGCAAGACACTGCGCAGGACACGCAGCATGGATGTTTTGGAGATGGGATTGAAGGAGATAGCGTCGACACGTGGATCCTCCAGCATTTCTGGACCAAGCAGTTTCCGCGGATTGAAGGCGGAGTCGTAGGATTCGTCGCCACGAAGCTCCGTCTCCGAGATGATGAGGATGATGGGATGCACACCCGTCGTCAGGTGCTGTTGCACGGCCCCACGAAAGGCGGCCAGTGGAGCAGGAGACGAGGAAAACGTATTGGGCAGGTCTTCCAGCAGGATAACGCGCTTGGACATGGCTTGGCCAAAGTCCAGCGGGGCATACCTGTCCGCCTTGGCCAGAAAGTCCTCAAACATGACAGAGAGGGGCAGGTCGCCGGACTGGGGGTTTGTCCATTCGCATACTTCAAATCCAACCTCGTCCCGTAGTGCCAGGAGGGTCGCTGTCTTCCCACTCCCTGCCGGGCCAGTCAGGATGAGCAAGCGTTTCATGGACCTGCCTGTGCATGCAAACGAGAGCCACTGCCGCACCTCCTTCAACTTTGCTTTGTGCACTGCCACTGCATCTGCATTCCGTGGAGCGTACTTCTCCATCCAGCTGGCCGGGGCCGAGGTGACCGTGATTGCCTCCTCCTCAGACGACACGTCCACGATCTCCTCTGTGGAGTAGTCTTTCTGCCCCATGGAATCCAGAAAGAGCAGCTTCTTGCTCTTCTCCCCTTTGACCGTCCCCTCCTCCTCGACCCGCCTCCTCTTCTTCCTCTTCATTGTTGTCATCTCCCCACATCACGAGCATGAGCTTCTTCAGCCTGGAGGACCAGCTCGTCTTCTACGGCTCCTACCACCAGCACCCTGTGAATGTAGGCATCCATGTGGTCTGCGTGCCCCTCCTGCTGTGGACTGCGTTCCTGCTGGAGAGCAATACAGGCGCGCTGGTGGCCTCTGTGTCCTTCTCCAACCTGGGCGTCATCTCCAGCATGGTCTACGGCGGGCTCTACTTCCTGCTCGATCCTGTTGCAGCCGGCCTCCTCCTTCCGCTCCTCGTCACTGGCTCCGTCTACGCAAGCGGGCTCGTCGAGAGGTGCGGGTGGCAGGCAAACAAGTACGCCTTGGCGGTGCACCTGGGCAGCTGGGTCTTGCAGTTCATCGGGCATGGAGCAGCAGAGGGGCGTGCACCAGCGCTGATGGACAACCTCTTCCCAGCCATCTTCCTGGCCCCCTTCTTTGTGTGGATGAAGGTGCTCTTCACAATGGGCTACCGGCCTGCTCTCAAGCGCAGAATGGACACCAGGATACAGGAAAATTTGCAGTCATTCAACAGGAAGAAGGGGGAAAGGTGACGCCCGCTCATTCCAAATCAAGAATCTGATATTAACTCGTCCCATTCGCCGTCATCCATCATCTGCCGCACAATCTCAAGACCACCCACCAGCTCCCCTTTGACATAGAGCTGAGGAAAGGTGGGCCAGTCGGAGTAGTCTTTGAGCCCCTGCCGCACGTCCTCGTCGGCGAGTATATTGAAGAAACCATACCGTGTCCCTCGCTCCCGCAACAGTCCTACCAGCTGGCGTGAGAAGCCACACTGCGGCGCTGCCGGCGTGCCCTTCATGAAGAGCATCACCGTGCTCGCCGAGACGAGGCTGCCCAGTCTCGTCTCTAGATCCTCCTCCTGCTTGGTGACCCCGTTTGTGTCGGTGCCGTTCGACGGAGAAGCTGCTGTCTGCGCAGGCGCCGTCGTGGCTAGAGGAGGCGGCAGCGGCTTGCTCCCGGTCTCCTTTTGCAAGGCATCCTGCAGACTCTTGGGATCGGTGCCAGAGAGGCGCGCCAGGATCTGGTTACTCCGCACCAGCACCACATAGGGCACCGCAGAGACGTCGTAGGCCTCAGACACCTCCGCCATCTCCTCCGCATTCACACTCACGAATTTGACGGCCGGGAAGTGCGTGCTCAGCTCGGCAAAGATGCCATTCATCTGGGCGCACGGCGCTGCCCATGTCGTGTAGAAGTTCACCGCCAGGATGCTCTCGGGCTTCAGGCCTTTGACGAGCTCGTCGAACTCGTCAAACGACTTCACTTCATGCACCGCCATGGACTTGCTGTTTTCCGAAATTTACGGTTCTCAAATTGGACGATTGGAGGGAACCACAACCTACAGATGCAAAGGACGCGTGAGATGGGATACGCTACTGAAGCTCGACATAGTTGGCAGGGAAGAGACCGGTCTGCCCGTTGTACGTCCCCTGCCACCAGTCGTCGTCGGGGAACTCGATGCTCTCAATAGTCGCACCGTCGGGGAAGGACAGCTCATTGTCCTCGGCTGCCTCGTAGTCATACTGCGCAACTGCCGTTTTCCCCTGTGTTGCAGCCGGCACATCGCCGACTTGCGGCCCGCCCGAGGTCGCTTCCTGCGTGTCTTCGTCATCCTCGACCAGCTCGACATAATTGCTTGGATATAAGCCTGTCTCACCCTGCCGTTAGCGTTGGTATTGTGTAGCTCACCCGTTCATTCATTCCACTCCACCACCCCTCATCCACCATTTCGATTTCCGTAATCATCTCCCCGTCGATAAGCTCCAACTCGTTCTCCTCCTGCTTTTCATAACCATATACTACACACGCCCGTTTCCCTCGGGTCTCGGTAGGCAGCCGTTCGTCCACAACCTGTGTTTGACTCAACTCTGTCCGATTTCGCGCCTCCACATCGTCGTCAGCTTGTAATTCTTCTTCTGCTGGGATATTGATATTTTCCATTGGGACGCCAGGTTCATCTTGTGGCTCCTTGTCAGTCTCGTCAAAGGCTTCCTCCTCCCTTTCCTCAGTATCCTCAACAGGAGGCGCCCTTGGCTTGTTTGAAAAGTTCAGCATTGGTGCGGAAGTGGCGTCTGATTCAGCGGCGGCAGGGCCTGTTTCATCCTCCTCTTCAGGCTCTGAGGATACTCTTGACTCCTCGCGAGAGATTGAGATCGGTTTCCGAGGAGCACCACCAGCATTGATATTTGTATTCTTAAACTTCTCTCGCAACGCACTTACTCCGCCGACGGGTTCATGACCAATTTCCTCCTGCATGTCCTCATCTCCCATATCCCCTTGTGGTTCCTCTTCTTCCCCTTTGCCTACAGACGCCACTTCTGCTGGAACGATTGGCGGTACAGTCGGTTTCACGCCACACTCTCCCTTCTCACGAGCTTTCCGCTCCGCCCATTGCTGCGCAGGCGTTTTGCCGTTCTCCATTCCAAAATTCATGTTCATACCTGTGACAACGTTTGACGTTTTCCTTTGTGGAACAGCCGCAGTAGGCGTGACTGGCTTAGTGCCTGTGCTTGACGATGGAGGCCAATTCTTAGATACAGAGGGTTTGGGTTTGGGTAGGCTCGACATACGGCCGGATTGGGTGTTTTGAAACGCTGCAGAGCGATCTCGAATGCTGCGGCCTGCACTAGCTTCCTCCGAAGATACGTCTGCCGATGGAATGCGTTGAGCAGGTGTGGCGTCGGAGCCAGCAGTAGCTTGCGCCCGAATTGCCGCAATGTCCACTTTGCCAATAGGCTCATAAGCTCCCTTGACTACTTCTGGGCGATCCAGTTTCCCTTGGGCACGAAGAGCTGCAATATCAGGTGCGCCGACTGGTTTAAAACTCGAGGTGGCGGGTTCTGGACGCTCATGCGATTTTCCTGTACCGAGATCGATTTTGTGGGGCTTGTAAGCCGTCTCCACCTTGGTGAGCTCAGATGCGGTCACAGGAGGTGCATCAGCACCCCATCCATCTTCATCCACTTCATTTGTTTCTGCACGAGTAGTAGAAGTAGCTGCCGCCGGTTTGGTCGCAGCGATAGGCTGAGGGCTTAAGCTCTTGCTAGGCTCGTTGACGGAGTACTTACTACCGCTTGCATTGGCAACCTTGTTCATCATATCGTTGACATTAAGATCCTCTTCACTACGAGCAGTCACTTGTACATGGCTGCCGTGCAGAATCTTGGCGACAGCAGCAAAGTGTCTGGTGAAGTAAGCTTTAACCCGTTCCGCAACGCCGTCTCCACACCAGCCAATTAATATGAACTTGGGTAGACCACTATTCGTATCGACGACCTTACAGAAGCCATACTGTACCTTCCCATCTTCAAACTCTTCCACCAACTCTTCGAGACCCCCGGACCCCGTGTTCTGGAGCTCGAGAACATTGGAGGTCAAGGAGGTCAGGGTCTTGAGAAGCATCCACGACGTTCCGTCGGACGAAGTGCCTGATACGATTTTTGTATACGCATCTCCAATGTCGCGGCCATGCTGGCTGCTATCGAGTTGGCCTAGCGACATCTAGTCTGACGTCGTTGCACGCTTTCAAATATAGTGTGAGGTTCTCAATGAATGAAACACCACACAAGAATAGTGTGAGTGTGCTTAACCACAAACGAATGACATTGGGAGAAAGATACTATTTCCTAAGTAGAGCAGCTCAAAGATAAGCAGGCAAACAGGGAGTGTTTGGGAACTTCCCAAACCGCGTATTTGTGTCTAAGACAAATCACACGGCATCTCTATTAAGAGTTTGTAAACAGCCGCGTTTCAGTAATACTGCGATGAAATAAAGTACTCATGCTATGCCGTGTCGACATATTCTAAATGGCTTGGCAAACCACGACTTTCGCTTTATAAGGTGCTTCGGCTGGATGAAAAGCAATTTTTCAGATGGTAACGCTCTCTTTCTACACTTTGGTCAGTCTCTATTGCACCGCTGTATTGGCTGCACCCCCGGTAGCAGCAGCAAATTGGCCGTCCTTTGTAGACAATGGAGCTGAGTTTGGCATTTATAAGGAAAACGACTTAAACAAAAACCATTTGAGCATCTTCTTCTTACCTGACGACCCCGAATGCGAGAGATTCTGCAGGCTTGCTTATTATAACGAAAACAATGGACCGAATGTCACCTTTACGGCAGAACACGGATCTTGGATTGCTCACTATGATGGCAAAAGCTATTTCGCAAAGCTCAATTCAATGAACGAATTGAGTGGCCTTGGTGGCGTTGGCTTTGTCAAGAGCAGCAGTAAGCCATCACCTACCTACAATACTCTCTACACAAAGGTCCATGCTTTCACTGGAAAGACCGGAAACTCTGGGCTTGTATTCTCTCTTACAGCTGATTTTACGGAGTATACTGCTTTCTTTCACATCTCGACTGTACCTGTAGCAAATGTGGGGGCGATTGACTTTTTCTATACAAGGACAAGCAGATTTTTCCTCTCCAATTGGCGATTGAAGCCAGACATTTATGGTTTGCCTTGAAAGTCGGACAACAGTCAGCTATCAAACTACAGGAAAGAACCATATATAGAATTGTGGACTCTATTTTAGTCTTCATAAGTACTCTCAATAAGCCTTAGTAATGTCGTTTTGAGATCGGCGATGCTGCCTACAGAGGTCTTTTTGAGTAGCGAGTAGCTTCTTGTCGTACGGTAAATCCACCATGGTGATCAAAATTAACCGTTTGATAAGTTAACCATTGAGTATAAAGTTCTGTTCCTCAGCTTATAGAAGAAGCTCTTCTTTTTCGAAATACAATAAGAATGAAGATCCTTTTTACACTTGCTGTAATGAGTGCTTTTGACATCGTTTTAGCTGCACCACCTATTGATTCCCCTGCTCCCAAATTATGTCAAGAACGGCGGAGTCTTCACTCTAAGCGGAAACCTCACCTCTTCCAGTCAGGCCTTAGGCATTCTCTTTGGTGAGGATGACCCCCACTGTGAAGACTTTTGCTTGCTGGCCAATTTCCCAAACGGCGGCGGTCCATACATCACATTCACCGCAAAAGACGCTACATGGGTGGCTCATTATAATGGCGAAATTCTTGAAGCCAAACTTGGCTTCGCTCTCGAGATCGGATTTGTGAACTTCGAGAGCATGGGCAAACACTCCTTCCCGTCTATCAATGCACTGGTGGTGCCGGGCGTGAGAACACTCGAGCTCTCCACAGATGACCACTGGGCAGAATTCGTGGACTGCAAACGAGGCAAAACTGATCCAGACGCAATTTGGCCCGGCAATTGTATACACCTACGATTCCCATCCGAACAATTCCACTTCTTTTGATGTATACGCACCCAACGGGTGACTAGTAAGGTGCCTTGTTTTAGTCAATCAGCGCTATTGATTTATTCGTTCTCTCACTTTTGCGGTCTTAACCATGCGTTAATGATCCAAGTCCACCTTCCCCTTCCCACAATAATGAACAGGCTGAAACAAAAATACGTAAATAACTTCAAAGGCAAATTCCCATACCCAAAATGGAAAATAGAAATGCCCTTCCCCTCATTTGGGAGAGCTAAAGGGAACGTTTGCTCAATGGCCGCGTGGGCGATGGCCTGAGCAGCTCCTCGGAGCCGACGACCACCTCGGTGTAGACGATTTGGTCTCCCTCTCCCTGCTGCTGCATTTCCTTCTTCTCCTCGCGGACAGACATGGTTGTGTACGGGAGTTGGAAGGAGGAGAGCGGGCCTCACCGTTACATGTTCTTTCCCATTTTTTGCGCGATCCGAGCGATCGTCGCCCCACATTCCCCTTTTCCGGATGCCCGAAGGCGAACGCAAACGATGACAAGCACAACCATATGCTCGAGACCATCCTCACCTACCCCAGCGACCAAATGGAGCCACCAACAGTGTCCACGGATTCTATCGAGGGCGATCCCAAGTATATTGCCCCCATGTTCCCCATTGGACCCTTCACCAAGTACTCTGGCAATCCCATTCTCGTTCCCGATAAAAAGAACAAGTTCGAGTCCGCCTATCTCTACAATCCTACCGCCATTGTTCTCGACGGAAAAGTGTTTATGCTCTATCGCGCCCAGGATGACAGCTTGCTATCGAGCATTGGCTTGGCGTGGTCCACAGACGGCTATCACTTCACACGTCGCAACGCTCCTATCCTGACGGCAACGGAGCCATGGGAGAAGGGCGGTGGAACAGAGGATCCCCGTATCATACGCGTCGATGGCGTCTTCTATATGACCTACACTGCGTACGACACCGTCACAGCTCGGCTCTGTCTGGCCACATCCACCGACCTGATCCACTGGAAGAAGTACCCGCCCATGTTCCCGGAATGGGTGGATGTGGTGACAGACTTGGCGGGGAATGCAGTCACCCGGCACAACTCCTCCAAAGCAGGAGCCATGTTTCCTGAGAAGGGTAAGGACGGCAAGTATGCTATGATTTGGGGCGAAGGCTCCTTCCAAAAAGCGACAAGCTCTGATCTCATTAATTGGACTTCTCTGCCCTACAACGAATGTTTCGCCAGAGGCGTGCACTTCTGGGAGGACAGACTGATTGAACCTGGCCACGCACCCATCAAGACACGCGATGGAAAATGGATTCTCATTTACAATGGCGCGACCACTGGGCGGGGCATCTACCCGAAGAATCAATACTCTGTTGGGCAGATGCTCATAGATTATGACCACTTGGACAAGGGTCCCGTGGCTCGTCTTGAGGCACCGCTGCTGGTGCCATCAGCTCCAAACGAAGAAATTGGACAGGTTAACCAAGTCGTTTTTGCGGAAGGTCTCGTCCAGTTCAAGGAAAAATGGTTTCTTTACTTCGGCCAAAGTGATAGTGAGCTAGGTGTCGCTACTGCAGATGTACAATCCTTATAGACTAAATTTATACACGCTTATCTTTCTTGCTCCACCCCTCTATACTATACCCCTCTGGCCAACTCCTAGAAAAGTATTGCACATGTTTCGCCCGCAATGAAGTAAACTCGCAGCCGAGTATCCCTTTCCATTTTTGCTACTTGGTAGACTAACTCAATAGGGAGGAAACAACGATATATTAAATTGTAATATTTAGCAAGAAATCAAATGTTGTAAAAAGAGACAAAATCACCTTCAATGTACTAGAAGATATACTAGAAGAGGTACTAGAAGATATACTAGAAGAGGTACTAGAAGAGGTACTAGAAGAGGTACTAGAAGAGGTACTAGAAGAGGTACTAGAAGAGATGCTAGAAGAGATACTAGAAGAGATACTAGCACTTCCAATGTGTGGATGCATACTGTCGTAGCATGCCGGAAAGTGTCTCGTTTGTTCCTAGATAGGGGTTTACATCACCCTGTGTGTATGGTGCACCCAGACGATCGAGGACCTTCAAGAATATGGGTAGTAATGAACTCGTCGAAAACCACGTCTACAGTCTCTGGTTCGGCATTTCGGGGGAATGATCCATTGGCTTGTATACAATTTTTGATAGGGTAGAATGGCAAGCTTGAGTGTATGGTATCGTCGCCATCCCATCCAAAGTCATCGCCTGTGACGTGCCCGGGGATAATCATCTCGTCAGGTCCATTTAACGGATGTTGATTCGTTTCGGGTTTAGTATACGGCCGAACATTTTTCACAACGTGAAAGTTTTGATGTGCACCTTTCCACATTTGTATATTCTGTAAGGTGATAATCTATAATGAAGACCTCTTCGCATCTATGCCAATCCATGCTAATATATACAGATGCATTTCTACCACTCCCCCATCATGAGCAAGTCATCATCCTCGTCGTCGTTCTGTGTCGATTCAAACTCCTCAAAGTATCTCTGCATTAGCTTCTCTCCCCTATCTTCAATCATCTCAATCTCCCGGTCACGGATCAAGATGAAGTGTCCCTCCCCGCATATTGAGGCCAGCATATACACGTCTTGATCCTCGTACGCCTGGTCGTCGCCTTGAATAAGCACGTGCCGAAGGTATTGCATGTGCGGAAACTTCAGCGTCTCATACAATGCGATTGTGTGAGGCATTGTGTGGTCACGACGGGAGCACATGAGGGGAAGAGCATGCTGTATGATCAACAACCTGCGTAGATTCCAGACTCCCGTGAAATTCTCACACAGGCGAACATCCTGAAGCTCGAGTTCCTCAAGACTCTCCATTTGATGAAGTATGGGACAGAGATCTGCGCCATATAGCTCGTCCACAAAGATCTCGCTAATTAAGCAGAGCGATTTTAGCTGCGTGAGAGACGGGAGCACACTTGCAAAGTAGTCCTGCTGATCCGCGTCGTGGAGTGTAATTTGAAGCGCAGTCAAATTGTGAAAGAGATGTTCGATGCGCTTGGCAGTGGGGACATTGAGATCAATACTTAAAGACTTTAATCTGGGTAGCTCACATTGATGATCCATGATGAGTTGTCGCACATTGATGATTGCCAAATCGCGAAGTCGCGTCATGCGTGTGAGCGCTTCCATATTCACCATCATGCATCCAGAGAGCACCAGCTTCTCTGGCCCGGGAACAACACCATCCCATGCATGGTCAAAGAAGGAGAGACCACCTTCGATGTGAATGAGACTCGCATTGACACATTTCAAGACGACGTCCTCTACCACTTCATCGCCTGTTCCGCGGATATTTAAAAAAAATAGGTTTTCTACATATGACGCCAGCTGCTTGTTTGTCTGTAGTGTTCGCATCTGTCGTCGTCGCCAATCATTTTCAGGCCAGACCTCTGGCTCATCCCTGCCAGTCCAATCCCTCAGTATGACGGACGTGTACAGACGCTTGATGAGCATGTTGTACAGCGACTTGCACACGCGAACAAGACGAAAGAGGCAGTCCTTGTCAGCACCAGCATCCGCCATGGCATAATCTATGACCCGCATTTGAAGCTCCACGGGCAGATCGAGCATCGAGCGAGAGCCAAAGACAGATGGAACCTTGGCCAGCTGTGTTTTAGAGAGCTTGCGCTGTCGCTTCACACCATCACGGTGGCCAGAGGGATGCGCACGCGTCGCAGGCATGGTTGGTTCCTTGCCCAACTGGGACGCGCGCGACGTTGCGACAACGAAGAAAGATGGGGTCACGATACCGCGATTCGCTAGTCTAATTACATCATACCGTAGAAAAGACAAACAACTAGAGCGTTAGACGGGGCTTTCCGTGAAATGGCTTACATTGTTTGTGGCGGCAATGGCAATGCTGTCTTCGTGCGGGTGCCAGGACCCATGCAGGATCTTCTTTGTGAAGTCCACGTCCTGCTCTCGCCTGCTGGGCATAGCCGCTCGCGGCCTCGGCATGCTGACTTTCTTGGCCTTAAATGCTGACTTGTCTGCCTGCAGAACGATTTCTGTGTCGCCTTCCATCGGATATATCATAAAGTAGTTGGAGTAGCTCCCGGTGAGCACCGACTTTGCGTCGCCCGAGAAGGTGCACTCGAACTTATCAAAGATGTAATCGCCTTCGTATAAGTCACAGAGTTTCGTCTTTAGGCTGTCGTGAATAGGAATGGTTTTGAAGGGCTTCTTCTCGTAGTTGACATCCCATATCTTCAAGGTTAGGTAGTCTCGCGAAAGAATGTAGCGGCCATCCGATGAAAATCTCACATCAGATATCGACGATATGATTTCAGAAAAGAAGGACTTCTGGGAGGGGTCTTCTTCCTCTTCGAATACTATGATCAGACCAGGAAAATTTGATGTTCTTACGTTTGGCATGTTTGTCGCACAGCGCAGATTCCCTCATATCTGCAAGCTTGATCGTCCCTTTGCTGCTTGAATATACAAATGAGTTGCAGCTTTGCGGGTGGAATTCAGCCGCCGTAATTACCTCTGTTAATTCCTCCATGTTTGCCGGCTTGATATCCACAATATTAAAGGATGTATCCATAATCCCAAGATTCCACAGGTTGATTCGTAAGTCGTCCGCCGATATAAATGTCTCTCCGTCGGTGTTTACAGATATCGAATTGATGTGGTAGGCATGCGCATTTGCATAGGTCTTGCGGGGAGCAGCTGCCACAATCGTATCATGCAGTGTCATTCGCGGCAACTTCAAGGAGGCAGCCGAAAGCGACTGGTAGGCGTTGGAAGTTGGCATGGAGGGGTACAGACTGTCGGAGAGATTGTTTTCCGCCACTACTTTGAGACTCTTTTCGTAAATCTTCCATAGCTTGACGGTCTTGTCATTCGTACTCAGCAGAAAATGTGCGCCGCCTCCTTGCCGGCACCACTTGATCTTATTGATCTTCTCCTCAATCTCCAAGGACTTTAAATAATCAAATTCGGGTTCATGTGATTGGAACTCGGTGTGGAATTTGTACTCGCAGCTCCTTTTGGTTTCGTTGCGCTCAAACAGGACCACCCGGCCGCCCTTATCGCCGGTCGCGAGGTAGGCCCCAGTCTGGTCAAATTCTACCGTGCTGATGATATCAGCTAGACGTGTCAGTAACGTATATTCCCATGGAGCTCCTACCTTCTGTAATGTCCTCTACGTCCCCTTTATCTCCAAAGCATTGGGCGAACTTCCAGGTCGGGCGGTCGCTGGCATTCTCGACCATCCCTTCTCCCTAATGGCGCGAGCGAGCGGGCGTGCGCGGTGTGCTCAGTGACACGCTCCCTTCCAGAGAATGAACACGCAGCACCAATGCGTGCAGTAAGCAGGGTGCAGCCTCTCGTGCCAGCTGGGCGGGATTGACAGAAATTACCCTTGGATTGGGTGGTGCGTTGTGCGTGTCTCGAAGATCCAACAAAATTGCATTGTCCTACAAAGGAGGGGGAAAGTGATGCACGAAGAGGAGAGGAAGAAGAGCTTACGAGTCTGTATTCCTGTTTCCTTTCCACTTACTTTTTCCTATGTTTTTGCTTTCTCTTGGGAGCATGTGATTTCCGTCAGACGGAGATTCCTCCTCGACCGATTCCTTCTCGAACGAGCGCCTGTTTCATAGTCCAGACTCAGTAATACGGTGTACGATATACGACTTGAACGTACTAGCTAGGGCTTTGTGGCTTGTTGGTCAAGGCAATATTCTATCCGAAGTCCGTCTTGATTGGGTCCGATTTGGCATCCGATGACGGCACCACTTCCCCAGCTGACTCCATCTCCAACTACCAGGCTTAGACACAAATAACCACCCAAGCACACTCATCATGGTCAGTCTAGGTACAGCAAGATGGATGGCGCCGCTCTCGTTCGGCATGGACTTTGGCTGCCAGCTTTACGGAATGCTCAGCTCGCCCAACATGAAACAGATCTCAGACAAGTACGTTGCCCACTTCTCCCCGCTCCCAATCATGATTGCCGTGTTCTTTGGCCCCCAGCAGATCTTCCAGCTGTACTGGTTGCGCAAATTGTGGAGCAAGGATGCCACCCAGGATCAGATTGATTACGTGCCCTACTACACGCTCGGCAACCTATGCATCGCCGTGTGGATGATCTTTTGGAACAATGAAATGCTGCACGTCAGCGATATCTTTGTCATGATCAACTCCCTCTCGCAACTATACTACGTGTTTGCCCGACTCCCCCCAATGGATGCTCAGAATTGGCCTACCCATATTGTCGCCAAAACCTTTGCTGGAATCGGCGTTCTTGACGCTCTGCACAACACTTCGGCCGCATTCTTTCCCGGTGCCACGGCGACGCTGCCGGACTACCTCCTTGCCGGTATCGGATTTACGGCTGGAACCTTGCTCAGCGACGGTATCTTTGGCGCATGTCTTGTCTACGATTTGCTTGCTCTCTACCTTGGTCAGACCGGAAATTGGCAGAATTTCTTGGGCGTGGCAGCTGTAGGAAATGGCCTTATCGTCGCCATCAAGTCCATAGTCATGTACCGACGTTAGTAGAGTACGAGACGTCTCACATTCTTATCACATGATTTACGTAGTTTGCTGAAGGAAGGGAGAAAGATGTCCTTCCATGGGTCCTTGGAGCACTTCACCTTCTCCCAAGGTAGCTCAAGGCCCGAGAATCTCTCACATGCGGACCGGAGGATCGGGACCCGATCCCGTTGCCAATCGAGCTCATCCACGTCCTCTCCGGAAGCAAAGTCGAATGGGAGTCCACAGAAGAAACTGCGAAAGGCGCCACGAAAGTATGCTCCGCCATCTATGTACCAGCACCTTGGGACTGTGCCAGACTACTTGGGTCCGGATCTGCAATGCGTCTTCATTGGACTGAATCCAGGAATCGCTACGGCCCAGCGCGGCCACTTCTTTGCTGGGCCAACGAATCTCTTTTGGAGGCTGATGTACGAAAGCAAGTTTGTTTCGCATCCAGTGAGCTACGAAGATGATGTGCGGATGAATACATGGGGTCTTGGCCTCACAAACATCATATCTCGACCGACGGCGGAGGCATCCGAGCTGTCGCGTGAAGAGCTTGTTGCGGCCGTGCCTTCGTTGCATGAGAAAATAAGTCGTCACAAGCCCCAGGCGATATGCGTTGTGGGAAAAGGGATCTACGACGCCATGTGGCGAGCCAGACACGATAACCAATCCCTCCCAAAGTCCTTTGATTGGGGCCTTCAACCTGAGTCTTTTGCAGGCTGCCGGACATTTGTGGTACCGAGCACGAGTGGGCGCGTGGCAGCCTACTCCCGTGAGTTCAAGCTCAATCTATGGACAAAGGTTGCGTCGCAGGTGCGGTAAATCTCCAAGCTCGGAATGTGGGCTGGTTTAGTTTGGGATGGCATGGCCGAGGCCGTGCTGAAAGGGGTAATTGCTGCATGCATGATTACCGAATCGGGTAGTCGCCCGCCGTAAAATTGAGTTTGTGCCTCCCGATACGGAAAGGAGGCTGCCGTTTTCATCCACTTCTGCAGAGACCTTTGACCCTATTCTCCAATACATCGTCTCAAGCCTGTTCCCCTCTCCAATATCTCCACACTCTTCTGTACGCATGTTGATGAGAGCCAGCGTGGCCCTAACAAGTTTTTTCGCGATCCAATGAACGAGGATGCGAGATTCTCGCTTCGACCCCTTCCCCAGCCGGGTGGAGGCAAGAACATCCCCAAAGCACACGTCCTGCAGGTCTTCGTGAAGGAGAAAAAGCAAAAACAGGGGAGCAAGCGCACGCTGCCCTTTGGGCAAAAGAAGAAAATAGAGGACGAACATGTGCAACGCAAGTATGTCAACTTCACCTCCTACCCAACAAGCAGGCCGACCCAGATTGGAGAGTACACGCCCATGTATATGGACCAAATGCCTCCGCTTGTCGGGAAGCCCCTCAAGATGGCTGGCTTCCTAGCACAGAAGTTTGGAGTCCCGCGACTGCTATTCAAACTTGGCGGAAGGGATGCGTTGTGCAATGTCAGAGAGCTCGACAAATGGAGTGAGCGGTGGGATCCGCGAGTCATTCTGCCTTCGATCCCTCAACGCCCATGTGCCTTGACAGACATCATGGCCTCTCCCGAAAGTCCCTACGTCACAGCGATGGACCTGCAGAAACTCTACATCTCCGGCAAAATCACTCCCTCCCAAGTCATTTCCAACGTCCTCGAAATCATTACTACCAACCCCACTGTGCAACAGACCTTTGTAACTATTGACTTTCTTACGGTTCTTAAAGCGGCAGCAGCCTCAACCCTCCGATATCAAAAAGGACAGCCGTTGTCCATTTTTGACGGTATACCAGTTGGCGTTAAAGATGAGGTGAATGTCAAAGGCCTCCCAACGACCTTTTGCTGCAAGTTGGCAGACTTTGACCAAAACGAGCTTCGAAGCGCGTGGGCCATCGAAAAGTTGGAGGAGATGGGAAGTATCATAATCGGCAAAACCACAATGCACGAAATGGGTATCGACAACCTTTGCATAAATCCTGTCAACGGAGTGTGTAGAAATCCATGGGACCCAAGTCGTCTTTCAGGAGGCAGTAGTGGAGGGAGCGCTTTTGCTGCTGCCGCTGGCTTGTGTCCGATTACGATAGGCGCTGACGGAGGGGGCAGTATTCGTGTTCCTGCATCGTGGTGTGGCATGTATGGCTTGAAGGCGAGCTTTGGCAGAATATCCAATGATCCAAGGCCGTCTTTCGGGCCAGATTGGTCGGCAAACGTTATTGGGCCAATGGCGGCTACCATGCAAGACTTGGAGATGACGTATCTTGTTATGGCGAAGCAGAATCCGTTGGATGCTCTGGGCGAAGCCATGCCGGCACCGTCAGTCTACTGCAAGGAGAAGCCCGTGCTCGGTGTCTACTGGCCGTGGTTCAACGATTGCTCACCCCAAGTCCTGCAGACGTGCGAGGCTACTTTGGAGTATTTCAAATCAGCCTTCAATGCCGAAATCGTTGATATTGAAGTTCCATACATTCACGAAGGGCGATCTGCGTCGTTGCTCACCCTCCTGGCAGAGATGGCTGCCACCTTTCGCAAGTTCCCAGACACTCATAAACTCTCACCAGCAACGCAGATCATGTACAGCATCGGGCAAATTGTGTCTGTCGAGGTGAGTCCTTCTTGTTCTACGTTCCATGCTAAATATGATTAGGATATCCAAGCATCAGCCCGGCTTCGAAATCTTCTCATGTGTCATTTCTCGCATCTCTTTCGGATGTATGCTGGGATCTCACGCCCTCTTGTTATTGTGACCCCGACAACTCCAATCACAGCGCCACCGGTGTACGCGTCCACGGAACATGGAGTAGCAGACATCAACATGTCGGTGCAGAGCATGGAATACGCCTGGCTGTCTGCTTTCATTGGCTGTCCATCTCTTACCTTTCCCGTTGGATACGACAATCTAGGCATGCCAATTGGGATGTTGGCCATGACGGAGTGGGGATGTGAGAATGTCTGTTTCAAGGTGGGACGGTGGGGAGAGAAGTTTTTGCATGACAAAGGAAAGCGCCTGCCTTCGATGTGGTGGGATATTACGAGTCAAAAGACACCATCTGCATCGATGTAATTTATTTGGGTTGGAAAGGGCAAGGTGCATAGCTAGGGTAAGGCTAGGGTAATGTAACCAACTATTTATGATCGTAATCAAAAATGCAAGATGGTTGCAATCGGTCTTTCGCACTCGCTGCGAGAGCTGCTTTTCTGTTGAGACCTTAGCTATGCTTCTCTGGATTCTATCGGTATTTTTCTATTGCCGCGGTATCTATGACGAGAGCTGTACGAGTACTCGTACAATCAAGCAGATTCGAGGAGCGGCTTGCGGCGCGATAAGAATGGATAATTTAAGCTATCGATGTTCAGAAACTCTACACAACAGCCGGGGAATAACGTTACAAATACACTTCAAGCAGTAGCAGTCGCTGTCTGCTCACCTTCGTCGTGAGTCTTTTCCTCCTTGTTGTAGCCGCCCATCAATTCACGCTGGATGTTCTCCATACGTTCACGGTCGCGTACAGCAAGGCTGGTCTCCGAGCCTCCAAAGTACACGTCCATTTCCTCCAGTGTTTTGCCCTTTGTCTCTGGAACGAAAAAGTAGACGAAAATACCACCTCCAGCAGAGAAGGCTGCAAAGAAGATGTAGGTGCCCCACTTCATGTTGTTAATCATGTGTGGCGTAACCAGTCCAATAATAAAGTTGAAGATCCAGTTAGTGGAAGCGACAATCGATACACCGCGCGATCGGAAGGCGGCTGGGAAGATTTCCTGGGGAATCACCCATGCAACCGGACCCCATGAGTACGCAAAGTTCATCGCAAAGAGCCAAATGAAAACGACATTGGCCCATCCAGCACCAATGTGCTGATTAAATGTAGTCAAAAAGGAGCCAAAGATACCTGCAATAATGACGTGGCAAATTGCCATCCCAATAGCTCCGACAATCAAGAAAGTTCGGCGTCCAAAATTGTCAAGGAAGAAGACCGCTGGGAGTGTGCTAATGACCTGAATGATACCAGTGACACCAGTTGCAAGCAGGGAGTTGGTCGTAGCGCTTAATCCGAAGGAGGCAAAAATTTGTGGCGAGTAGTACAAGACCGCATTGATACCTGTGAATTGCTGGAAGATCATGATCCATACACCAATGTTCACTCGCTTGAAGATGTTTGGCGAAAGCATCTGCTTCCAAGGAGCCAACCAGCCGTCACGACCAAAGAGTTCAGCCTCTGTCTGTTCGTCGAAAATAACTGCAGATTTTACTTCCAGCCATTCAGCGACAAGGATTGGGTCATCCCGTTTGAGACGACGAATTTTGCAAAGAGCAGCGATGGCCTCCTCATCACGGTGCTTGTTGGCAAGCCATCTTGGCGAGTATGGGAAGAAGAACATTCCAAAGAAGAGAATCCAGGCTGGGATGATTTGAATCGCCAGAGGAACTCGCCACGAGACAGATTTTTGACCGAGGCAGGTGTGCCCATGAGCTGCATTGTAGTTAAAGGTACCGTCCGGAAGGTATGGGTTTGCCACTCCTTCAGGGTTGCAGGTAACACCGCCGACAAAGTGGAAACCGTAGTCGAGCCAAAAGGAAATCAGGGTACCGATGGTGATGGAAAGTTGTTGAATGGAGACAAGCGAGCCTCGTAGTTCCGGAGGACTGATTTCAGCCATGTAGAGCGGGATCGTCATCGAGAGCATTCCGATACCAATACCTCCGATTAGACGACCGGCGTAGAGGTAGGACGCATTTTGGGCACCTGCCTGCAAAGCACTACCAAGAGTGAAGATAATGATGGCAAACTGCATGCAGCGCTTGCGACTGACCTTCTCACAAAACCAACCCGCAAATAGAGCACCAAACCAAGCACCTAGCTCAAGGATAGCCACAAGCCAGCCCTGTTGCGTGGAAGATTGGACGGATGGAAAATGCGCCTTGAAATTCTCCATAACGAGGACAGATCCAAACACTCCCTGATCATAACCGTACATGATTGTTCCGATGGATGCGAAGCAGCAGTTGGCCAGAACGAAAGGGTTCTTGATCATACCAACAATACCTTTACTCTTCTCCTGTCGCATCTGTCCATAAGCGGACTGCGAGTGCTCCGCTCCCTTGTACGCCTTGACCATGGTGAGGGACTGCGATGGTGAGGCGAAGGGAAATAGAGTTGGGGCAAGAGGAGCGCGGTCCACAGGGTTTTATATTTTGCAAATTCCGAAAGCAGAAACACGAAGGTGAAGCGAAAAAAGGAGAAACTCGAAAACAAGTTTAAAAAACGGGTCACAAGACCCGCATCCGGAAAGGGCAGGGATCAGAGGCAATATGCCGCGGCTGAAGGGTCTCCGACTCTCTGGTTGGGCAAAGGGGTCCAGCCGCTGTACCACCATGCACCCGTCTCAAAGCAGAAGTGGGTCTGTTGCAGCCAATCAGCGTCATCCACGCTCCGATCTTTTCTTCTTTTGCATTCTCTCCTCCATGTAAGCTTTTGGGGAGGAGGTTTTCGGAAGCCCGGATGGCTCGGATAGCTCCAGTACAGCCTCGCCGCGCCGCGTCTATCGATGGTGTGGTCCCCGGTCCCCCTTTTTTCCCTGTTTCCCTTTTCAGCCAGCCCCAGAGGCGACGTTGGCACCCACCTGAGGGAGTGGACCGGATATTTTCAACGCACCCACATATTACTTGATCCCCGGTGGGCGGAGAGAAGTCTGTTTTTGCTCATAAGCACGTGTAGAAAGGAGGATAGCTATAATGCCACACCATGAAGCCTCTTTAGTAGATACAGTGCGAAGGTCTTCTGGAGGCCGCGTCAATAATTAGCAATTCAAATTGATGTCCAGTGCTCTTTCCCTCATCCTATATATAAAATAAAAGTTGAAATCGCAGACAACATGATCAAACCTGCTTTACCTTACCTTTCCCGTTCGTTTCCATTTCATCATATTGAATTTGCCCCTCTCCCCTTTTAACGTTGCGCTTTCTCTAATTGCTCCACAACCCCTCCCCACAACATTACACAGCCCCAAAATTTCACAAGTGAAGTTGTAAACTAGGCGGAAGACATGCAAAGGTAGGAAAATAGAGGAATCAACATATTAAACTCATTGCTACTAAGGAAGACTCTCAGCTAGATGTGCATATTCATGTCCGAGTCATCACTATCCGAAAATCCCTGTTCTTCCTCCTCTGCATTCGCTCTGCGCAAAGCCGGCTTCATGTCGACTCTTGGTGTTTCCATGCGAGGACTTGCTTGAAGAAGCACCAATTCAGCAAGGTCAAATTTGATGAAGGTTTTGTCGTATTTGAAGACTTTCACCATGAAACCAACATCCACGAGGTATCCAACTTTGAAGTCCGACAAAGGAACGCTTGCCAGTCGGTTCAGCCCCAAGGCATTAAGTGCAATTGGCGTTCGCGACTGCAGCACGACATTCCCTCCACAAGAGTAGGAAATTTCTTGGCCTTCATAGTATTTCTCGGCAACCGACTTCTTAGTAAACCTTTTCCTGTTGAAGAAAATGGTTGATCCTTCAAGTTTTGGTTGGGAGCAAGACATATCACCGGGTAAGATATCTAATGCAAATCTTATCTCTCGCATCAGTTGTTGCAACTTAGAGACTGCATCACCCCACTCCTTGGAGTCGTTGCCTGCGATGCCGACAGACCACTGATCAACCGCGTCTTCCTTCTCCAGCTGCACCCATGTGAGTGATCCCGGCAGATGAATTACGAGCTCTTGGGAAGGTTTTGCTTGCACAGCAACAGCAATAGGCCGCTGCAACGATCCTGGAACCAATTCCCAGGGTTTTGACTGTGGCCTACGAAGGGGGGGTCTGTTTTTGCGGAGCGTCTTAAGCAAGCTGTAAGTTCGTCCATATCGTAGGTGAGGGTTTAGATTTATCCTTCGCGGCAGCCGTCTTCTGATATATATGCCAAATTTATGCCAAATTTCGTCCTTCATGTGTCTCATATTTAATTTGTGTTACTGCGTTCGTATAAGAAACCCGAAACGTGAGATGAAACAATCGAATGAAACAAACAATAAACTAAACCTGCAACTGGATTTGCAGCGCCCGAATGATAACTTTACAATACATTGTTTCATCTCGAATGATAATCTCCCAATGAAGTGTTTTATCGACGCAAAGGCACAATTTTCAATTGTCCCGTCGTAATTATAGATCACACATGAAACGTATATAACCTGGCGCTTTCCACATGGCCCCCAAGAACCTTTACAACCTCCATGATCCAGGCGGGTTTACCAGATAAGCACAAACTTACACGTCCGCAAGTCAATTGCATCTTCTGTGGTGCCTATCATTGGCGTGTAGAGAAATTGCCATCGTCTACCCGATTCATCCCTGCATTTCGATGTTGCGGTTCAGGCCAAATCAAAGTCCTACTCCACAGCCCCCTCCGGATCTCTTAATTCAACTTCTCACGTCAAGGCATGCTGACTCGCTGGAATTCAAGCGCCTCATTCGGTCATACAACAACGCTTTTGCTTGGACCTCTCTTGGTGCCAGCATCGATCCTAAACTTGCATCTGGCCGCCAAGGCGTCTACACCTTTCGCTTACAGGGAGAAATGAAACATAGGCAACCTCCTTCCCCCGGACAATCAGCGCGAGGTCTTTGCACGAATTCACATTATGGACGCTTCTGAAGCTGAACGTGTGGATGCTCGCTTGAGTATGACTTCAGGTCTCTCTCCAAGCCTGATATTAAGTCTCCAACAGATGCTTGAAGCACACAACCCATATGTTCAATTCTTTCGGAACAATGAAGCCGGGCGCAGTCCCCTTGCTCTATACAATTAAAGATACTGGATCCCATCACCAAAGATCCTCGAACGCATAATGTTCCGACGTGCGACGAAGTAGCCGTGCTTTTGGTCGGTGACCCAACAGAATCTGCTACCTTTCGTGAAATAATCATCCAGTATCGAGACGGATCTATCAGGAGAATCCACGAAAGACATCCTTTTTATCTTCCTCTTCGCTACCCTATTATTTTTCCCTTCGGCGAGCAGGGTTGGAGCCAAAGCTTTCCCTATTTCGGCAATGGCTCCTCTTAATCACATCCCTTTCGTGCCAACAAACGCCAGAGATTGAATGATGGGACATTTGATGATTCATTGTACGATCCTGCGGTATATTGACGCTTTGGTAACTGCTGAGATCCCAGATCCTTCAGCCTTCCCACATCTGCATAAAGTGGTAACCTCATGTCTTCTACATGGCCCATACGGGCGGGCAGCTCCTAATGCCCCATGCATGGTGGACGGGAGCTGTTCCAAAAAATACCCGCGATCTTTTTTGGAACAAACCACTGTGGGGCAAGATGGCTACCCAGAATACCGCAGAAGAGACTCGGGCTTGAGTGTGTCACGCCGTGACGCCCAGCTCGATAATCAATGGGTGGTTCCATTCAACGCATATCTTGCCAGCAAGTATGCTGCTCATATAAATGTTGAAGCATCCGAGCAATTAAATATATCTGCAAATATGTGTATAAAGGAAGTGACCAGGCGACTGCAGGGCTATCCGCGAGATCCAACAATACGTGGACGCGAGATATGTATCCGCTGCGGAGGCATCCTGGCGCATTTTCATGTTTCGGATGCACCGTAGTCATCCTTCTGTCCAGCGCTTACAGTTGCATCTGCCAAACCAACAATCGGTTACATTTAGCGGTTCTGCTGATGTTGCAGACATTTTGAACCAAAACCATGACACGACACTCACCCAATTTTTTGCCACCAATGGTCAATTCGCTTCCCGTGGCGATGATGGGCCTTCTTCTTCTTTGCATCTTCTGTACACTGACTTTCCAACCAAATTTTCCTGGAATTTGTCGTTGCGCCAATGGAGTGCAAGGAAGCAACGCTCCTCTTCTATATACAACACTAATCTTGCACATTTGATACGACAAACAAGGCTGATACTTTGGGACGAAGCACCGATGCAGAATAGGCGGACTTTGGAGGCTGTGGACAGATCTCTTCAAGACATCTGCAGATCGTCTAAAACGTTCGGAGGCATCCCTATGGTACTATCTGGCGACTTCCGCCAAATCTTGCCAGTCATACCTCGGGCTTCACAAGCGCAAACAGTCTCTTTGACACTGAAAAGGTCCTATTTCTGGAACAAAATTGGGAGTCAGAGCATAGGTCGCACAGCTTCATCACGATACCCTGGATTTCGTGATTCTTTGCCTGCATATTTGCCTGCTTTGCGGCCCAGGATGGCGCCGATGGTGAGACCGCTACCACCTGGGTAATTTGAGTAGAAGATTCCGCCCACGATTTCACCTGCAGCATACAGCCCCGGTATATCGCCTCCGCTGGCTTTTGAAATGACGGCTGCGGTAGCTGGGTTGATGCAAAGCCCGCCAAACGTGAATGTGATCCCGCAGGTGATTTTGACGGCCATGAATGGTGCCTTTTCCAGCGGCAGGGCCCAATTCGATTTTGGCAGGAGCAGGCCTGGTTTGTGAGACTGTGTGGAGAGTCCGTCTTTGATGGACGGGTCGAATTTGCGCTGGGGATTTGCTTCCCTGAATGCCGCAGCTGCTTGATTACACTCACGCAGAGTCTTTGAGAATGTCGCCGTGTCGTCAAGCCCTTCAGCACCTAGTTTCGCAGCAAGCTCCTCAATGGAATCCGCATAGATCTTGTGCACGACATCGGCCGCGTATTTTTCCTCCCGCAGCCAGCCGCTCCCTGTTGCATCCCATACCTGGAATGCCATGGAACCAGGCTGTTGAAGCACCTGGTGGCCAAATTTCGCATACGTGAAGTTGCGCAAGTCCACGCCCTCATCCACAAAGCGAAGACCATGTTGATTCAGCATGAGCCCAAGCGGATAACCAGACTTTGTGAATTGATTGGTCAGCATTCGATCGCCTTTGTGTGCTGGACTGTTTGCATCCCAGCAGACAGAGTGACAGCCGGAGAACCTGTGAATTTGGCATTCACATCTCGCGCGGCAAAATCTAGGCCGTCGCCTGTATTGTAGGGAGATCCACGCACATGCGCTAAATCCCAATTTGGACCGAGGTACTGAGCTCGTAGCTGCGACGAGGCCTCGAAGCCACCACAGCATAGGATTACGGTCTTGCTTCGAATCACTGACTTACCATTCACGATAATGCCGTTCACTCTTCCATTTACACTAAGTGTCAGACCGGTCCCTGGCGAGAGGTATTAAACATGGATGCCCTCTCGTCTAGCAGCGGCTTGATGCTGTGCCACCAGCCCCTTCCCGCCATCCACTGTTGCCAACACCATACGGCCCCAGAACTTGTGGCGGCTATCAACCTTGTACGCCTGGCGATGGAGAGAAAGACGAAATTTGATTCGTATCCGAGCAAGCCAGCCAATCGTTTCGCGGGATTCATTAACCAAGACTCTTCCTAAATCTCGATCTGCTCATCCATTGGTCACACGCATGAGATCATTCCAGAAATCTTCCTTCGAGTATCCTTTCATATCAATCGTGCTGGCTGTTTCCTTGTCTACATTTTGCACGACGCTAAGGATATCTTGCAGGTCTTCAAAGACAGTGCGATACGCTCCGGCCGTGAAATTTGTGTTCCCACCAGCCCACTCCTCGGGGCGGCACTTGTCGACAAGCAACACTCTCTGAGCACCATGCTCTTTTGCAGACATTGCTGCGGAAAACCCTGCGTTTCCGCTTCCGGCCACAATCACATCATAGTAATCTTCGCCCGCCCTCACTTCCATCGGGCACCTCGTCGGCTTCTCCAGTCCGATCTTTGTCAACGAAATTTGGGGAACGATGTGTCACACATACACCGACATTATATACCTTACCAAAACAGCGTCTCCATTCGTCTGGTCAGGCGACTCCATTGTTGACGTGACCATTCACTTGCACTCGCTGAGACGTCTCCTCTGCGCCATACAGACGGCCAGCCACTCCGAGCACTGCAAGCAGCCCAGATTGCACCACATCATGATGGATGCCGACTCCCCAGTGCCCGCCTTTCATCTCAACAAACGTCGCCGCCTGTACGTCACTGCCTTCTCCGATGGCGTGCTCTTTATAGTCCGAAATTTCTATTTCGACGTAGGGTTTCAGAGAAGCACACAGAGATGACAGCGCTCCATTACCGGTCCCAGAGACTTCCTTCTCTACTCCGTCAACAGTAATGCATCCGACAAAGCGACGCTGTGTGCTCTTGATGGTCGAGACGGAGTAGTCTACTAAGTCAAACCGCCTTGCAGCTCCTTCCAAACCGTATTCTGAAGTAAAAAGCGTTCTGATTTCGCTGGGGAGGAGCTCTCGGCTCCTGTGCTCTGATTCAGCTTGAACGATTTTTGAAAAGGCAATTTGCAGATTTCTGGGGAGATCGAGGCTGAGCTGTTGCAGGACCACCCACGCTGCGCCGCCCTTTCCAGACTGTGAATTGACCCGAATGACAGCTTCATAATTACGACCAATGTCTTGCGGATCAAGTGGGAGGTATGGCAGTTGCCACGGATCCTCAGAGCCATGCCCAGCTGCTTTCCTGGCCGCAAAGCCCTTTTTGATAGCATCTTGGTGGGAGCCAGAGAATGCGCAAACCACCAACGCCCCACCATACGGAGCTCTGGGATGAACGGGTATCTTATTGCACTCCTCCACAACATCAATGACGCTTTCCAAATTTGAAAAATCGATGTGAGGGTGAATCCCTTGGGTATATAGATTAAGGGCCAAGGTGACTAAATCAACATTGCCCGTGCGCTCACCGTTTCCAAACAGGCAGCCCTCGACACGGTCAGCACCGGCCATTTGTGCGAGCTCAGTAGCTGCCACTGCAGTTCCACGATCGTTATGCGGATGCACACTGATACAAATCCTCTCGCGTTGTGATATACGGGTGCTGAAGTACTCTATCTGATCGGCATACACATTCGGAGTGGCCATTTCGACGGTAGCAGGCAGATTGAAGATAATTTTCTTCTCTTCTGTTGGTTCCCACGCTGCTTTCACAGCTTCGCAGACCTCAATCGCATAGCTCGTCGGAGTGTCTGAGAAGACCTCTGGGCTGAACTCGTAAATGAAGTTTGTCTCAGGGTAGGATTTGCAGAGTTCTCGCGCGAGTTTGGTACATTTGACTGCCAGACCCAGGGTTTCTTGTCGCGACAATCCGAATACCACTCTTCGAAAGCATTCGCTGACAGCAAGGTAGAGGTGAATAATGACATTCTTTGCTCCTTTAATAGAACTAAAAGTCTGCCTGACCAGGTCTTCCCTACAGGGAGACAATACTTGGATGAATACATCGTCTGGTATTTCATTCCCCGTTATTAAAGACTGCGTGAAATCAAAATCCGTCGCCCCAGAAGAAGGGAATGAGACCTCGATTTCCTTGTACCCCAGACCCACCAACATGCGAAAATACTTGAGCTTTTGCTGTCCGTCCATAGGATCCACCAGAGATTGATTTCCGTCCCGTAAGTCTGTCGAGAGCCATCTCGGCGGCTGTTTGATCTGTCTGGAAGGCCACTGCCGATTTGGAAGGTCAATCGGAGGAAAGGCCCGGTACTTCTTCCCCGGCTCTCGAAGCATGAATTCTGTCTAACGTGGTTGCTTGCTTCTTGCGTGGCGGGCAAATTTAGCGAATCCTGACTCATATGATTACTAATAATACTACACACTGCCCCAAACTCCCGGCGACTGAAGCTTTGATGTCGAGCAAGAAGTGCCCTCCAATGCAAGGCTATACGTGAAGCAAAGCTAATGGGGACATGTCCTTCCGTAGCAGATTAGTCATAGAAAACGACGGTGAATCCAGCCGGCTACAAACCATTTGGAATGAAAGTAGACGTAGCTCATTGATCGCGCAACCAGCAACCAAGTTCTAGCCCGCCTGATCTGGTCTCCTCGCAACCCAAAAACCACATCCAAAAGAACTCTTCCACAAACTTTCTCCCTCGATATACCCACAGTCACGCTCGGAGAAGTGCTCAATGACGAACCCGACTCGTTCCACAAGCTTGACAACTTCTTCAAGACTCATCTCCAGGCCAAAGTGCCACAGACATGGCCCAAAATTGATCCAGCGTCCTCCGGGGTGCAATGCATCAAAGATGATCCTCAGGTAAAGTGTCACGTCCCGCGCCGTGTCCAGAAAGAAGCACGTCACCACGACACTGAACTGCGAATCATTATAGATTTCGGTAAAGTCACCCGCTGCCATGCTGAAGTTGGGATTTTGCAGTGTACTGGCAAAGGTGTCGGGTATCGAAATACCCTTAAGTTGAGCTTCATTCGTCCGCAAATGGTTGAAAGAATGTACAAATGGATGCAAGATTGTCGTCTCATGGCATACATTTAGGATCCAGTTCGAGGCAAGCAACATATGGTACGCAAACTCATTCGCTTCTGTTTGGAAACCAAGGGAAGCAATCTCCCAAGCCAGGCGGCACAAACCTGCTCCAGGAACTAAGACAGACACCTCCTCAGGTCTATCGTAGCAACTCGATAAAGCGTCCAAGATAGGTTTGTAACATTTTCGACGCTCAATTTCACCATCTGTATTAGCTGAAGTAACATGGAATTCTCACCGCGGCTCCAATCACGCCAAAACAGTTTCAGCGTGCTCCAGACGCGTTCTAGTTCAGCAAAACTAGATACTTCCTGGTCATCGGAGCACGACGAGCCGAAAGCTTTGATGCCCGTCGTATAAATTTCTTGGCAGATCGAGGAGTTTGCGTGTATTCGCTCCTCCAATGCTTTAATGTGCATTAAGTAATCAGGGAGAAGCTCTTTGCTTTGTGAAGGAAGTCCATAGAAAGCAACTCGTCGAGAGTGACAAACCGAGGCAAAGGTCTGTGTGTCGTAGGCCTTGAAGGAGTACAATGCTTTCAAAAGTGATTCCTCCTCTTCCCGGTCTTCAGCCATCAATCGCTTGCTCTATGGAATTGAAGGAATGGAATCAGTAGTTGGCATGGCTTTCATAGACATGATCTCAATCCGTACAGGTCCTCAGCTAGCCCACCGATGCATCGGCCACTGGTTGTCTGGGGTTTCAACCTCCGAGTGTACTAGTGCACCATCTCAGGAAGCTTACAGTTACTCCTATGGATAACGTATGATGAACATGTTAGAAGATAACAAGTGTTTAGAACTAACCACCCTTCTTCTTGCTCACACCCATGGTGCGTCCCCTCCTTCCAGTAGTCTTTGTGTGTTGTCCTCGGACTCGCAGTCCCCAATAGTGTCGCAGACCGCGGTGAGCGCGAATCTTCTTCAGTCGCTCCAGATCCTCTCGCAACTTGTTGTCCAGTTGATTTGCCAGGAGCTGTGAGTTCTTGCCATCCACGATGTCTTTCTGCCTATTTAAGAACCAGTTCGGGATCTTGTATTGCGTCGGGTTCTGGATGATGGTGACGATGCGCTCCAGCTCTTCAACACTGAGTTCTCCGGCGCGCTTGTTCAAGTCCACATCGGCCTTTTTGCACACCAGGTTCGAGTACCGCCTTCCAACGCCCCTAATCTTTGTGAGCGCATACATGATCTTGTTTTTCCCGTCTACATTGGTCCCTAGCAGACGCAGGATGTGCTGGAAATTGCCCTTCTCACTAATCACGAGCGACATGTTGGGGGTAGTCTTTCCGTCGGACGTTGCTGGTGGAGGTTTGGAAGGAATGCAAGACTGCTCCCAGAATTAGGGCCGAACCCTAAGTATTTACCCCACAATGCTCGACGATTATCCACACCACATGCACCAGGAGGGCTCTACGGTAATAACGTATTGGGCGCAGTGCGGGACATCAGCTGTGGTCATATATTGACGAGCTGGAATGGATTTTTGACAGGGCTGAAGGCATAAGAATTCATGACACTAGAGGGGCTTCTTTCAAGATTTCCAAAGTTTCTGTGATGCTCCCATAGCGACAAAGTACAAATGTCCAAGGAGTTATAAATTGTATCTGCACTGTGGTCGGGAAAGATTAAAACTATCCGCAATGCTCGAGATCATGCGACCTCAAGCATGCGCCCTCGTGCCAGTGTTAATGATGCCCGATTGAAATGGACATTTCCACTTGGAAGCTCCGCAAACCTTTTGAACTTTCTCAGTCTTCTTTGACAGACATCACAACCACGGTAATATCGTCTAGTTTGCCTCCACTCCATTCGTATTTATTACGTCTTGCTTCCAGTCCAAACGGGGTCTCTGCCGTCGTACTAACAGCTATGCGTCGAGCTATGGTGACTAAAAATGCGGCCAACGTGCTTGTCTTTGTTACGTTACCTCCATCTTTGGTCAACTTTTTAGGTTTTATGGAACCCACAATGGAGATAGCACTGAGTGTCGAGAAGGTAGACATGTTGTCGCTATATCCATCCGTGTAAAGAATAACAAAGTCTTCCGGAATGAGAGTGTGAGTATCAACGTAGGCGCTACTCGGCATATCTTCCAATACATTCTGGTCATCTCTGGGGGGAGATATACTAAGCTGGTATGGCGCATTGAAGAAGTGCGTCTGTGGAGAACTGACAAACGCAATCTTTCCGTCTCGCACTATCATGTAGCCACTGTCGCCGAGGTTCAGAGTACTCAATTGGCCCCCCACCGTGGCATGGGCCATACAGATAGTCGTGCCACCAGCTTTGACTTTCCCTTCACTCTTGATGTTACCAAAAGCGACCTTCAATATTTCCATGTTGGACAACGAGTGCGCTTGCTCTAGCTCATGACATAGCGAGCGTGATAGCTCCCCAGCATCCACCCCGTAGTCACTCCAACCACCGACACCATCCGCAACGCCAAAACTGCATTCATTACGGCGGTTGATGTAGAAGGCATCATCTCCAGCTTCTGGTCTTCCCCCATTGGCCATCTGAAGCGAATCCTTTGCGTTCTTCCCCTGCCATGCTGCAGCAAGTTCGTAAGTCAGCCGGCGTATACTACTCCTGCGCCCCAACCGACACCGCCAAAGAGAAGTTGACGACGCACTCCAGGCGCCTCCTCTCATAACGAACGCAGCCATTTTGCTGTAAACAGGCCCATTGTTTTGATCGCGCAGTCGCACCGAAATCCGGTTGTTGCGGGCGACAATCCGGCGATAATTTTTGAATCTGGATTGACGTCTTCGAACGTGTACATAGCGATTAGCTGCTAATCACAGCGCTTCTAATTTCTAGCAAGTCGAAGCGAATGGCGCCCAGCGCGTCGCTGCCATCGACTCAGCAACAGCAATGGGGGACTACTCCGCCGATAAGTATGGCGCAGCCGACAGACGACGAGAGTCGCTTGAATAAAGCCCTCATTGAAGAGCTCAAGCGCCAGAATCTTTTCGAGGCCGAAAGCGACTCTCAAAAACGGATTCAAGTCCTTGGCGACTTACAGCGGCTGACGCAAGAGTTTGTGGTTAAAGTGAGTCTAAAAAAGAACATGACCGAGACAATGGCCAAAGATGCTGGCGGGAAGATCTTTACCTACGGAAGCTATCGTTTGGGGGTGTTTGGACCTGGCAGTGATATCGACACCCTGATGGTGGTCCCCAAGCACGTTACGCGCGCAGACTTCTTTGCGCATTTTCCGGAAGTCCTGCGGGCTATCCCCACTGTCTCTGATGTTTCTGTCATCGAAGATGCATACGTCCCTATTATAAAATTTGCATTTTTGGGTATACATATCGATCTTATATTTGCCCGGCTTGGCCTGCCTCAAATCCCGCGCAATTTGGAACTTCAGGACAATAATCTGCTGAAAAATATAGATGAGAAGGACATGATTTCACTTAATGGAACTAGAGTTACAGACCTGATTCTCAAATTGGTGCCGTCTCCGGCCGTTTTTAAACACGCTCTTCGAGCCATTAAGCTATGGGCCCAGCGCCATGCGATTTATGGAAATGTCGTTGGTTTCCCTGGCGGTGTTGCGTGGGCCATGCTGGTTGCGCGAATCTGCCAACTGTACCCATGCGCAGTATCTGCCACAATCGTCTCCAAATTCTTTCGGATCTTGGAACCTTACCCTTGGCCTCAACCAATCCTGCTCACCCCAATTGTCGACGGCCCGATTGGTGCAAAGGTATGGAACCCAAAGCTATACCCCAGAGACCGACAACACTTAATGCCGATTATAACTCCCGCCTACCCATCCATGTGTGCCACTCATAATATTTCTGAGAGTACAAAAGCAGTAATGCTAGGCGAAATGAGAAAAGCTGGCGACATGATGGATCAAATCGTGTCAAACAAAACGACGTGGAAAGAACTTTTTACTAAACATAATTTTTTCTATCGTTATAAATACTATCTTTGTATTGTTGCTGGAGCGAAAACTGCAGATCAAATGCTGTCATGGGCAGGAGCGGTGGAAAGTAAAGTGCGTCTATTTATGAATAATCTCGAGAAGCTCGAGACAGTAACACTCGCCCACCCATACAACAAAAGCTTTCCTAAGGTCCATAATTGTGCTAATGCTGAAGATGCCGAATCCATCATGAGAGGCGAAGCAACTGTATCCGAAGCCAAGTCCCAGCAGCTAGAGGATCTTGAAAAGGCTGCAATAAAGGAAACTGACTCTCCTGAATCAAAGGTGTATACGACCACCTTTTATGTTGGACTAGCCATATCGTCATCAGCAAAGCAGCTGGACATCCAGTGGCCTGCCCAAGAATTCTATGAGACTTGTAAAACTTGGACTAGACATGACGCGGGAAACATGTCGATAGCTATGAAATCAGTTCGACCGTGGCAACTGGCAGCTGAATGTTTTGATGAAAATGAAGTCCGGCCGGTCAAACCAGCAAAAGGCAAAAGGAAACTAAATGAAGTGAGTCAACTTACTGCTTGTTTAACTTACCAGAACGACGGCAGTGATGATGTGAAACGGCAAAAGAGCGCTCAGGTAGCTGCCTAGATTTCGTCCCCTCCGGCCAGGATCCATACCATGGCTTGACTTTTGAAGGTCGAGTGTGCCCACCAGGCGCCCCATGGACTGATGAATGTACCTTGCTTTCCTCAATCGCCCTTTCCTTTGTTGGACTCTCTCGTTTTACATAGCTATTTGGATAGGCAAATAAAATGATCTGCTACTTTTCATATTCCCGCTCGTTGGGCTTTGGTGTGGGGACGGGGATTCGGAATAAGTGTATTGCTCCGCTCGGAATGGCTTACGACTGCCACGTCCATTTGTACGAGGAGTATCAAGCACATGAACTAGCATGGAACCGACCGTCGATGCATTTATGGAAAGCACACAACATTGATTCCTACCCCGGAACTGATTCTGTGGTCTTTGTGGAAGTAGATCGGAAACATGATTTACAAAAAGAGCGATGGGAAGGCTGCATTGAGGAGTATGAGTATGCTTGCAAGATCGAACGAGTGGGAGCTGTCATTGCGTGGGCTCCAATGCCGCTTGGGAGAGAAGTTATGCAAAAGTACATAGAGCAACTTCCGCCAAAGGTGAAAGGTATCCGCTACCTTTTGCAGGACAAGCCACAAGGCACTGCCCTGCAGCCTAAGTTTCTTGAAAGTCTACAACTTTTGGCAGAGAGGGGATATATATTTGAATTTGGTGTCGATACAAACGGTGCAGGGCCTTGGCAGATCAGGGAATGCATTGAGGCGCTAGACATACTCGAGAGCAAGGGAGCAAAGGGCAGGTATGTCGTCGATCATATGGGCCGGACGCCTTACCGTAAAATGGATCTCATGCCTGAATGGACAGGCCTGATGCGGCAGCTTGGCACACATTCGAATGTGTGGTGCAAGCTTAGCGGAAACCTGACTGAGCTTCCTGAAGATATCCTTGCCGACTTTGATGCGATAGTCAAGACGATCACTGAGCCTATTGGGACGGTGATTGAGGCGTTCTCTGGCCGATGCATGTTTGGTAGCGACTGGCCTGTTTGCACCTTCTCTGGATCTTATGACTTGTGGTATCGTGTTTTGAAAAGAGCCTTGCAGGAACTTGGGCACGATACTGACGCCATCTGGCACGGAAATGCTGAGCAAGTCTATGGTATATAATAGAATGGATAGCTGCCGCACTGTGAGTAAAATCATCAGCTACTTTAAATTCTCTACAAGACAGACGCTGCCTCAGTCACCGCCGGCGACTTGTCCCCTGCCGACCTCTCCGAATGATCGATGCTCACAACGCCAAGTGCTCGTATGCGCCTATTTGCTCGTCGTTCACGCCAACGCATGACTAACAAGATGACCATAACCGCGAACCAATATAGACAATAGCTCACAACCGAGCCAACAGTGGCACTATTCTGCCACCCAAACAAGGCATTAAAGATTTGCCATCCTCCGTCTGTCGCTGGATTGCAGCAATTCACATGCCATACAGAGTTACGAACGTCGTACGATCCAGGCCCCGAGCCACTTTCCGCAGCATCTCCACCTGTGAGCTTTGCAAATTCGTATTGTTCGAAGTGCCATATAGCTTTGGAGAAGAGCCCGGCAGAGATCAGATAGAGGAAACACGTCGAGCCAATCAAAAGGATCCGAATCGAGAGCACGTTCCCGCATCGGTAGATGATGTAACCAATCGCGCATCCTGCCCCTATTCCACAGATGACAGGCAAAGGATAGGCTGTCGCGGGAACACCGACAACGGAGACGCCGCTTATGAATACTGTTGCCTCAAGACCCTCTCGCAGGACTGTGATGAAAGGCAAAATGAACATGGCATACTTTTGCGACTTGGCCACGAATCCCCTTGCCGCGTGCTTTTCCATCATCTTTGACAGCTTGCGTCGCCACTTGTTTTGCATCTTGTTGATTCGAAGAAACGCGATCCCCATGGCTGTGATTATGAGGCAGGCCACGAGCGAGAAAGCTCCCTCCCAAATATGCTCTGCATTGCCCCATAGATTCTTGGCAAACTTGTACCAGATGATACAGAATGCGATACCAATGAGGAGGCAGATGCCAAAGCCAACTGCCGTCCCAACCCAGACTTGGATGAACAAACGACGCCGAAGTCTGTTGTCGTCCTGGATGGCGTTGTGGAGGAAGGCGGAGAGCACAGAGATGATGACTGAGCATTCCAGGGTTTCGCGGAAGATGACAAAGAAAATGGGAACGTTGAAGACGTTGGCCATCCTGCTGGTAAGTGAAGGAGTCTAGCGGGCGGACGGTCTATTTTGATCCTTTCGATAAACCCTGATCTGATAACCCTGATCATATCAGCGGCGGATCAGATAATTTTCGCCTGCGATCTGCAGCAAAAATCCCTCTTCAAGCCACCTTTTCACCCAAAGCGGATTATCTGATCGTCAGAGCAGTCCCAGATGATCGCGATAATCACGCGAGGCCGCATAATATCAAATCCATCTCCCCGAGACATTCCCCCAAACACGACAGCCTCATGCTCACATCCTTCACTTGTCTGCTGTGGCTACTGCCTCTGAGCAGCGCGGGACTGGTGGAGCATTGGTTTGAGATTGGCTGGACGAGCGGTGCGCCCGATGGATTCAATAGGTCCGTCATGGCCGTGAATGGGACATGGCCGCCGCCCATTATCTTCGCTACCATCGGCGACAGGATCGTGGTTCATGCGACAAACAAGATGCAAGACCAAGGGACCTCCCTTCACTTTCACGGGCTTTTCCAGAATGGCACGAACGCGATGGACGGTCCGGTTGGCGTGACCCAGTGCGGAATTCCCCCAGGCCATAGCATGACCTACAATTTCACCGTGGAGCAGCCCGGGCTGTACTGGTGGCACTCTCATTCGAGTGGTCAGTACCCAGACGGCCTTCGTGCTCCTCTTCTCATCAGCGACCCAGACGAACCATTTATCGACGACTGGGCGGAGGAAATGGTGTTATCTATCTCCGACTGGTATCACGACCCGATGGAGGCATTGATCCCCACCTTTTTGAATCTGGCAAACCCTTCTGGTGTTGAGCCGGTCCCAAATTCCGCATTGTTGAATGACACTCAAAACCTTACCATTCCAGTGGAGGCGAATAAAGTCTACAAAATTAATATGGTCAACGTTGGGGCATTTGCAGGGCAGTATGTTTGGATTCCAGGGATCAAATTGACAGTCATTGAAGTGGATGGTGTCTACACCCAAAAGGTCAATGCCTCGTCCATCTATCTGGCGTCCGCTCAACGATATGTCTTTCTTGCAACCTTCCCAGCTGGTCGAAACTATCCCATTGTGACCTCCATGGACGAGACCATGTTTGATATTGTTCCCGATGGCCTCAATCCAAATGCGACTGGCTGGTTTGTGACGGACCCTTCGCTGCCAAACCCTGCCCCGCCACTAACCGACTTTGCGGACGTCATGAACGACATGTCTCTGCAAGCCTTTGATGGGATGGAACTTCTAAGCAATCCAGACACAGCATTTTCTCTCGATGTCCTTATGAACAATCTCGGCAACGGTATCAACTATGCATTCTTCTCTGGCAACACCTATGTCGCTCCCAAAGTCCCCACTCTCATGTCTGTGCTTTCCACTGGAGCAAATGCCACGCAGGCAGAGATCTATGGAAGCAATGCAGGAGTTCACTTCATGGAGCCTGGTCAAGTTGTCGAAGTTGTTCTCAACAACAATGATCCAGGCAGGCACCCTTTCCATCTTCATGGAAGAAACTTCCAGGTAGTGGCGCGGTCCGGCGCGCAGGACCAATATCACCGAGGTGGATGGGTCCCGGGGTCAAAAGTGCCTAATGCACCAGCCATCCCAATGCGCCGTGACACGATTGTCCTCGAACCATACGGCTATGCAGTCCTCCGGTACGTTGCAGACAACCCTGGGGTCTGGTTTTTCCATTGCCATGTCGAGTGGCATATGCTACAAGGCCTTGAGGCGACTTTTATTGAATCGCCGTTCGAGATACAGGCAAAGCAGCATGTCCCAGCAGACTCGTATGCGAATTGCCGAGCTCAAGGCTTGCCGATTAAGGGTAATGCAGTTGGAAATACTGGAGCAAGAATAATGGATCTCACTGGAGAAGACCTGCCGCCTCCCTCGCTTCCAGCAGGTTTCACGGCCAAAGGAATTGTGGCTATGGTGTTTTGTGTCCTCTCTGCCTTCCTGGGGTGTGGATCACTTGTTTTGTATGGTCTGGCTGAGGTGGAGCTACCAAGTTCATAAATTGTACTGCAAACGGCATGTCTGTATTTTTCTGACGAAAACACATTTCCTTGTAAATTTTATGTTTGAGAAATCAAACCTACTACCCATTCGACGCTAGATGTTATTCCTGTGCTTGAGCCGAGTTGCAAGCTCTATCCGTCTATGTCGATGTTCACGGACGCACAAGGCCCAAGCTTGCTGAAGCAATCAACAAGCACGGTGAGTTTGGTGTTGGAGTTGCGTGATGACCTACTATTGCAGGAAAGGACTCCTTCGCGATAAAAGGCTACGCATGAACCTAGAGCTCCTATCTTCACGTCTCCAGCTAAGCCCGTCAAGTCTTTCAGCTCACGATGATTGGATTCGCATTCCCCATCCTGGGCATTATCGATGATGCTGTGATGCACCCGAACGGGCAACCGAATTTCCCCCAAGCCGCCCGACCCATTTGTAAGCAACAAATAATTAATAAGCACACTAAACTCCCTCCGCTGCGCTGCACTAGCCCCAATGGCAATCGGCCTCACACGTTTGCAACGGAGGCTGCTGTCGCAAGTAGAGGGGTACATAGATGTCTCCAAGGAAGCCTTGGTTGGGGTGTCCTTCCCCCCCGTGACTAGGCTGGCACGCTCGGCAATTGTCGCATTGCTGCAGCAAATCCGCATTGGGCGGCTGGTGCTGGTGGAGGATACAAACAGACAAACTACGTTTGGCCACGAGAAGGGAGACCCTACCACTTGTATCCACGTCTTGAACGGTGCCTTTTGGCTTCGAGTGCTTCTGTATGGAGATATGGTAAGTAGCATAATAGTGTCGCGCATGAACTAATTTCCCAGGGCTTTGCAGAGTCGTACATGGCCGGTGACTTTATGTGCTCTGACATGACGTCTTTCTTCGAGGTAAGCAGCTCCGTGCCTCGGCTTACCATAGATCTTCATTGCCAATCGCGAGGGTCTTGGGAATGCAACCACGATCTTTTCTTCGGTCTTTTCTGTATTCAACGCAGTCCTGAATTCACGCTTGGCCAATAGCGTCCACTACGCTATATCCAACATTGCCGCTCACTACGATATTTCAAACGACATGTTTGAAGCCTTTCTCTCTCGCGACATGACTTACTCTGCTGCCATTTTCGACAAAGCAGATGCAACAGATACATTGGAGAAAGCTCAGTATAGGAAGCTCGACTCCATAATTGATAAGGCCTGTCTGAAATCTAGTGACCATGTCTTGGAAATTGGCTGTGGCTGGGGTTCATTTGCCATTCGGGCGGTTCAAAAGACTAGGTGTCAAGTGACAAGCCTCACATTGTCTATAGAGCAGAAAGAAATGGCGGAAGAACGAGTTGCGGCGGCAGGTGTTGCGGACCGCGTTCACGTTCTCCTATGCGACTATCGAGCACTTGTTGCACCTCCCGGGGGATACGACAAGATTGTGTCCATTGAAATGATTGAAGCTGTTGGTAGGGAGTATCTTCAGCTGTATTTTAGCGTCGTCAATCGGCTGCTGAAGCACAACGGGGGAGTTGCAGTCTTCCAGACCATCACGATGCCGGAAACACGACACGAAACGTACACAAAAAGCCCAGAGTAAGTGACATTCACGCGACTATACTAACAAAGTTTCATCCGTCGTTACATTTTCCCTGGAGGATATCTTTCGACAGTCACAGAACTTGTGGCGAAGCTCCATGCTGGCTCTCAGGGTCAGCTGATTGTAGATGCCATACAAAATATCGGCCCGCACTATGCAAAGACTCTACGGCTTTGGAGACAAGCATTTCTCCACAATTTTGATTCGAGTATTGCCCCTGCTCTTCTCAGACGTAGTGCTAAAGTCACAATGAAGGATGTTGCGACTTTTAAGCGGAAGTGGGAGGTAGGCGACTCCTAAAGTCAGTCCTAATGCTAGTACTACTTTGCATATTGTGAGGCTGGATTCAAGACCAAAACGCTAGGCAACGTCATTTTGACCGTTGCTCGTGAAGGTGCAACTGAGCTGATGCGGGACGTCCCGCTTTAAATCAAAAAATAACACCAAAAGGCTGTAAAACACCACTACTATTTAATTGGACGAACCTCTTTGTTATATAAGACTCTTTATCTATCTAGAATGCCTGAACAATTGTCTGTATGGTAGAAATAACCATGACCAAAACTCCAAAACCTATGCAACAGCCTGCCGGGATTTTCTGTTGCCACGGTCGACTAGAGAGCCTGTAAATTAATACATAAATATCTTGGTGGCATACTTTATATAACAGAGCGGCGGTAGGATGTAGGCCAATGCGCATGCAGAAGTGGAGCCAGCGAGCTCAAGGATGATTCCCAGGTCTTCTGTAACCAGAGAAATAGCCATGGCAAGCCCTATCAGCAATGTCGTGCAAATGACGTGTCGCTTGAGATGAAAGGGGGAGTCGGGGAAAAAGTAATTCATGAGGACCTGCATTAGCCCGTACTCAAGCCTAAAGATCAACCTCTCGACAAACAAAGTTTTCCAATGGCATGGTCATAATCATGTTTACTCCAAAACACAACCGTGCAATATTAACAAGCGGCACGTCGGAGGGAAAGTTATTCAAAACATTTCCAGCTGTCTTATCCCGAAACGTAACGTAGCCTGCCGTTGCCATTGTGAGACAAGCAACCATGCTGATTCCTGTACTCCAATGCGTCACTAGCGAGAAGCGGTCAAGAGTCGGTTTCCGTAACGAACCGTAGATGAGGAGGGAGTTGTGATGGCATACAAAAGCTGCTGTTAGTGAGCGCGTTACACAAAACTACCAAATGAGATGACACCAATGGCTTGCGTGATACCAGAATTGACAATCAAGCCAGAAGCGGAGAAAGAGCCTTTGAAATCGGCCGGCATACGAGGCCCTTCCACAACCACCGTGACCAGTATAATCACCATGCTGACAAGTGCTAGAGCACTGGCTTTTGCCAACTATAATTAAGACGGCTTGACGGGCTAGTTACGTTTGCAATGTCACGGTAGAGTGACAGAGGATAGGAGATGGTACCAATGAGTAGAATAATATTTGCCTGTCGATTGCCCAGCAGCGATAGAACGGGAATGTTTTCGAGATTCGGAATGAGAAAGGCAAAGACGTGGGGGAACGTGTCACCAACGATGACTGCAAATGCAAGCATGCCTCCAAATGCAAAGAGCCATTGCGCCAGTGAGATCGCCACCAGCCCAGGCTTGCCAAAGCAAGCACTGACAGTCGCCTGATAGGAGTTTGCCCCGGAGAGTTTTGAATTGATTACAATGAGCCGAATTGTCCAGTCGACAAGCAGCGTCAGGCCGAGCATTATGACTATCCCTGCCACCAGTCCAGCCTGACGTAAAGCATAAGGCTGCCCAATAATTCCAGCTCCGATAATACTTTCAGGTCAGTCTCAGGGGTCCGTATATTGTGCAAACCTAATAGTTACTCCAATGCTAGATGTATCACTTTCCTATTGGCCATATTGAAGAAAGCCATGCGTAAATTACTCTTTGTGGCAGAGGCATCATGGTGTGAATCCAGACCTTGTGCAATTGCTACGAACGGGGCCTGGCGATCAAAGAGCAGCGGTGCACTCCCAGACAACGGGTGGTTGGATGTTTCAAAGTCTTCCTCTTCAAGCCAATCATCATTCGAGGCGGCCCCGATTTCACCCATTCTAAAAGGAGAGATATCTCCCGAAGGCCGCTTCGATTGATTCTTGCTCTCGGACATGCGCGATCCTGCTCGCGAGGGATGGGAGCTCATCCGACCTTCCTCTTCGCTTAATGGGCCGCCGGCTCAGATCAGGCAAACGGAAATAAAATGCTATGTACAGCCATAAATGTGCAAAGTCCTTCTCTTCGTATGCAACCGTGCTGTGTCCTCGGCGGTAGCTCGCCTTGTTGGCTGGATATCAGCTGACCTTTGCAGAAATATCCAGCAAAGGGAAGTCCACCTTCTCATCTTGCAGCTTCTGCTCGCCCCAACTCCAGAGCCGTACGAGCCCTCTGACCTTGGCCTCCCGCATCACTCCTTGTTCCTCCAAAATTGCCTCGTTTACTTTGGCAGCCACGTGTCGACGCAGGCTGGGATCCATCAATTCAGCCAATGGAGGGGCTAGGCTGTTTGTCGGGAAGCACAATAACGCCATCGTCCGTTCCAGATCGGCAAGGTATCCAGGGCTTGAATGTGCTCGTGGGGCAAGTTGTTGGGTGGCAAAGGCAAGAGCGGGTCCTATATCCCCGTTCGGAGACTGTGAGCATTGGCGTATCAACTCTATAAGTTGCAGCCGGAGAAGTGAAAAATGCAGTGAAGGGTTTGTGTCCAAAAGCTAAAATTAGTTCAGATCCTTGTAAGTAGAAGAAAAAGGATATTCATATTGAAGACTGAAGTTGAGTTTATTTTCATCACTGGACAAAGCTAATTGTCTAAGAGTGGTGCATGAAACAATTTAATCATTTGCGCAAAGAGCTGTAAACCTACCTCTGGATTAAGTTCGTTGATGTGCTCTATGGCACCTTGTATATCTCCTCGATAGATTGCGTTACGTATAGCAATGCGGTCGTTAATAGAGTCCAGATCTATGGATGGAGAAATGTTGGCTTCTTGGGCAAACTTAATAGCGGCGGACTGGTAGCCTTCGATGATTAGATAATTCATGACTAAAGCATTTAGGTCGCTGTTATGTTAGTACGTCATTTCAGACTCTCAAAGAGATAGGAAATAGATGAGGACTCGTCAGAGTGTCAATTACTAGAGTCTCCTCATGGCTTATTCGGAGAGATTCCCATTGATTAAAGCATCATTCAACATCAATTTCGGACAAAAGAGGGGCACAAGCGCCGTGGACACTTACCCTTTGGAAACTTTTATCTCTTCCAGCTTCCGCTGCCATTCCTCTGCGGAATAGGACCTTTTCGCCGTCATTCACTATTTGGTGGTGGACGTTCTTCTGCAGTCCCACCCAGAATTGTCAGCTACCATGAATGATTGGACGAATGAAAGTGAAATGGATGAATGACTCATAACTTGTCGTCCTATCGCCCGCCATGGTACGAGTCGCTAAAGCATTGAACTGGAAGTGCTAAGCGTTGCAGGCATGGTTTACATCTCATTGGAATTGCCGGTGCATCTGGTTCGGGAAAGAGCTCCATAGCCCAGAAAGTGGTGCAGGGGCTGAATCTTCCATGGTACGATTTGCCGTTCTGTAAGATGAGGCTAACACAGGGTTGTCATCATGTCGATGGATTCGTTCTACAAGACTCTTACTCCAGAAGAGAGTTCACGTGCATTTCAAAAGTAGGCTAGGGCACGACTTTCGACTGAACATGCTAGTGACTATGATTTTGATTCCCCGGCTGCTATTGACTTTGATGTTATGATCGAGGTGCTACAGATTCTGAAAGAAGGGAGGAGAGCGGAGATACCCAGGTATTCATTTGCAAAGCATCGGCGCGAGGAAGAAACAACTTCTATATATGGAGCCAATGTTTTGATTCTAGAAGGAATTTTTGCCCTATTTGATCCGCGCGTGCGGGACCTCCTTGACATGAAAATATTTGTTACAGAGGATTCGGATATTTGTTTGGCACGACGACTGCTCCGCGATATTCGTGACAGAGGCCGTGACGTACAAGGCGTTCTCACGCAATACCAAAGCTTCGTTAAGCCCAATTTTGAGCGCTATGTCTTACCCACATCAGCGTTTGCCGATCTGATCGTCCCCCGAGGCATCGAAAACACTGTGGCGTTAAATATCATTACCAACCACATTCGAAGAGAACTTGGAAGGAAAAGCGAAGAGCATCTACAGCACCTCGAGAGCCTTGGCAGAGCACTCGAGCCCAAATCTGGAGCACGAGTTGTGGTACTTCCCTTGACGAATCAGCGACGCGGCATCCACACAATTCTACAAGATCGACAAACGTCGCTTCAAGACTTTGTATTCTACTTTGATCGCTTTGCCCGCTCACTCATCGATGAGGCTTTGAATTTGGTGCCATTTGAAGGCAACATTGAGGTGCAAACACCGCTAGGCCGGACGTACAACGGTGTCAAGACGACCTCCGAGATATGTGCAGTCGAGATCTTACGTGCTGGAGGCTGCTTTGAGCGTCCTCTGCGTGAATGCATACCTGGTGCGCAGATAGGGAAATTGTTGATCCAAAGCAATACCAATACTGGCGAACCAGAATTTCATTATATCAACCTGCCAAAGGATATTGTTGGAAAGAAAGTACTTGTGTTAGACGCTCAGCTGGTCACTGGTTCGGCTGCTCTGATGGCAATCGCTATTCTTACGGATTACGGCGTTCCAGAGCAAGATATCATATTCGTGACGTACATGGCTATGCCGCGAGGACTAACTCGATTGGCCTGCGCATTTGGTGTCCATGTGATCGTTGGAATCCAAGGTGAGCTTGGGGAAGCTATTTACGCACGACGCTTTGTAGATAAGAGTTATTTTGGTGCTTGAGCACTCTGTTATGTACAGCTCATTTGGTCCTAGCATGCTTCATCTTTCCCGGCACATATTGAAATTGTGAGGCGTACGCCTTTGGCTGGAATTGTCGCACATGCGGCTCCTGAATGTAATGGTCCCAACCCTGCTTCTCACAAAAGTAGACTGCTTCCTCCTTTGTCTTAAACTTCATTTGGGTGCCCTGCATGTAGTCGCTGGAGGAGGCCCAGCCCATCAGCGGGTTCTCCCATCGGTGGCCCTTCTCCAAGACATCCCAGTCCAGGCGCCATACGTGTGAGGCCCAGTCGCCGCTCTGCATGGACGACTTTGCTGGTTTGTAGATACGGACGATCCGCCCTCGCAGGTCTTCAGGTGCTCCGCTCATTGCGTCGGCAGGAACAATCGCCTCTTCCTCTGTCACTGCGACCTCCGTCGCACCACCGGCCTTGTTCCCATCATAAGGGTTCTTGGCCACTCCAGTTACCTGCGACCTGGCCTCATCAGACGCACATCGCACAAACGCTTTCCACCGAGCGGCTGACTGCCGGAGACAAACGGCTCTGGGAAATAGTCGCGCTCGTATCATCCCTGGTGTTGGCGGATTCTACTGATTCTTTCCCAATATGGCTTTGTCAACCCCTCGTCTACAGATGAGATTGATTTGTGTCTATGCATCAAGAAATTTTGATACGATGGGAGCGTCGACGTCAAACGCACACGAAACGCTAGGACAATGAACGCAACTTGGGCGAGCGGAAAACATCCCTGTAAGAATCTGCTTACGGTAATTTTATAGTTTCTCATAGTGAGGGTCACGTGAGGCAAATTGAGTGGTTGCCCCGTTCGCATTCGTTTTGGGTGGGTGGAAAGAACACCTAAAGTTACACAACACCATGTCGTTTACAATCAGGCGCGGGCTGTCGACATTGATTCCCCCAAAAGTTGCTTCGCCAGCAGTGAGTCTTTGCATGCGCCTCTTGCTAATACACAGGGAATCGGAGCGCCAAAGGATGCAGCACGGATGTCGAGGGTGATTGACTTCTACTCCAAGCTCCCAAGGGGTCTGCCAAAGAGAGTAACCGGTTCCAACCCCGTGACACGTTACAAGGCAAGGTACTTTGATGGAGAAGCAGCCAGCGGGCGCCCGCTGCTGCATGCCATCCTCGGACTATTTGTGCTTGGCTACACGATCCAATATTTCACACATCTACGCCACCACAAGAACCACGAGCACTAGTTGGAAGAACTGGGGAATGTCTATAGACTAGATGGACAAAGAGACTCGATTCCATCCCGCTTCGCTTTATCGATTTCTCGCTTCTATACGCAGCTGTGCATTGACCTGGTCTGCTATGAACCTCACACTGTGAGGAGCCGTTGACCTTGGCTATGCTCCCCCGGTGGTGGCGCCTCCTTCATCGGTCCTCCTGCGGCCATTGTAGTGATGATTTTGGAGTCATGTCGGAAATGCGCGCCGCATCTGATCAGCACGATGCCCGTTGACCTCGCTCCTTCTCGCATCCTCCTCTACAGACTCGTAGCTACTGAGCAGCTTCCCTCCGTAGTTTCCAGGAAGAAACTCTTCCCCGTCGATATCCTGTTGCACATCATGTCGATAGTCACGGTACCAAAAGCACCAAAATTTGATGAACATCAACGACCTTGACAAACTAGATGATAAGAGTCACGACGCCAACAGTGAGCTAGTGGGGCAGGAGGCGCTGCGTCGCGCTGCTGCGGGACTCCCACAGGAAGAGAGTGAAAGTCAGGAGATACATGAAGCAGTCTTGGCTGAGGTCACGGAGTTGGCAGATCGAGTGGTGAAAGAAATAGCCAATGACGCAGAGACTCTCGAGCAAGACGGTGCGAACGATGCAGGAATAACTGGAGAATTTGCTACGAGCAAGGATGAGCAGATTATGTCTGGTGTCGAAAACAGCAGTACAGAGACGATTTCGAAAGAATCAGCCCCGGCTGCAACTCTGGTATTCAAGAAGCCCAGCAAATTAAAATCGACCTCGGTGACAAAAGAGTTCTTGAATCGAACTGCTTCGCCTAAGCCGTTAACATTGAAAAAGTCTACGTCTTCGGCAATGGTGACCAACACAGTCCCCAGCCAGCCCCAGCCTGTCTCTTCGAGCGTCCGGTCACGGCTTGTCACATCGCGACCTTCGAAATCTGCTTCGGGCGGCACTGGCTCCGGCTCTTTTGGGTTATCTGGAATGACTTCCGTCAAGACACCCCAAGGCGAAGTCTGGGGCAAAAACAAGCCTGCGGCAGCCAAGACATACACTGATGAAGAATTATCTAAGCAGCTCGGAATTCATCTAGCGCAGCGCCTTGAGGTTTCGACCAAAGAGGCAAATAACAAATGGGACGAAATGGATGACGATCTGTTCGATCTTGACACAATTGAGTTTGGAGACGGGACTAAAGTTTCTTTAGCTAATGATGCAGTAGAAGAGAACACCAAAACGGAGGTTCTTCCAGAGCCCACGAATTCTACTGATCCAGTTGTGCAACAAGCACCTGAAACGCCGCCGGTCAATCCCTGGAAACCTATTGAGCGAACGGTTGTGCCACTGGAAATCCCAATCCAGTCAAAACCAGATGATCGGAAGACGGAAAAGATGATTTCTGATGCAGACGCCTCGCTAGAGCCGAAGTCTACTCAGAAGCACACAAAAGAAGAACGCTTTGCTGAGGACAACTTTGATCGCGGAAGCTGGAGGACCCCAGCTTTGAAGCCTTCGTTGTACAATTACGAAAAAGGGCAGGTCCAGGAATATCATACAGGCGGAGCCCGACGCCGCTATTCTCACACACCATCGGAGGGTAGAACAGAAAGTGTTTCTGAAGGAAAATCTGGAATTTTGGCACGAGGGAGGAGAAGAGACAGCCACAGCGATGTGAACCATGACCACATCAAATCTGGAGAGAGTGGAGATGTGAGGAACTTTGGTGCAGCAAAAGAAGAGGTTGTACATCACCGAGCCACCAGCAATACAAGTTCTGCAAAGTCGAATCATGCCGCTTCTGGTGTCGAAGCAGATGTAGCAAGCAAACAGACGTTGACCAGCCCAGTACTTGTCGAAGAACCGATCAAAGAAACCGTGGATGCTGTTGCGGAGCAACAAGCTGAAATGCGAAGGTCTATAGAAGCGGCTAAAGCAAGAAAGGGCCAAGAGCAAGTGAAGCAGTTACGGGAGGAGGAAGAGCGGCGACAGCGTGCCAAAGCTCGAGCTGATGCTCTGGCCAAAAAGCAGGCTGAGCAGACTGAGCAGGCCAAGGACTCTACAAAAGTAGCTCCAGCTGTTTCCAATAAGCCTTCACGTGCTGAGTCAAAACGCAAAGCGGATCAAGTGCGCAATTCAACTGCTCCAACTACTCTATGGACCAAGCCTTCTAAAGCCATCAAGGATGATCAGCTGGATGTAAAGAAGCAACCATTTGTGGGTGCGAATCGCAAAGGGTCAAACAATAATTCAGAGGTAGATTCTCCACCGATAGACTCGCCAAAGAAGCTTGTTTGGGGTGATGTTGGATCTGGAAGCAAATTTGCGCACATTGGCAACGGCTCAGTGGATCTCTCTTCTTTAGATCATCCTAAGTCACCACCCCAGGAATTGAATTCACAAAAGGGCGATGAGGTCGGCCAGCCGAAATGGCCCACTTATGGAGACAAAGATCGCAGCTCAATTCGCTCTCATGAGGGAGATGGTGGTGAGATGAGGCGACCGTTCACTTTCGGTAGCAATACTTCTCTTGCTTCAGAGGGTTCTGCTGATTCGCCCCGCATGTCCTTGAATCCTATCTCGAGGACCATGGCTATGAATCCTCTTGACGACATCATCTCTCCGAAGAGCGTGCTCGTTGAAGATGAGGAGTCTCGACGGTCCAGATTTTTCCCCCGACAAGAGATGGTGGCATCCTTATTGAATCAGTCTTCGCAAACTAGCTCCCCGTGGAGAAACTTGGCTGTTTCGTCTCGAACGCCTTTATTTGATGACTCAAATTCACCGGGTCTTACGGTCTCTCTCCCTCTCGATCAACTTTCCCCCTCGACGGCACATGCTCGTGTGCATCTCCCTGCTTCTCCAAATTTACAGGTACCTTTGACACCAATGTCTGGGCGAATGACCCCACCCAGATTTTCAGAGTCTGCCGATCTTGCGATGGCACGCATTCAAGCGCTCTTGAGTCCGCAGCCTGTTGACACTACAGCTAAACTTCTCTTCTCGGATGCAGCTTTTGGAGCCCCTGTGGACCGATCAGTTCTCCAAGAGATCGCAGAGGACTCATTTTCTCTGACCATCTCGCCAAGCGAGGTAGAACTCATCTTCCCCCCGATCGAATTTGGATCAGTTCCATTGATTGCATTACCGAATACGGATGGCAGAAGAGTATATGGAAAGGGAATGGTACCGCTAAAGAGACGGGATAAACAATGGTCATCAAATAACGAGGACGATTGGAAGCTTTTTCAACCCATTCGAGCAAAAGGCAACATCTCTATTCCATTACGCCTTCCTTTTACTCCTTCTTCGATTACCTCGAACCTGACTATGCCGGCCCCGAAGGCTGAGGGCGCGACCGCAAAACTCTCGGCGTCAGCAACCTCCTACAATACATCACGACCCCTAAAGCGCCCTAGCGCAAAGACTTGGAAGTCAAAAGCTGCGTCTTTTGACAGAATTATAGTCTCAAATGCTGATGGAGAATGAGATGTGTATTTATTCTCTACCTATTCCTCTTGCGTGTATTTCGAGACGCTTGCATCTCAAAGTCGTCCTTATGCTTCCTGTAGAGCAGCATCGTAGCCTGTGCATCTTCCACGGAGGAGTGTTTCCCCGTCTGAATTTCCATATCCAGCTCCGCCTTTGCTAGTGTCGCCAAACCTGGCGTCTTGCCTTGCGCACGTCGACGATAGGCCGGATGCAGCGAAGTATCCCGAATCATACTTCTTGGGTGTGAGAGGAGTAATGCCTTCAAGTCGTGCTGCACCGAATGGCCCACCAGGACCCGTCCAGACAGGATTTCTGCTACTTGGCTTTGGGCCGCATCGAAGGCGACTGCTGTCTTCATCATCCGTGGGTGAATGCCGCTGACGGGAGTCCGCCAGTCTGTCACTCGTTCCTTTGGTCGGACAATCAGATCAAGCACAAGCTGGCCGTGGAAGTTGACAATGCTGACCCGTGCCAATGCGGAGTCCTCCATGCCGACACCTACAAACTCGCAGTCGATGGCAACATACTTCCCAATAAGCTTATTGGAGGTGAGAGTACTTCCGTAGGCTTTGGTCAAGTCGGCTTTGGAAATATCATGCTCCTCTGCCCATTCCAGTAGATCTTCCTCGTTCTTCTCGGGCAGATTTCGGACTACGTTGGTTCCTACCTTGGCTCGATAAAATTTGTCGGTTTTCCTCCTTTTGGTCCGTGGAGCATCCAGACTCTGCTGCAAGTTTCGCCAGTTGCTCATGAGCTAGCCTTTGCCTCAGAATCAAGTAAATTCTGATGAGACATAAGAGAAAACAAGCGCGACGAGTCGAGGCTATATCCGTAGCGTTCTGACTTATTTCTGTGGGCTGACTACCGAGCTAATCAGGGTAGTATCGTAAGCAGGGATCTGCTGGCACCTGACTCATCACATCTTCTTACATAGATGGATATAGGAGTTAAGCTCTAATAAACTCTAAACGGACCTCTGGCTCTGGGTACTCTGAAAGCGGTCTATTCGAGGAGAAGAATCGTGAAGAAAAAGTCAACACTTAAGAACAGCGCCCTCCGGAGCAACACTCTAACCATAAGATATTCCCTCGGGCTTTTAAAATGGTTGGCCATACTGTAAACTTTGACTCTGCAGCTTGCTTTTCCAAGTCCTAGGACTGGCCAGCGCAAACGGCACGACCATGCCTGACCGCCCGCTCTCCCTCACGCTTTCGATCACCCGCATGAACCTTCGACTTATCCCAGGACTCTTGGCCGGGCTTCGCGCGGGAAGCTCGGCCGGCTGTATCGTCGAGACACGCAGATTGGTGCCCATTGTTGGACTGTCCCCTTCTGTACTGTTGCGATCGAGCTGTGAGCTCTGCCGTAGCGCTGTCTCCTTGGTCGGCGCCTCCACTGGGCTCCGCATCAGCCCACTCTCCTTGTCCACGCCATGCACCTGTGGGGCTGTATATGCTTCAGGTTCGTGTGATGCAGGGCTGCCCTGTGCGGGAGAACAAGCCTCTCGCTTGGCCGGGGATTGAAGGGTGGGCGACATTGTGTCAGGATCAGTGCTGCGAGAAGCCTAGTAGAGTGCTTGACGCCGGAGACATTAGAGGCACAATGATTACCTGCAGATCCGATGGTGGCACGGAGTTGTGCACTTTCAGAGCGTTAGACCCTCGTCAGTCTCTGAATAAGAATGAGCTTGACAGTGGGATCGATGCTGATGTGATGTTGGAAATGGCGCATTAAAGTCGCTTGGGAAACAGAGAGTAAAAAGCTGCTGGATACCAATGGGAGCGTCCAGGGACAATTTCCATGATGATTTCAAAACAAGAAAAAATGCATGGACAATGACACTGGAGCCTGTTGTTCGCCATTGATAAAAACTTAGGCTTTGACAGGATAGCTGAGAGTCGATTGGCGTAAAGGGTTCGTGGCCTACGAGTGACTGGGATGCAGGTTGTCTATTGCTGTTTGCTGTTGCTGTTTGCTGTACTTGACCATGTGCTCACAGAAAATAATGGTTGGCTGCTTCTAATTCCAAGACCAGCCCCTCGCATGCAAGCTCCAGCTGTAGTATAGCTCTCGAAGGGGCTGCCGCACAGCGCAGTTGCGTGGGTCGCGTGGTGTCGATAGTTGCATTGCTATTCTCCGATGATTCTGCCCGTAGAATGCGTGTGGAATGAATCTCATGCCACAAACGTCCCCACCCCTGATAAATATAAAGCCTCCCCTTCCCTCTCCGTCGCTGCGCGTGCACTTCCGTCATTTCTTCCCACCCATCATGGTGTTTAGTCGCGTGTGAAGATGGCGTCTCTGGTCATGGTATGAGCGGCCTCCCTGATAGCGGTGAGCAGGCTTGACGAATGAAGTACCCTCTGTCCCAAAGTCAAGATGTCCTTAGCGAATGATGCATGTGCAGAGTTGGAAACGTGCTGCCACACTGTTTTGCTACTGTATTCCCTGTCGAAGGAGTCAACAACCAAGTCCAACATGCGCGCCAGTCAGCTACGAGGAACAGACGACGGCTAGACACAATACTAGGAGAAATACGCGTGGGTTTAGGCATGATATTATTGCTATCGGTGTGCAGCTCACATAAAAGCCAGTTATTTCTTTGTGTACGTGTGGTGTTACTCCTGGGTGGGGGCTGCGGTGGTTTTGTTCAACTGAGGCCCCCCTCTTTTATACTGAATTTAATTCCTGGATCAACAACCCTAACCTGTCCGTGGTCAATGTTGACGCCTTCACGTGATTTGGGCCATGAGAGCAATACAGGCAGCAATACGATGATTTGAAGCGCTAAAATTTGGCCCCCGATTGTTGAGCCCTGTCCCTACATGGAGGCAAAAGAGCAGATTTTACGGAATGTTCTATCGAGCGTAATAATTTAAATGTGTCGCGCCCATACAAACAGTTGTTGTCCCTACAAAATCCACATAAATAAGTCCTACTTCCCACTTTCCTTTCACACCAACTCCTACCTCGACCCACTCAGCAACACAAACAAAACTTTCACAACCAACAACTCTAACCTCTCGCTTCTGCAACAATGATATACTTTGGTGGCCGATACCTCAGTGCAACCGCCCATTTTGCGGCTTACTTCCTTTCAGTCATCCTGGTTGCAAGCATTGCGACCGACGGCCAGATGGCCGTCTTTGGACATAACCTCATCTTCTCCACCTGGTCGCTATTCCAGGTGGAAATCCCGGCACCGGCAACGGTGCAGGTTCTGGCTACCTCTTGTGTGGCGCCGTCAACCACTCCTGTCTCTTCCTTCGGTCCTCCCGCCCCCTCGCCACTTCCGGCACCTGGACTTCTCCCCTCGCCTCTCCCAGCACCTCAACCTCTCCCGGCTCCTCAACCTCTCCCGTCGCCTCCGCTTCTCCTCTCTGGTCTAAATCAGCCCGTCTCGGTCCAGTCTCCGATGGTCCAATCGTCGCCGGCGAAGCGCTTTGCTTTGGTTGCTTTCTTGGTCGGGTGGTTATATCTGATCGCGCCTTTCAACATCCTGACCTTCTTTGCCGGATGGGATGCGCGCGACTCGGACGAAGCCTTTGCCAAAGGCAATGCCACTCGGCCGCCATCGGAGGTCTTGGACAGCCTGCCAACCGAGCCAGACGACGCTGACGACCCTGTGGGTCGACTTCTCAAAATGACAGATCCGGAGCTCTACTTTCCCGCAGTCGCCGAATACCTCCGGCAATGCAATGTGCAACGCCGCCATCTTGGATGCGCATGCGCCGCATGCGATCAAGAGGCGATAGCCAGAGGGGAGGGGGATGCTGAGGAGGACGGGTTTTATTGGCCGCTCTCTTACGCGGAGTGGTTGCAAAGCCAAAACGCCGACTAGGGAGGGAGAGGAAAAAAACAAAAAAAAACAAAAAAAAAAGAAAAAGAAAAAGGACAAAAAAATTAAATTCTGGATGTATATATTTTTGGTGCTGGGGTTTGAGGTTCGTTGGCTTTATCTCACCGGCTGATTGTCAGAAAACAGATGGAAAAACAAAAAAAAAACGGAAAACTACAAAAGGACCAAAAAAACTCTACTTTTTTGATTCATGGATTCGTGAATGTATACCTTCATGGCATGGGGTCTTGGTTTGTCTCTCTTGGCTTGATTGCTAATTACTAAGGGTGATGAAAGACCCAAAAATGGGTCCTTCGGGGCAAAATATCTTTGCTGGTATTCAAACTCGGTCTTCATTCTCGCTGCTCGCTGTGGTTAGGCTCACCATTCAAGCTCGCTCTCATGGAATCACTCTCTGTCGCTGACTCCGGTGTCAACTCTGGTGGCTCGGTACTTATTGGTTAATGCCTTGGTCAATCATCGCCTCGCTCTTGGTCGCTCTACTTGCTCTCTCGTTTTTTCTTGGCTGCTCGCTCTAACTGCTCGCTCTAACTGCTCGCTCTAACTGCTCGCTCTAACTGCTCGCTCTAACTGCTCGCTCTAACTGCTCGCTCTAACTGCTCGCTCTAACTGCTCGCTCTAACTGCTCGCTCTGACTGCTCTCTGCTCTTTCATTTGCTCTGGTCTCAGCCTACTTCTGGGTTGCTCTCTTCCGGTTCGCTTGGATTCGCCAGTCGCCTGTTGGGTGCCAAACACTCAGTCGTCAACTCGTCCTTTGGCCACGCGCTATTACTCTCGCTTGCACTGAAGTGCTTTCTATCTCTTTACTACTACACGTTTAATATGCTTCTACAGGACTTCTCTCATACTTCAAGGCTCCAGCTCAAAAACAGTTCAGTCCGGCGCGGGCGCCGGGCTGGTGGCTGGGGCTTGCCAGCTGACGGGTGAGCTCGCAACGGGGAGGCCAAGTCTCGAGTCAAAATGGCGTCTCCAAGCGGGCGAACCTCCAGCAGCCATTGCCATTGTTTGGGACCCAGATTGTAAGTCGATATGCCTTGGGGTCGGCGGTTCAAATCCGCTCAGTGGTGGCATGCTATTGTCCGATACGTTCGGGATCAGCGTAAGTCGGCCCGGGGGCCGCAGCCAGGTCGTGGTCTAGTGAGCCACAAATAGTGTCTTGAAGTGCGATTCGCCTTTGCTGCAGTAGGCTCTCTAAGGGCTTTGCTGGTCAGGTCAGTGAACCCAAGATGGTGGTGGCAGCTTTGTGCTGTTACCCCTAGGTGCTGATGCGGGAAGTCTTGTGGGGAAACTTGCTCCGCTCGGGTGGCCAAAACCTACATTGGCCACTTATATGCCTAGCGCGCTGACGCGGCTAGCCAGTTGGTCGGTTGGTCCTAGTCCCCTTCCACTGAGAATGCATAGAGCGCCCCTTGCTAGTTGCGCAGTTTAGCCTGGAGGCGGCTGTTGCGCTAGGTCAGTTGGCTTGTCCATAAGGCTGCTGATGGGTTAAGAGTGTGCCAAAGCAGAGTATTGTCTGAATGGGTGGTCGCGCCAGAGACCATTCAGGTGGGCTCTACTTGTCTGGTCAGTCTGCTGTACGGGCCCGCTGCCCTAGGCCACTGATGCACCCAGTTTCCCAAAGCAAGGATGATTTGGCTGACAATGCCTTCAACAAACAATCACAAGAGATATGGCTGGATTCATCAATCCAACCGCATTGTTCAGTGGGGAAACACGCAAAGAGGCTCCAGGAAAAAGGACAAGCTTGCAGCTACACACAAAGCAACCCAAAGGCATGCCCGGCTACGTCTCACACCCATTGGCCAAAGAGCACACCAAAGGGCAAAACATCAGCACACCAAACAGCATACAGAATACAATTTACCGAAGAGAATACCAAAGAGGACTCCAAAGAGCACACCACAAGACACCACAGAGCACACCAAGGGAGCACACCAAAGAGCACATCAAGGGAGCACACCAACGAGCATACCAACGAGCAAACCAAAGAGCGCTTGGGATGCAACCCCAAATGAGGACCCAAAGTGAGAGCCGCAAACGAGCACACCATCGAGAGCAGAAATGGGCTTGGCATTTGCGCACGGCGCTTAAGAACGGAATATGAGCCCAGCAAATGGCTCTCATTGAGAAGACAAGGTTACTGGCTATGTGAATATGTGAATATTGTGAATACTGTGAATAATACTTCTTTTTCTCACTCCCCTGGCATTCGTATATGTCTATCGACTTGCAAATGTGTAGCCTTCAGTGGAGAACATTCGTCGTGTTGCCCTTAATGGTAATAGCAAGGGTGGCTAGAAGTTCGAGACTTCCCTGAAGCGGCCGGATCCGTTTTCTTGTTGACATCTCTCACATTTAATCAGATGTCAAAGGCAAAAACAGCATCACGCGACACGGGATCAAGATTTTTCCTGTGAAGCGTTCAGGTGGGCTGCTCTAAATTTACGGCAAACTCGCATTTACTTCTACAGTCTTGTGATAGCGTCTTTACTACGCCAACACTTCTCAAAAAGCATCGGAAGCCGATGGGCTCCCGGATAAGTACTTATTGCACAGTTTCCTCTTCAGCAATACAAAAGATTTTCTTTCAAGCGCAACCTCTGAACCACGCCTCTTGTAACCACACTCTTGATTGGGTTAGGCGTCTAAAGATCCCTTGTTTTCTTACGAGGACAACAGGCCTCATATGTTCCTTTTTGCAAGATCAAATCGTGCATCATAAGACTTGGGGACAATACTCTCACTTTCTGTTGTCTCCAAAAGGCAGATGTTCATCTGCCAGAAGTGGCGATCGATCTTTCAGAGCTTGCATTGGGTGGCGTCGAAATTCTAGACTAAGCGCTATCGCGGCTCCCATAAACTCTTATCCGTAGCTCCTGCAGATCTTTGTTGATCTTGCCCGTCAAGCTCAACTACACCATTCGTATTCGTATCCTCCACTACCTGCCACAGAACCAACCACGAAGCAAGCCCGAAAGTGAAGGACTAAACAGACATGCAAATTTTAAGTCATTCTTGTGTCATGCTCCTCCATATTTTTGTTCGGCTAAGTTCATCATAAAACGCACGAATGAGCGGGGACGTACGATGACGAACCTGCGACAGTGCGTCAATCAGCGTCAATCAAATCCCTCGCCCTCTTCCTCCTTACACACCACCACAACCCACAACCCACGACCGCTACGTAGCCACAAGTGTTCTCTCTGGGGACAATACTCCACTGCAAACGCCCGCCTTGTAGCTTACATCTACTCTGCGATCATGTTCGCCACCTTGCGACACTGGGCAGGTGGCTGCAACTCCATGTAGTAGATAGTTTCATGTGATAACAAGCCACCTCCTACCTATGTCTTTGAAAGTTGAAGTCTTGTCCTTCGTGATCTATGCGTGTCGTGAGCATTTCTCCTCAATATCAAAACGATGGACGACCTCGAGCCTCTTCCACCAACGCTAGAAAATGTTCTCGAGCAGAAAACACTTCGATGGATATTTGTTGGAGGCAAGGGCGGTGTAGGAAAAACTACCTCGTCCTGTTCCCTAGCCATACAGCTTGCTAAAGTACGCGAATCCGTCCTGCTCATCTCAACCGACCCGGCACACAACCTGAGCGATGCGTTTGGACAAAAGTTTGGCAAGGAGGCACGCAAGGTGGATGGCTTTGATAACCTGAGTGCCATGGAAATCGATCCGAACGGATCCATACAAGAAATGATGGAGCAATCTGATGCCTCAGAGAACCCCATGGGCGACATGATGCGTGACTTGGCATTCAGCATCCCGGGCATCGATGAGGCTTTTGGATTTGCTGAGGTTATGAAGCAAATCAAGTCGACTTCCTTCTCCGTGATTGTGTTTGATACGGCTCCCACTGGGCATACACTACGATTTCTATCCTTCCCGTCCGTGCTGGAAAAGGCTATGGGACGTATTTCACAACTTAGTGGACGCTTTGGGCCCATGATCAATGGGCTTATGGGCAACCAAATGGAGGATATGATGGGCAAGATGGAAGGGATGCGTGAAACGGTCTCTGAAGTGAACAAGCAATTTAAAGACCCCGACCTGACAACGTAAGGCTTTTTCTCTCTCGTGGCTAAACATCAGGTTCGTTTGTGTGTGCATTGCCGAGTTTCTGAGTTTATATGAGACCGAGCGGATGATACAAGAGCTGACTGGTTTCCAGATCGATTCGCACTGCATCATTGTCAACCAGCTCCTCGATCCAGCCAAATCAAACGACTGCGAACAATGCAATGCTCGGAGGAAGATGCAAAAGAAGTATCTCGATCAGATCTTGGAGCTCTACGAAGACTTTCACATTGTGCGGATGCCGCTGCTGACGCACGAGATACGAGGCAAAGACGATCTTTCCGAATTCAGCTCCATGCTGATAAAACCGTATGTGTTTAAAGCATGACTCTGCAAATACCGCTGTGTAACCCACGCTCGTCATGACCCTCCAAATTGCCATCCAATTCCATATCTGGTGTATGGAATGGATCGACAAATCCTCAACCCCGTCGCAGCCGTAGAGGGATACACGCGTGACAAGCAGCTGGCAGCCACGGGCGAGGTGTAGGTGTCAAGCGTGTGTATGGCAGTAGCATGAGCCTTCCAACGTGAGTCCAGCTCCGTACACAGCGGATCTGAGCGACCAGTCACTGACCATCCCTAGTGCTTATGTGAACGAACTAAATACCCTCAACCACGACGTCGTGCGCCACCAACCCTCGGATATCCTGCAGTTCTGTGCAAACTACTTCAACAGACGGCTGGAGGAGCAGAGGGTGGAGTTCATATCCGCTGCTCCGCCAAAGTCCCCCTCGCGAAGAGCAAGCTCCGTCGCCATTTCGGTCGGTAAAGAGGCACCCTCCCCTAGATCCTCGCAAGTCACGACTACGAGTGGACCGGTTCCTCCTATGCCGCCTCTGCCCAGGACGCAGAATGATGGGCCGTTTGTCTTCCCCCCTGCGAGGGCCGATGAGCTGAATGACTTCCCAAGGCACTACAATCTAGATCGGCGGAGCAGTGTCTCGGCAGAGTCTATTGTCCCTACCACAAACAAGGACTGGTCGCCTCCTCAAATTCCAAAGACCCCTACGCAGCTTGACCGCCTATCGAGAGCTCTGTCGCAGAATTTCCTGTTCAAGATGATTGACGAGGAGCAAAAGACACAGATTGTATCTGCGTTGTCCGAAGTTGAGCTTGAACGAGATGCAACCATCATTAAGCAGGGAGATGTAGGAGACTATTTCTACATCATCGAAAATGGAACATTTGATGTATATGTGTCAAACAAGAAAGTCAACACCATCGGGAGTGGTGGGTCATTTGGCGAGCTTGCTTTGATGTACAATGCCCCTCGTGCGGCTTCTGTCGTCTCTACCAGTCCTGCTGTGCTATGGGCCTTGGATCGAATCACCTTTCGAACCATCCTCCTCGAGACGACTGTCCGGAAACGGCGCATGTACGACTCCTTCCTGGAAGAAGTCCCAATATTAGACTCCCTGACTCCGTACGAACGAGTCAAGATAGCTGACGCATTGGAGTCACAAACATTCAATCCTGGAGAGACAATCCTTCGTCAAGGAGACACTGGTGATAACTTCTACCTCATCGAGAGTGGCAATGCGTCGGTGCATAAGAGCGATGAGGGACAGGTCGCAACATTAGGCAAGGGAGACTACTTTGGCGAATTAGCATTGCTGAATGACGCTCCACGCGCAGCTAGTGTCGTCGCACGCAGTAAGATCAAGGTTGCATTTTTGGGGAAGACTGGGTTTCAGCGACTACTCGGACCGGTTACAGAAATCCTGAAAAGGCAAGGGGAGCTTCTTTAGGTTTACAAAGCCCTTTCTATTGCTTCATTTCGCACTATGTACATAACATCAAATTGACATTTTCATAAGAGAAGGTTTATGCCGGCGGCAAGAAGGCCGCATAGAGTATACTCTGCACCAAAATCCAGCTCACGCATATTCTGACCATTAGCTTCCCACTTCCTCCTCTTCGTGGCGTTACCACCGTATCTTGCAACTGTTGCTGAGCGCGCGCGTTCGACTTTGACGTGGATTTCTTTCGATTTGAGACGGAGACAGTAGGTTTTTGCGCGCCGTCCGACTCCGCACGTACCTCTCGCACAATCACTTCAGATGCCCACCAATACAATCCAGGAAAACAACTTCCTATTCTGGTAATTGTTTGTACATGATAGTTTGTAAGTGCCAGCGTTCCCAAGAGCATCTGTACAATGGCATACTTGCGCAACCTCCTATCTGGCTGCGACCACAACCAAATGCTAGAAAGCACGATGGAGAGTAGCGTTGGTGCGGCCAGGAAGAAATTTGGAAGATTCTTCAACGTCCAATATCGAAGAAATCCCACATTCCTAACTCTTTAGTCAAATTACCAAATATAACCTACCAATAGTGACTCTGCACAAAGGAGTAAATGGAGGGAAAGGGGAATAAACACCAGGGCCGTCCAGGACAGTAGCGGTAGTAAGCCGCCACTTGACTACTGAGAAAGCCACATAAAACCAAGACGCCTCCAATGGATAGCCTGATTGCCTTCTTCCACGTCTTTGTGACAAATTTGATGACACCATGATCGATCAGAGAGCGGTCAAAGATGTCGTACATGAAAAACAAACCCCACAAGATACCGTTGCTGCGGAAAGTGCACGCAATGCCCCATACACCACCAGCAAGCTCTACATAGCCTTGCTCAAAGCAAATCATACCTAGGAAAGAGAGCACCGCAAAAGAAGTTTCTGCGTAGGCTGCGAGCAGGAAGATACCAGCTGGGGAGATGATGTGAAGCAGAGCAGCTAGGAGAGACTTCTTCTGTAGCAAGAAGTTCTGTGAAAGCTTGTAGAGTAGCATCACGCTGACCATTCGGAGGAGAATGTTGACAACACCTGCTGCTATCGCATACCGTGATAACGAACAGCCGATACTGTCCATGGAAGAGCCCAACACCCTGCCGGCACATCTCATGAGTGACCCCCATCCCCACCCGAAGGCCCATTCATGCTCGTACAAGTATCCTCTTTCAGCCTGCTGAGCAAAGAACACTGCATCCCACCGTAGTGTCCTTTCTGCAAGACGGTCAAGCCATGACGACGGGGCGGGCAGGACGAGGCTTGTCGAGACATCGTACGGCACAAGCGGCACAAAGTACACAAGAAGCAAAAGTGCAATCGAAAAGGAAGAGGAGCAAAGACACAGTGCCGTTAATGGACCCATGTGCGAGTCTCCAATGAGAAGTGCTCAAGCATGTCTGTCCTGGTTCTCGTCAGCACGACTTGCTCTATCGATCAGAGAGTGTGAAGGTGAACAGTGAAATTGAAGAAAAAAAAAGCCAAAAAAGAAAAAAAGAACAAATCACGATGTACGATGCGCTCCCATATATCGATGCAAAGGCGACCTTGGAGATCGAAGCTTTGATTCAGCTGAATGTGGACAAGACCAGCGACCCTCATCCCAGGCTCCCTCCTCTGCCGGAACCCCACTTCTCACCAGCCATGATGGAGGAGTTCGAGCGGGTCAAGGATGGCAAGAAGCTAGACGCGATTGATCTTTCTCGATACACGCCGTCCAGTGAGAGGGAATGGTGCATCACGCATGAAATCATGCACAGCCGCTTCCTTTCCCTCGAACTGCTGGAAAAGCACGGACAGGCCGCTTGGTTGCGCTACATCTCCGGACTGGAAGCACAGTTGCTTCCTCTGGAGCAGGAAATTCAACGCATATCTCAGGAAACGAATCAGGTGAATGTCGATCGCAAGCGTTCTCAGCTTGAAGCCAAGGAGCGTTTGGATCGCTTGGAAGGGGAATGGAGAGCGTTGATCGGCAAGACGCTGCAAGTGGAAGCTGCAAATGAGATGCTGAAGAGAAATGTCCGGTAGCGTCCCAGTGCATATACTAAAATCTTCCCGTTTATGAAGATTGGTCATGTGAAGTGGTTACGCGGCAAAAAGGCAGAGACTATACCTGCTGGAGCAAGCCTGCTCGCCAGCTATAGCACTGCATTTTAATGCATCCAAAACGATCAGACGATCAAACAGTTACGCTGACGAGGCTGCAACTGTATGTCCTTGGGTTGAAACAGAGTCAAGCCATACCCCTAATGTATGAATGCAGGTGACATACAAGAGCAGTATTGGTGTTCTCATCAATTATCTCACACCACGAGCATGGAGTAGCCGTCTTGAATACGTAAACAAGCTCAAGGGTCCAATGAACGGTTACTTATCATTAAACCTCATGTACAAACAGAGTAGCTTGAGTACTCGTGACTCATTGCAAATCATATAAACCAACATCACTCCATACAATTAAGTTACTGGAATGCCTTTTTCATCTTCCCAAGAAACCCCTTCTTTTTCTTTTCAGACTTTGTCGTCCCGGAAGGTGAGTCGACCGATTTGCTTGGTGTGCTGGTTGAGCTCTGGGACGTACTGGCTGGGGTTGCCTGTGTTGACGACACGGCAGCAGGAGTATTCGTAAGAGCAGCAGATTCCACTTGGCCCTTTTCTCGCGCTAGAGACGCGGAAGGTAGTGCAGCCTCGGCTCCTGTGATGTCACTGTGTGTAGCCGCCCCCGAGGTGGAACCTGCCGTGGCTGTCGATGGCACGGCACCGGTGCCAGCTGTCGTACTTCCAACTTTTGTTGGCTTGCTCGCGGAGTTCGATGTAGGTTTTTCAAGCCCTTCGGATCCATATGCCTTCTCATGTTCCCTGGAGTCAACCAGATTTGTGTCCATCAGTGGTGCACTTCGAGAGTCGTCCACAGATTCTCCTACTGGCGACTCGTCGACTTCGTTTGACGGAAGCGAGCTTCTTATCTTTTCGTCAATGACGGCAGTGCTTGGAACTGTGGACATACTCTTCCCTGTAACAGCAGGCGTTGACGCAGGCGGCCCAGGCTGTTCTGAAATGATTGACGTTATCTGTGGGCTTGGGACTTCCATTGATGAATACTCTCGGCCAACGGAAGAGTAATCGTCGGCTTGGCTCGAAAGGTTACCTGTCATATTTCCAGCTTCTGCCGTGTTGTTCCCGATATATGAATCTTTGATACCATCGTTTGAAAGTGTGCTCGGATATGGCAGATCGTGATCTCCTTTGCTATAGACATTACCGACACCTGAAGAGCTTGCGAAAACAGTCGCCGTACCAAGCTCTCCAGCGGCCATGGACTCTTCGTCTAGCATGGCATTCCCACCTGCTGAGGAGTCTGGGGCGTCAATCCCTACTGGAGCGTATTCTTGAGGAAAATTTCCTGCTGATGCATCTGGAGCGTCAATCCCCGCCGGAGTGTATTCGTGAAGAAGAATACCTGCTTTGTCACCACCATGAGATGACATACCCGCCTGGACGCCTCCTGAAGATCCGAAGGCCTTCGACGTATAGTCTTGAGATGAAGCATTGGTTTTACCTCCTACCGATGAATCCTTGGCGTCCATTTCCCGCGAAGTATAATACTCGGATGGAACGCTGCCGGTATCCAATTCTTTAGCCATTGATGGAACCGTCGATGTCACGCCTGCACCTCCCAGTGTAGTAGATGATGCAGAAGTATCCTGAGTGAGAGAAGCTGGGTCGGTGGCTTCGCCTCGTGGGAGGATACCAGTAGTACTTTCAACAGTCTCATCCTCGTTTGGGGTATCAGGAGGAAATCCACCTGGCATTGAGGTTGCCCTTGTAATACCTCTGTTGGTGCCTGCCATTCCAATCATCGTGGATCGCTCATTAATATCACCTGCGAGCAAATAGTTGTTTTTGATTCCATTGCCATTATCCTCAGTCTTGGCCGTCGTGTCCAATTCCCATTCTCCATCAACCAAGTACTTGTACTCTAGTTTTCCTTGTGGGAGTTTGACGCTCTTGGAGAACTGACCCGTGGTTGGATCTTTGTCCATCAGCTCTGATTTGGCCCAGTTGTCAAAGGACCCCGTGACGTAGACTGTTTCAGCAGGACCATTCCATGTAAAGGTGTACAGGCCACTCATCGTGTCTGTGAGGACGTAATTCTACGTGCGTCAGGGAGGTGTGAGGCAGATGGTGTCGAGCGATAAATTCGGTGTGGCTGGGTCAAGACCGGAGATTAGTGTGCGCCAAGCCACACCATCACGATGAGAGGAGAAATGCGACGATTTAAATTACGTTACATTTCAGCCCACATCTAAGAGCAGCCTTGTACTCCTTATTGCTCGACCCTATGACGTGAGTCCTGCTTGCACAAATGCACTCTTCGACACACCCTTCATTATAATTCAAGACCTTTTGCCTTTAACCGTAGACTGCAAGCACAAGTCATAGTGATCTAGAGGCTTGCCAGAAATATGAAACTGTACCCGCCACATGGGTCAGCCACATGGGTAGACTCCATCAGTAATCAGCCGATATCACTCATTTTGAAATTGGACGTCATATTGACACCAACCTCGAGTAGTGGATGATGCATCTTCTCTCCAGACTTTCCAAAAGTGCACGACACTTAGACATATTAGTCAGAGGTCATGCATGGCTCATCAGACCAGAGACCATTGTGATCTTCATGGTTCATAGAAGGTTAATGAGTTGCCACCAATCCAGAGGATCGAGGGAACTATTAAAGAGGATAGAGGGAACCATCTATAAATGGCGTTGCCACAGTCAGAGCCAGAGAGCGAATTGACTCTTTGAGAATTCTCAGGGATCATTCGGCTCTATGAGTGATTGAATTGACAGGTACTTTCTGCCAGTTGATATACTTTGAGACACGGCGTCGGCTAAACATGATAGATCCTCACTTAGATTCCCCTCCGCCGCTGCTAGAGGCTGTATTTGTAAAGAAGAATGTTGATGTGGTTCTTCAAACTGGCACTTTTTGTGGTCGTCCTTGCAAATTGAACATCTGGGGGGACCACCTGTGCAAGAAAGGTTCAAACTCTTACAACGCAAGCAGCTCATGCTCTTCGGCGTCTCAATACCACGGTGCAATGATCGAACATGTCGACTCCTTACATCTTTCCTGGTGAATGCTTTGTTACAAAACAGACAGTGGAAGTTCTTTGTCTTTCCACGGATCTGACAGCCCGTCCAGTGCCTGTGCAGATGCTCTCGTCTACTGAATCGCCTGCCACAGCTTTCGCATTTGTGCACTTTGATGGTCTCCGGCTCCGATGACAAGTTGATCATCTTGAAGACTCCAGAGTGGGGCTGGTTGTGGGTCGGTCGGGTGGGATCCGGGGCAGATTGTGGTGGTTCTTCAGAAGAATCTGATTGGCTGCATTCCCCCGCAAACAACAACTCCCCCAGACAACATCACACAAAGCGTGTCTATACATATGAGAGGGCTTCCAAAGTACAGTGAGCTGCCATTGGACAAAGCGCATCCTGCTGGTAGTGCTTGGGGCCTGTGGGGGGATGACGACCAATTGGGAACATTGAACCTCTTAACGGAAGAGGTCGTCCGCAATGCAGCTAGGTCCATAAGATCCGGCAAAAGGGTATCTTTGAACTGGGAAATGAGTGCACCAAGTCCTCCATTTTTCCAGCGACTCTCCCTTCAGCATAAAGTATGGCGTAAAGAACCACGCTATGTTCACGATGACGAAGTCCATTTCAATACGCAATGCTCGACACAAATTGATGGCCTGAGGCATTTCGGTTACCACAAGGAAAAAGTCTTCTATGGAGGCGTCACGGCCGAAGAGATTGCCGAGCCGGGATCCACTGCTCTTGGTATTCACAGCATGTCTCGTGCCGGAATTGTTGGACGTGGAGTGCTCATTGATTATGCTAGGTGGGCAGAGGGCCAAGGGCTGGAAGTCAACGAGGCCTCAAAATTCCCTATCTCTTTACACCATCTTTTACAAGCGGCGAAAGAGCAGGGCGTAGAGGAGTTTCAAACGGGGGATATACTGATTGTGCGAAGTGGTTATGTACGACGTCTCAAAGGCATGTCCGCCGAAGAAATAGAGCCCCATACTATAGAGTCGCAGGCGATCGGTATGGAGCAGTCTCAAGAAGTACTTGCGTTTCTTTGGAATAACCATTTCTCGATGGTGGCTGGTGATTCACTAGGATTTGAGTGCATGCCTACAGTTGGAGACCTGAGGATGCATGAATTTCTGCTTGCAGGATGGGGAATGCCTATTGGAGAGTTGTGGGATTTGGAGGAATTGAGTGAGCTATGCGCCAAGGAAAAGCAATACACGTTCTTCGTGACTTCTTCGCCTCTCAATATTCTGGGCGGAGTAGCGTCCCCCGCCAATGCTATTGCAATTCTTTAGCGCCCTGAATAATGCATTGCATGCTTTTGTATGCTATAGTGCAAGCGGTGCCTGCGGTGGTGTTTTATTTCTAAGCGAGCTTGCTTGATTTTGTATTCCGCCCGCATTCAGTCGATACTCACTTTCTATTCCACTAGTCCGTTCTTTTCATTCGATTCTTCCCAAAAGCACTAAATTGCGGTCTATGTTGACTGCTTCTTCTGTAACCACTCGCATTGACCAAAGAACGTCGTGAAATGATATATCTATTTGTTCAGACAATATTTGAGCACCCTCTTCCACCTCTGGATCTGCTCCAGGGCGAGAATAACGCTCTTTGAGCTCCTGAAGAACAGCATGACCTGGATTATTCCGCAGAATTAGTACCAAAAGCATACCGAGGAGTGTATCCTCGTATCCTTGAAGTCTTAATGCATTGAGATTTTGACCTGGAAATCGGTGTTGCACTTCGATAAACAGGGACGGCTCTTTCAGCATGTCCATTGTCATGAAATTCCCGTCAAGAATCTGAGAGATACGAGTATTTGCGGCTTTAATCCCTGAATTTATTATGTTCCACTGGGAATGTTGGTATATTTGTGTATTCTGTTGCAACACTGGGGAAGGTCGCTCTGGCCTCGGTATGGTAGCAAGTTTGTATTTCAATGCGTTGCTAATAGCAACAAGAGCTGCAAGTTCACACCTTGGTCCATCGATATTGTGATTCTTTTCGTATTCGTTGGCACAAGCAGCTTTGAAAAAGTCAATCATCTCTTCCGAGATTACATTTAAGTGCAACTGAAAAGTGTGATCTGCGATTGCAAGGGAAACATAATCAAACGGATTGTCCTGCAAGCAAAATCCATAGCCCAGGAGCACTTGATGTCAGCCGTGTATTACAGATCACATACGCTCTTCATTGGTTTTCGGGCCGTAGTTATTGTAAATTTCGGATCCCACGCTCAGTGCCTCTATAATTTTCATGGAGAACCCACGATCTGTACATGACCATTCAATTTTCGTAAGCGGACGATGATTGAACGCATCTGCAAAAGGGATGAGTATTGGCGAGGCGCCGGCCGTGTGTCTCAGGGAGGACGGGAATGATCGCGAGGAGACAACCTGTGCCGCCCAGGCGTAATCAAATGAATACCGGTCAAGGCCTTTTGCCTCCTGTTCCCACATGGCCGTTCTTCGTTCTATTTCGTGATAGAGATTCGTGCCCCGTAGATAGTTTATCTCGGCCTTCGGTAAACTCATTGCCGTACTGAATGTTTCTGGCAGGACGGCAATATAAGGGAACCAATCGCTGGTGGGTCCCTTATCTCGCTCGTCGAGTAGGAATGCACATAGTGGGGTATTTGCATCCACGCTGGCAGTTGTGAATCCGACTGGGTCCATGCATACAGACCAAGGAACAAAAATCAAAGTCTCTTCAGCCGGAATATCATTTCTTGCAAAGACCCCATCATTTCGTAGTTCAATAGAGTTATGCAAGAAGACACCTCGCTGTCTTCCCCACGAGCACAATGCTTCAGTCATTCGCAATTCTCGCTTTAATAAGCCTTTTCATGTATCTACATGTCCATAAATCTACTTGCGTATGTCGTGGTTTCGTATTGCTAGGGCACTATTTCGCTACTTGGTGGTTGGTTGACATCCAGCCCCTTGAATTCTACGCGCGCCTCCTTACTTTCCCGACCACGCCCGCATCCAACCACCTTCAAGGAGAAATATGGAAGGCACGTCCTATCGAAGGAGGCACGGAGGCGGGCAGGTAGCCCCGCCATTACGAATGGGTGCTGCGTATATGAAGTGCCGCAGCTGCCGTCCCCTCACTTGCCGATTCTACTCTCGTTGGGATTCTTCCCATGTACACTCTCTTTCTCTTGTCGCTGGTCGCTCTGGTCAGTTGGTGCTTTGCACAGGAAATAAGACTCAATGCCCACCATGTCGAAGGATACATGCCCCACCGATACACTCAAAAAGGCGCCCAGGATATTATCGCACCATTGAGCCACGGTCTGATTTACACAATACGAATTGGGGTCGGGTCCCCCCCTCAAGAGCAGGAGCTGCTTCTCGACACCGGGTCTTCGGATATGGTTATATTTGATCAAGAATCAAATCAATGCAGGCAGTCGCAATGGGGTTGCGGTGGTGGATTCGCTCCTTCTTCATCACGAACTTTTCAATCGACGGCCTCCTCCTTTGAGATTGGATACGGCAATCAACCATCTACCGCTAGAGGACTGCTTATGTCCGATAGGGTGGAAATCGGGAGTGCTTCTTTTCGGCAGCAGATTGCTCTAGTCGACCACGCTCTGTTGGATTTCGATTCGACTGGCGTATTTGGACTCAATCATCGCAACAAGCAGCAAGTCGCGAGGAAGCATTCTACTCCGCTCGAAAACATACCCGGCCAGAACATGTTTTCTCTTCACTTTGGATCTCGAAAAACCTCTGGAGGTGCAACCATTGCTTTCAACAAGATTGACTCCTCTAAGTTTACAGGCGATTTAAAATACGTTCCTTTTGTTCAGAAAGAAGATTACGTTGTGACACTTACTAACATCAATGGCATTTCTGAGGAGCCGATCGATGTGCTTTTGGACTCAGGGTCGATTGGGCTCATGATCGAGGACGATGTTGCAGACAGAATGGCTGCGACCATCTCTTCAGAAGCTACTTACGACGCCTCACTTCCCGCCTACCGCGTCCCGTGCGGACTACAAGGGGACTTCAAGTTCTCTTTTGGATCCAGCGAGGTGTCTGTCCATTTTGACGAGGTCATTCGAGAAATTGATGAGAACCAATGTGTCGCAGATATTGTTCGCGAGTCGACGTATGGCATCGGAAATATTCTCGGATTGGCATTCTTCTCAAGCGTCTATTCAGTCTTTGACGCGGATGCTGGCAAGGTAGGACTAGCTCAGGCAGCTCAGCCCCAGAAACCTATCCAGCAACTGCCTTCAGCTGCTCCGGTAGCCGAGGATCCCTTCAAGCTGCCTTCTGCTGACTATGCTCAAATTGCATTTGCCCTGGCTGGCTCTTCCCTGTAAATATTTACAATTCCATTCTACATATTAATTTGTCCTCCCTTTGGGATTGGTCTCCTTCATTGCCATCACCAATTGACGACCATCCAGTGGTGAAGTCATGGATGAACAGTGCTGTGACGAGTATTTGCCAGGCTGGGAACCCTATCTCAATGAATTCAAATCTTCGCGACATATCGAAAGCTT
>JAABUO010000489.1_pt1 | contig 76508 bp, 69 predicted proteins | sample 5559291 | NCBI WGS metagenome assembly JAABUO01 (sample SAMN10711878, study PRJNA513372) | rock metagenome | isolation source: Antarctica rocks | place: Antarctica: Victoria Land, Finger Mt sud
ACGTTTTTTTTTTTTTTGTTTTTTTAGTTTTTTTTGTTTGTTGTTTTTTGTTTTTTTGTTGTTTTTGTTTTTTTTTGTTTGTTTGTTTTGGGGTTTTGGTGGGGGGGGGGGGGGGGGGGGGTTGGGTTGGGGTGTGGGTGGGGGGGTGGGTGGGGTGGGGGAAGGGGATGCGGTGGGGAAAAGGGAGGGGAAAGGGAAGGGGAGGGAGGGGCTTATGAGGGGATGAGGGCTAATGATTGTTTGGGGACAGAGCTGAGTCTGACGGTGCCGATTACGAATTCGTTGGCTTTTCTGTTTACGGTGTTGGGGGAGTGGTGGGCGGAGGGGAAGGTTATTGAGAGGGGTGAGTGGCTACTTCTGCGTCTTCTGGTGCTGGGGGGTTGTTGGGGGGATGGGCTAATTATTGGTAGATACGTGGATTGGCATGGCGTTCGTTTTGGGGGGAATTGCGCTTTGTGTGCAGTCTAAGACCTAGTTGGCGTTGCTTGGGATTTGATACTGCAGTAGAAGGAGGTGGTGATGCGGGTATATTGGTAGACGTTGTGGAGTGCGTGCACCTGTCTCATTTATGCTTCTTCGCTGTTGTCCTGAGTCGGTCATATGCTAGGTCGTACCCCGTCCTATCGTCTGTTCTTATGCTACTTGGGGAAGAGCTATCCACTCAGCTCGTCCGGTCCTGTAGGAGTAGATTCATAAGTAGCCATCGTGTCTGCACCGGGCCCACTTGCATACCTGGCTACTCGATTGACTCGTCTCGCTCACAGGCGTACGTTGACGACCCCGAAATTTTCGATCGCACACACCTAAATAGATCAGCCATGATTCCAAGGAAGACAGAGAGGAACACGTCCCGTCCTTGCTGTACGGCCATTGACCTCGATCGAATGCTGGATTATCGTCCCGGAGTAAAGCAAATTATACTAGGTGTCCGTCTCGTCAAGAAGTGCCTTTGAAAACCTAGGCTAGTAATGACCATTATAAGGGGAGCTCTAGCAATATCTGCCATTGGATTCCAAATTGTTGATGACCAGATACCCAGATAATCTAAACTTAATCTCATCAGTAGGTCACCCATCGTAACGAATTATTACCCAACCTTCAGGGCGCTTGCCTTCTTGACTAGCAGGAGCACGACTCAAAATTTAGAGGGTAGCCCCTTCAAGCTGTGGGCTCGTCATAACAGAGCTAAAGGATCTAATAGAAGAAAGGACGATGGCCTCGTACTGTCATACATGGTCGTGCAAGCAAAAGATAAGACACTCAACAAGAGACTCAAGAGTGTTGACAAAACACAGTGAAAGAATTGATGAAGTAGATGCTCATTTCTGTGGGATAGCAAGCAATCCATTCTGACTGACTGTTTTTGAACGAATGATAGAAGAGCCGACCTGTGCAGAGGTTGAAAGAGCTATTGAATTGATTGATGCTAAATGGACTCGGCTGCTGTTTTCGGATCAGGCCCGCCTGGTAAGTGTATCCACGGAAGTAAAATTGATTATCCGCAGAGACTTCACCAGCTGGATCTCTATGAGGTGCATGGCCTCTGCCAATGGAGAACATCTCAGATGGAGCTCGTCTGGTAAGCCTCGCCGCTGCAGAAACCATCTATACCAACTTCACTCCATGCTAAAGAAGCAGAAACCCGAAGGAGGGTCTTCGAAAAAGAAAATCATAAGGTCTCGGCACCCACTTGTTCCCAAAGTACCTTCCCTCCCCCCGAGTGTTCGATGTTAAGCCTGGAGTCAAGGATCAGAAGTAATCTTCAGCCCTTCTCGGTTGTGTGCGCATTCTCGCTGCCGGGCTGGCGCTGGCACCTGGGCTGCTACGGCGTTTCCTACTACCTTGAGACCCTTGAGAGCTACTCACGAAAGATAGTTTGCGCGGCGAAAGCTCTTTTTGCGGACTATCTGGGAACTGAGGCCGATAGGGGTTAACGAAGCGTCCGGCAGGACTATAGTACTCATTCCATGCCATTGGGTCAACGTCAATAGGTGGAGTTACTGCTAATTATATATTAGGGGTATGTATAGTAATATATAGGGGAAGTCTCTACCTCGTGTGCGTGGCTGACGATAGTCTTCAGGGTCCCTCGCAGCGTAGTGGGCATCATAGACGTCTGGACCGATTGCATGTCCTTTGAGGTATGCGTCGGGCTGCTCAGGGCGCTCATGGTATATCTCTGTTCCAGGCTCTTGCTTAATGAATTGCTTATTGTGGAAGTTTGGATCTTCATGTTTGTATACACCTGGCTGGTGAGGGTATACTCTACGGGCTCTCGCAACAGGCCCTATTACGTTGACAGGAGCATCGAAGACATCTGGAGCAAGTGCATGCCCTTCGGGGGATGCGTCGGGCTGCTCAAGACGCTCATGGTATTTCTCTGTTCCAGGATCTTGCTCAACGAATTGCGTTTTGTGGAAGTTTGTACCTTCATGTTTGTATGCCCCTGGCTGGTGAGGGTACACTCTAGCTTCCCTCGCAATAGGCCCTCTGATGTTGACATGAGCATCGAGGACATCTTGAGAGACTGCAATCCCGCGCGTATATGCGCCATCTTCGGCGTAGGGGACCTCCTGCCAATCAGGCTCAGGGGTCCGCTCGAGCGGAACTGGAGGAGCAAAATTTTGACGCTGAGCAGCCCCTTTGATTGAGATCGACCTCCGAGAATGTATCGGTGCTAGAGCATAGGCTGAAGACTGGCTAAAGGCGGGAGTTGCAGGGTAGGCGGCTTGCTGAGTACGTACAACTTCTGGTGGGCCGGCATTCTCTCCTCCGTACGCTGACTTCTGGCGGTTGATCAGCTATTCCACATTGAATCAGGTTAAAATCCAAACGAACGATATCGGCGGTATGCCACGTCTGTGGGTGAAGTGGGCTTTTCACTCCATGCTGAAGCTCACTACCCATAGCTATCATTTTCGAAGACGTACCTCGTCAATGTCAAGCTGCTGAGCTACCTCCTGACGGTAGCTAGACCCTACTCCATCGTTCGGCTTTTGGCGGAGAGCAAGGTTGGTACGCTCTAGAAGCTCCTGAAGGTTGTCGGCTATTGAAGAGTAGGCAACGCCATGAGATTGGCTGGTAGGAATCGGATACACGGCCGTCTGAGAACGAGGAATGCCTTGCTGGTGGACAGTAGATTGGGGACGGATTGTGCTTTGAGGCAAATCCATGGTGCGGTGGATGTTGTTCGGTCTCGGAGCGATTGTCCCTGTATGGTGATGTGCGTATGAGCATTCATGGGGAGCCAGTGTACATTCTTCCCCTGGCGTTGCCCAAAAGTAGCAGGTCAGCTCCCTGGTAGTAGTCGTCCCTGGTGGGCCCACGACCCAAGAACTGAAAGAGTGGAGGTATTGGCACCTATATGGTATCAAGGTCAATTGCGCTCTCCTTATCAGATTTCGAAAGCTTCGGGGCATATCCCCGAACTTTTGTATCTCCTATTCTCTGGAGGCATGTGCGACCTACTCATTTGCATGCTTGTTGCACTGGCCCTTCGCCCAGAAATGACAAGTCACTGGGATAAGTTTACGACCAGGGGGCGCCGCCACGGTTCCGGTGTTCTCATGGAGGTAGAGACATCCTTCAGCACTCTTATTGCAACGTCCGCGAGCCCAGAAGGAACATGTAAGACCACCGGTGGAGGCACTAGGAGTAGGCGCAGGAGCGACTTTACCGGTGTGATAATGGGCATAGTGGCACCTATGAGGTCTGAGGGTCAGCTAATCCCCAGAGGCTGAAGCTATTGAAAGTATATCCGTTCTGAGAAAGCTCTCGGTGAGCTTGTGGGACTTAGGTAGGACAAAAGACAGCTTGGAAGTCACTGACTGCTCGCCTTTGCTGCAATGGCCAGTCTTGGCCCAGAAGGTGCAAGTCAGAGGTGGGTTCCTCAAGGAATGGGACATCGTGTTGATGATGACTAGATTCGGAAGTTCATTTGCTGGTTCAACAAGTCATGATGAATGCGTAATGAATATAGGAGTCCGCAAAGTTTGTGGGTGAATATTGGAATGTTTGGAAAGGTGTTGCTAACAACACTTTCACTTCAAGCATAGAACTCCACTCAATTATAAATTTCAAAGACCCTTTGATAAGAACAATTAATTTTCCTCATCACGCAAAATCTGGATACCTTGCTTGTTCTCATGTCAATTACATTTGCTCTCTTCGTATTCCATGCACTTCAAACCGAGTTCTCCTTCGTACTTATGCTATTGCTAACTACTTTTGAATGCCTCGATACCCGTAAGAGGTCTCCATGATCAGTCTATGAGCTTGCGTACGACATTCTTTCGAGGTTTGCCAGTTCGCACTGGAGACCCTCGTCGTACAAAGGAACGTTATCATCTTATTGGAAACATTCTTATATCACTCTCCAATCACCCAGGCTCGATGCAGGTTTTCATTCTCACCGAATCCATCTTCGTCTACATCCGCAAGCAATCTCCATTTCGTGTCAGCAGTATATTCTTCGACGCCGTATGTGATCCTTACAAAACATGAGATGAGCTATCGCACGTTTTCGCGCTATGTCATTGATCTGCCACAAGCCTTGCGTGCGAAAGTCCTTGTTGAGCAGGCTCAATTGATCTCCCAAATGTCACAGGACGTCAGAGAATCTTAAGAGAGTCCTCTCAACAGATAGAACCAGAGTGGTCGGATAGGCCTCCATTAGAAGCTTGCAATTGTTCTGCCACTCCCAGAGTCCGGCCTAGCTTCTTGTCACTCGCAGGCAAGCCTGGTCAGAGGATGCTCTCGTCATCAATTGCCTATGCGAACACTTCACGAATAGAAGGGTCTAGTGATGCCGCGATCAGGAGAGAGATATTTAATTAGGCCAGGATTGTTCTTGAGGATCTCATTGGTAAGCTGCCTACCTCAGCAAGCAATGCAGCAGAGTCGTGATATTGGAAGAATGTCCATGGAAGTAAGAACTACCTTCAGCCCGTAGCGTGTCCAGGCTTAGGCTGCGAAGTAGGTCGTCGGTCACAAAGAGTTTGTATTTATTCTCTTCTCTTCTCTTTTCCAGCTCTTTCATATCAATCCTTGGCGCTGATGAACTGTGCTTTGACGAACTCGTGGATTGGCAATGGCTAGACAGTAGACGAGACGCCCATCGTGAACACGATTCTTCGTCAGATGACAAGCATTGGGCAGGGCAGCCTAGGGAAATTACGTTCTTGTGTGGAGTAGTCAGTGAACAAAAGTCGATGACGGAAGTCCAAGGTTAGAGCGATGAAGATTTCGAGTGGGCAAGGAAGTGGACATCCCAGGACGAGAATCTCGAAATATGTCAAGAGGATGAATCATGTGGGTGGTGGAGTGTATAAACGATGATGTGGAGTATGGGAAGCAGCGATGAATCGTGGAAAAAATACAACATATCATTTATTGTGATTGGCGACAATCAAACAGATATATTGGTGAATTGACCCTGAAATGTCAATTAGCGACAGGCAATAGCAATACAAAGCGCCCCTTAACGGGCTACCTCGTGGGGAATAAATTGTAAGCAACCATCCACCTTAATTCCCATACCACTGCCAGGTGCATTTTTATTGCTTCAGAAACATGGCTTTGAAGTCAGCATTACTCTTCGCTTTTGTGGCTGCTTCCTTTTCCCCCTCGTCCTGGTTTCCCTCCGTACCAATTGTGGCAGCATCTTCTCCCACCCCATCGTTAGTCGCTCTACCACCACTCAATCCTACCCCACCTCTCTTGACCCCCAAGCCTCCTCTCCCGCCTCGCCGTGCACTGGGCTGAGTAGGTCTTCGTATGGGCATCGAAGATTGCAGCGCTGATGTGTTCTCTTTCTTCTTGAGCCCACCGATCCTGTTACTTTTGAACTCAGCCTTTTCTCGAAACATTTCCGTCGCGGTTCCGACTCTTAGCTTTCGGTTAGGTTCGAGCTCATATCCTTCAAGCACTAGGCTTGCTCTGCCTGCGCTTGCGGCGTCGACATACTCAAGAACTGCTCCCTGATGGTCGGGGCGAAGCTGTAGTTTCACTAAAGCTCCATGATTCTCGGCAAGGACGCGGATGCGATCCGAGGTGACTGTGTCTGGAACGTTCATCAAAGCTATGGTTCGAGATCGTATATCGGTTGCGGATACTGAATGGATTTGCGTAGCGCTGGACTGAGAGGCAGGTGAGCCGGCTGAGATGGCTTCCAAGTCAATTACAGCATTGGGGTCGGGTGTCGGGGAGTACGATGCACGTGAGGTCGCGGGATTGATGATGGTCGTTGCCTGGCGCTTAGCGATGTTGTCGGTCGATGGAGAGACACTGAGAATGCGAGACCTGAAGCGAGTCAGATTCATTTCGAGGGCTTTCGTGGCGGCTTCCTAACTCAAGTTATCAGTACTCAGGTATCGAAGAGAACACCGGATGAGACTCACCTTAGTCGCAAACACCACGAAAGCAATGCCCTTGCTAGCACCTCCGACCTTGGTGGGTATGCGAACGCTTTCCACCTCACCGAATATGGAGAAAGCTTCTTTAATCTCTGCCCCGGTAGCGCTCCAATCCACGTTGGCCAGGTAGAGCTCTCGGCCTTCGTGCATTGCTCCCTGCCTGGATTGCCTCTTTTCGGGATCGGAGAGCTTGGCCACGATAGCAAGCTTGCCGTCTAATTTTTGGCCGTTGAGCTCGGTTGCAGCTTGGGTTTGGCTTGGCGATTTGTACTGGATATAGCAGAACCTCCGGTGTGTGTTGTACTTGAGTGATGGAAATCTCACGTCAATGATCTCGCCGTACTAGGGTGTGATTAGCAGGACAATGGATTCTGGACCGGAAGGCGTACCTTTTCGAAGCACTCTCGTAGCCACGCTTCATCTGCTGCTGCTGGGTAATTTGTGACGTACAACGTGGTTCCGCTGCAAATCTCAACCTGGATATCTCGGCCTTCGAAGCTCTTCATGTTCTTAGTTTGCGCTGCGAGAACATCTTCCTTCGAGTCAAACTCGATGGTTGCGGTGGCCGACTCTCCGTTCTTGTCTGGCAGAAATTTCAAGCTGTTCATTGTACCACACTAGTAAGAAGTCAGATCATAGAGGGCTAGGGAAGAGGACTGGACTCACATCCCGGAAATACTGTCGAACCTTCGTTTCTGAGGTCTGCGCAGGCAGGTTCTTGACTACAACCGTCGCATTCTCCCTGTCGCGCTTTGGTGCTGCGGTTGCTGTCAAACCGTGTGCCTCCGTTTGCATTTCCGTGTCTGCGTCTTCTTGTCGATTCTTTTTGCTTAAAGGTCCGCCGACAGCCTCAGCTTCGTTACCACGTTTTCGTTTAACGCTCTGATGAGTTGCCGCGGACTCGATCGAGACTTCCTGCTGCATTCTCGGCTGCTGCTCTGCTTGAACCTGTGCCACCTCGAAACTCTCAGCAGCCTCCCTTTCTCTCCTCTTGCTCACTGTCCGTTTTGTCTTCCAGATAAGAACGACTGCAGATTGAAGCTCCTCAGCATCCTCATGGTCTTCACAGTGAAATAGGAAGGCCTCTAAGATCTTTTCTGGCCAATCAATTTTCGGTCGTTTCAGAGCTTGACGTAAGACCTTCGTTGCTTCGCTCGGTTTGAGCGGTCCTACGCCATTGCGCTCTTTCTCGTCGAATGCCAGCTTACCCCATGTGGCCATTTCCCAGAGATAGTAACGAAGCCAGAAATCATGGTTGTCCCCCTGCTTTGGTATCAAGCTTCTCCAAACATCCCGTGCCCCTTGCCAATTACGGCACTGCGTCAAGTATTTGATGTAAATTCTTTCCAACCGGAAACTCGGATCGCCTTGATACTCTCTGCCATATTTAGCACGACCTGAATTCTCCATGTCTTCTACTGCAGAGCGGATCCCAACCTCAGCGACGTCTTGGTCCTCATCTGTCGAGTCTGGCAGAAACGCCCGGCGCCTCAGAAAACCACACCAAGCCGTGTGTACTTTGAGCATCTCTTCCATTCCACCAGCGTCAAGCGTTCCCGTTCTAGTGGCTTTATGCTTGATTTGTTCCATCTCGGGAAAGGACCGCCTGTCACGTTCTGCAATCAAAAGGTACAGAGACCACAGGGTTCCTGACCATGGGCAATGCCTTGTCGCTCGATCGAGTATTGGGAGAGTAGATACGCCAGTGCGCGAGTGGGCAGTAATCTCGTCGTTCAAGAACATAGCTAATCCTTCCCACAAACTTGTGTCCGTCGGGAATCGCAGAGTTGCGCGCTCGTACAACGCATTGACTAGCTCAAAGCTAAACATGTTCTTCTTCCGGCTTTGTGCGAGTTCCCAATCGATGTAGTCGACATATGCAGTCCACTCAACGTCTCTGTTATGATTATCTATTGCTCGTTCAATGTTGATCTCTTGAATTTCACACAAGCCATATCTATCTTTCACGCTGGCTGCCTGCTGCGATACTTGTACCATTATTGCCTCGTACGTAGCATTGTCGTAGACTGAGATAAAGCTTGAAAAGGCCTGGAATGTTTGATCCCATGTCGCATGGGGGGTCTGCAATCGTGCTATAAATCGAGCTCGCATCTTGCTGACGCCTTCTCCCGAGGGTGATGCTGCGAGTTCCTGCGTCAAGAGCTCCGTGTACCGATCCCACAATAGGTGGCTATCGTTGATACGCCACATCGTATCATGTACCCCTTGATTCCAGACATCCAGCATCTGCTGCCAAGTACAGACTTCTCGCGCCACAATTCTGTCTTCTTCAGACCACGTGGTGTCCTCACTCGGCGGGCTGGTAATCTGAGATAATCTGGCGTCGTGGGGGTTGGCGTTCTTGTATAGCGCAAGCATCCAATTACCATACAAAAGCCATAGTTGCGTGCTCCCTGATTCCTCATCCACTGCTTTCTGACACGACTCCATCACGCTTATTCTGTCTTCCAATGAATTCGCGAGTAATTGTTGATCCTGCAGCCAATCCAACCAGAGCTCCTCGCCCAACGCGAACCTTGAGCTCATAGCTTCCCGAGCACTCTGAAGGTCCGGAAGCAGATTGTAAGTATGAGGATTCGCTCTCGGGCCCCGGGATGAGTCACGATATACATGCGACATAAAACCCTGATGCAAAAGTTTTATAAGTTGAACGTGAGACTCGTAGGCGAATGGATTCGTGACAGTGTATTCGACGAGTTGTGCCACTGTCTGAAGGTCCGCGTCAGACATGGATGCTGTAGAATACTTCCGAGGAGTGTTAGCTTGGATAGGAGAGTCGGTCATGGTGAGGTCAATCGAGCCGCGCAGAGGGCCTTGAGGTCTTCCCGAGGGATGAAGGGCCGGTAGCACCGTTGCGGGTGTCTGGTTCTCATAGATATCGGTACTCCGCAAACCACCCGCATTTTCTCGCGTCGTCTGTTGGTGGTGTTGCATTGAAGCTAGGTCGGCCAGCGTATCCATGCCTGGCGTGGACGGTTGCCTTGCCGTTCGATAGCCATCGGCTGGCGGCGTGTCTGTGGCATTCACGCGGAAGAGGGATGCAGGACTGGCGATGGGTGGTGGTGATGGCATCGCATACTGAGCAAGCGGGACTGAGTTGTGGGAAGGTACTGGAGGTGAGGAGGAGGCAGCATCGTTCGCCTTGGACGCTCTGGTCTTCCTAGGCTTCTTCGCCGGAGATTTGGCAGGGGAGGAGCGTCGATCGCGCGCTGGTTCTGAGGGCGACAGCAGCGAGTTGATGTCCATGTCGAACGGGCTCAGCAGCCGCGTCGAAGCAACAGAAAGAAGACGCGGATGTGGCGGGGAGCGATCGAATCCTAGTGGCAGCCGGCAACGGTGAAAGTGCAGTCCCGCGCGTTGCTCCCGAGGAGTTCTACTTTACTGGAGCTGGCGACCACCTCCCACGACTGGGCTAGGCGGCCGTTGATACAGATGCAACAGACTTAGGTTGGATTGCCCAACTACGAGATCATGTGCAGCAAAGAAACGTTCGCGCAGATGCCAAATACATAGCAGAGCGACCTTTTCCGAAAATGTCCTCACGAGACGGATGTTGCATCTCATTGGATCCAGCACCTGTCAGACAAGTCGAGTCCGAGCGGAGTGCAGGAGCGGCCTGGCAAGTGAAACATCAGCTACATAGCGCCATGTATCAATCATCTGGCTCGGATAGAGGTTCTGCATTGCAGTAATGTGAATGTAAAGTATATTCGGGTGATGCCCACTTGCCCCGCCTACTGCCAGCGTCCAATCGTTGGAAGAGTACTTGTACCTCAATATTCAGAATGTGGTTCCCCCCGGGCAACTTTTGAAAATCAATTTTTTTTTTTCGACGCCGGATTGCAAATACCACCAATTGCTCAACATCAACGCATCTAAATTGCTACAAATTCTAGTAGAGTATTGATAATAGTTTGTATATTTATCCTGATCAAATTCGAGCATTGTAAATACGATCATGCATATCTATTGCTGTTGAGAGACTCTAATAGAGCGCATTTGGTGAGGCTTGGTGGGGGCTTGGTGAGCTTTGGTGGAGGGCACTCAAACTGTGTCGAGGCGAAGCTTCAAAATCGCAATTACGCACATAACTTTTGTTTCAAGTTGATTTAAAAGATAAATACTTTGCAAAAGTAATTGCAGATATAGAGTTTATGTTTGAGATTGATTTTATGTAAAACAATAGCGTTGTGGTTGAGGAATTGATGGTATTTGCAATCCGATGTCGACAAAAAAACTGATTTTCAAAAGTTGCTCGGGGGGAACCACATTCTGAATATTGAGGTATCAATTACTACATACTAGATACAAGCTGGTCTCAACTTGAGGCTCAGGAATCTTCCCTTCGTACTATGTCCTTACACTTCGTAGTCTAAGACCTTTTATCGACAAATTCCTGACATCCGAATATGGCTTCTGATCCACCTGCTGACCTAGAAGTTTGGAAACAGTATTTGTCAGGGACATGTAACGCAGTTGGACTATCTTCACCAAGACAATAGCTTTGTTTACCAATTAGTCACGTCCCCAGAGAGTGGCCTTGGGTCAATGTTCCTGGCTTGGTCGAAAAAGGCGCGGCGGTATAGGGTATAATGCACTCATGACAAACACACCTAAATCATCATTCCTGATCCGAGTGCCAGCCTATGTGTTGGTGTGTAATGCATGATTTTGGTGGGTCTCGGAGGATTTGCACTGCCACTACCAAGCAACACGCCGAGAGGCTGAACAGAACAGGCCAGGTAGACAGTGACTATATATCATTGGAACGTTGCTGAATCATCAACGGAAGTCGTTTCTGATGGGAATTGGCAGGGTGCTGGGCGGCCATAAATCAACGACAGACAGCCGCCTAGAGCTAGGCCCCAATGAGCCCTAGAGCCCCCCAACAAGGCCTAGAGCTCGGCATGTGTAGCACTTGCCGGTGGTCCTGATTTGCTTATGCGCGCGGATGATTCTTGCAGCAAGGTATTCCCACGTCATTCCTAGTCCCGTGACTTTCATGACTTCCCTCTGAGTCTCGGCTTCATTAGAATGAGTCTTGTAAATCGGGACTCCAAAAGGCTGCTACCTGCTCGTGTAGAAAATGAGGATCGATTGCCGGCTGCTCTGATATTCGGTCTTCCTGCCCCAAGAAGTTCGTAAGGACACTGCCGGTAACCTTCTAAGCTGGCCCACGTATTCCCATTCCAGCAGTACTTCTACAGAACCTTTCTTACATCACGTTCTCCTACCATCTTCCATCATGGACTGTCTCCCTATCCCTTTTATCTGTGTAAGTAATCAGCTATTGGGAACTCTCATCGACATCATATCGTTTCCTCACACATTTACCCCCCTTACCCTGACTATCACAATTGTCCCACCTCTCCTGGCGACAGCATCTAACTTTAGCTTCTGCAACAGTTCCAGTGTGGCACAGATCAAAACCCTTGTCACTGCAAGGTTGTTGGTCCAACTTTGGGTCTGTGTCCCACCGCCTGATCGCAGATTTATGCACTGACAAGGACCAGGGTTTGCTGTAGCAGTCTGTTCCGCTGTATGACTATCTCGGCTGTCTTTATCCTCCCAAAACTATCTTTAACATCAGTGTAGGTAGTTTGCTGGCCAGCAGCTCTCCTCTGTGGATGTTGCGCAACAGAATTGGGGAAAAAGTATGTCGTCCCTGATAAGAAAATACACAGTTTCGAGAGAGCTGACAATGAATCCAATACATAGGACACTGGGACTTCCAGTAGAATTGAGTGGTTCTGTCTCGTACGTTATCTATGGATTGGTTGCCTTGACCCAGCAAAGGTCAGGCGAATGTTAGCGCTATAAGCTAATTCGTGTCAGCAACGCAATACCTTTTTGACAGTCTCACTTCATGGGCTCAAATTTTCTTGAAAGGAGCGATGCGCCGGTGTGTGAACCTATTCATGCTTAGAGCCTCCCGGGCTGTTGCAGCAGCAGTACTCATGCATGTCATAATGCCTGAGAGGGACCTAAGTCAATCAGGCGGGTAGTAAATAATTCAAGTGTGTTCCATTCACTCTACCCTAATCTCCGAAGTGGTCCCGGGTGTTGTGATCGTGGACACAATTTGTGATTTGATTTTGAATGTCATCACAAAAGCTGCCTTTTGCAATAATCCGGATCTCAGGTGCTTCCAATCCAACCCTCGCCAACACAAAGCCCTTCCGATGGCTGATCATAGCATCGAGTAGGAGCTGAAAGGTCAGGAAGTGTCTTAGCTCATTGCTCTTGTTCTTTTCTATATTTGTGATTGCTCCTGTATGTTCTTGCGGGGGCCCAAATCCAGCCCTCTTGCTCTTCGCCCAACTTCACCGAGCTCTAGGTCCAACCCCATATTCACAAGCTGCATCTCTCCTTCAATTCTCGTTACTAGCTACAAGACTGGACAACACCGACCTCTGTGTCTGTATCAACACGTACAGTACGTGCAGACTCAAGGAAAGGCCACGATGGAGAACCACAGTAAGCCAGCTCACCCTCCTGTCGCCTTGGGATCTGTTTGACATCGGCTAGCAACGCACCCTACGTTCCAGGATGCTCCCTTTGGGTACCGCATCCTCCATCAGTCCTCCTCTGGTAGGAGTGAGACACCTGTCGATCCTCAAGGTAGGCGCATTGCATTCGCTAGTCACTTGCGATTCTCTACGGTTGTATCTGACTATCGAAACAGGACATTTAAGGCGAGCAGTTGGGCTTCAAAGCAAATGCATCAAAGAAGTTCCAAATTTAGACAACGTGTCAGCTTTTCTCTCAGATCCGCTCACTTTGGAAGAGGACGCAGCTCCTACCAGTAAGGTGCAAGTGCCGGGAGAGCCGGTAGGAAGTGGCAAAGAATGCTCTGAGGAGCTGATCGACGACTTCAACCCAGCGAAGGTCCTTAAGCTAGTAGACCGAGTGCTCTCTTCAGCCTGGAAATTCAACCCATATCTTGGTGCAAGCCCTGGCGCCATGGGCCCATTCCCAAAAGATCTTGAATTAAACTCGAACGAGTTCGAGTTTGCCAATCGTAAAAAGATAATCAAGGACACCGCCATCGAGACGAGACTCCGGGCTGACACTGCACGTGGATTGTTCGAACTGCAGAATATCAATAAGAGAAACAAGAAGAACTCAAGCATCACACCATGGCCTGAGGATATTTCTTTCCTAAATGACAAGGCATTTGCAGAACAGGTCAACCTTAATGCTTTCCACAGCCGTAACTCCAACCCAGATAATGTGAATAGCGGAGTGCATGACACTCCAGATGATGTTTGTCACGATGATCGCCAAGGGGTAAGTCACTTGGGCAGAAATCGGTTCACCCTCACACACAATCAGACAATGGTTTGCTGAAATTGGTGGTCATAGGTTTTCAAAGACTCGGCGATTCATATGGAAGATGAGTTCCAGAAGGAAGCTAGCAAAGGATCACCGACTTCAAGTACTCGGCCAGAGCACGAACGTAACGAAGGAGCCGTCACTGGCTCATTCATAGCGCCCTCTCCGGATGAAGTTGATTGCGAGATTCCCATTTCTGATGAATTGCTTCAAGTGCTAGGTCACAATGTCTCTGATGCAGCGGGCTTCGGAACAGTACCCGCAACAGACATCAACATTCGTAGGCTTCATGCTAGGCTTGAAGGAGTCTCCGTTCAGACCTCTTTGGCTCTCTTCGACAACTCTAATGCGTCTTTCGATGGACAATATGAGGGCCCGCCCTACGATGTCCGCGACTTGGCCGAGAGTTCCACATTGGTACGGGCAATGGAAGATACGCTTTACCTCGACTTCGGTACTATGCACGGTCATAGCCTTCAGCACGAACAACAGGACGTGGTCGGGAATGATCTGCCACCTACCGATACTATTCTCATGGGAACGCTGGGTGGGGCATCGTTAGAGAACGTGGAGCATGTAGCCCCTTTGCCTGCTCCAGACATGGTTTTTGAGCCCCTCGGCCAGGCAGTCAACGGTCATATGAGCGATACACACTGCGCAGAAACACCACTGGCACCTCCTTCTCCACCCTTTGGGTCTTTCAACTCACTGGGTCAACGAGAGCTCGCTCCCCCAAACGTACTTCCAGAAGTCCACAATGGGTCGGCTCCGTCAATGGACCATGCTGTTCCCTATAACGTTCTTACACCGATGCGCTTTGTATCACCATCACCTCCTGCAGTGTTTCAAGCTTCAAACATCCCGGACGACAGTGGATCTGAAGGCAGCATCGAGGTATTCAATGATCCAGCACCAGTGCATCAAGCCTCGGCCATACCTCTGGAAGCGGAAGCAGCCTTGGGGGGAGTTGGCGTTTACTTCCATGACAACGGGCCGTTCAGCGCACCTACGCCAATGTACCCAATCTCAGTCTCGCCTGGCCAAGCGACAGACATTGCAAATGCTTTCGAAGTTCACACGCCGGATAATAGCAACGCTACACTCTACGCTCCGACGCCTATGGTCCCGGAATTCTTCTCGCCCGACGCGGCAATAGAGGTTGTTAACGCAGCAGAGAACTTCTCTTATGACATTACCGAAGGACGTTTTGCTGACTACGATTATCCTGAACCTCCCTCGAGCGCCAGCCGACATTTATCCCAGGACCTCTACGCAGCGGCCAATGGCAATACAACCGCATACGGAGAGCAGTCTCCCATGGGCCTTGATGATCTCAATCACGATCAACTCGATTTCGAATATGGATTTGAGCCGGGAACGAATCGCTCCGCGACTCCCTATCAGAGCCCTTACCACAGTAGGTCGGTAGAAGATGGCAACCGTCTACATAACGATCTCCGGGCAACTTCGCCAGTCACCAATACTTACGGACGACCACGCTATGGTGCGCTCCGGCTGCCAGGATATCCTGCAGTCGCGAGATCGATCACCAAGTCCAGTATGGAGGATAATCCGCCTCTTAGCCCACGAGATGGCGCCAAGAACACAGCCCTTTCTGAGTACATCCGATCAAACACCACTCAGCCATCGCTCAGCCATGCCGACAGCAACATGAGTATGGAGGTCCATACCGGTGCTGCTACTGGAATGATTCCTAGATCACCAAGGCCTAATGAGGCTCCCAATGCCAACTTCGCTGCTGGCGTAAGTACTTATGTCCTCGTGCACCACCACTGCAAGAGAATCAGCGCTAACAGCACCCAGGCTCGTGAATTAGCTTCCAGCATCACTCGTCCTTCAACCCCTAAGAACCCCTCGGCGCCCCCGTACCCCCTCTCCCCCGTTGGTGCAGCCCTTCAACTGACCATACCGATGGAACGCCAGACGTCAGACCGAGCGGGGACCAATTGGGGAGCCCCGATCTCAATCCCGAACTCAGGAGCCCCGATCCCCATTCCGAACTCAGGAGCCCCAATCCCAATCCCGAACTCAGGAGCTCCAGCCACGAGACCCAACAACCCTCCAAGTCCATACGATGACGCCCCTGCCTTCAGTACCCGCAATCGCTCTCGTGCTTCCAGTGCTGCCAGTGCTGCCAGTGCTGCCAGTGCTGCCAGTGCTGCCAGTGCTGCCAGTGCTGCTAGCGCTGGTAATCCCGGGGCTCCGAGCGGCGGTGAGCCCGTTGCCTCACCTGACACGAATACCAGCAAAGCCAAAACTCCCCGTCGGAAGAAACAAAGCGAAGCCAAGACTCCTCGTCGCAAGAGTACACCCAAAGCCAAGTCTCGAAGTGCGACACCGGCTACTGGTAAAACTAATGGGAGAGGCCGCGCTCAATCCGTGGGAGCTGCTCAGGAAGGGCAGCCGCCGAAAAAGAGAGGTCGTCCGCTGAAGAAGGATAATGGCGGTGCTGCGGGTTTGGCTTGATCTTGGTCGCTGACACCCAAAAAGTTTTGTTCCCGTCGAACTCCTGCTTTACTGGCTCTCAACTCTTGTTCTGAGCTTTATTGAATTTGCTCATATGGTTTCCATTCATTTCATTTCTGCTACCTTGCGAACTCGACTCTACTAACTCGCTTATACGGCTCGAGTGGTTCCTGAGTCTTGATCCCAAGACCATCCGCTTGCTCGTATGGCTTCTTTTATTTTCAATTTACTACCAGGTGAGTCCGAAACTTCCAATTTGCAAATCCGACTTGACTGATAGAGAAACAGCTTCTACATCCCAGGCCTCCCAACTCGGAATCACCAGCTTGCTGATACAGCTCGGCTCGTTTCCCCCCATTTGGGTCTGTCCGCTTGCTCGACTCATCTTCTTTCCATTTCATCAGCTTGTCAACACGACTCTACTCATTTCTTTCATCACCAGCTTTGTCGGTTTGATCACCTGTACCCATCTAGCTCACTAATACGGCCTCGCATATCTGCAGCCATCCTCGAGCGAAAATACAGTACCCCAATTATTTCCTTCCGTCTTCAACAACCAAATTGTTTCGAGCTGTCACAACCTGTCGTCCGATACACATACATTTGACATCTGTGCCAAGACTGTCTACGGATTGTGCATTTGGATGACGCGAGAGACGGATTGCTACTGAGACTATGGTTTTGTCTGTTTGTGGCTACGATGTCGGCGGTTGCTCCTTAGATACACTACGGCTGTAGGTTCTAGGTCCTTGACCTGCTGTACGCGAAGCTACACGTCAGATAGCGATTTGTTGGTTTGTTGACTAGAATGCATGCTTTTCCAATTCTCGACTTGAAATACGTGATGTGGTGGGTGGGTATGCTTCTCGTGTTTCTTGAGAATGAAGGCGATGGATTCTGGAACTCTTTTGACATGACTTTTCAGCCCACATCAGATGCGAAGCGTCTCGAGAGAGTGAATTCAGTTGTCAAAATCAACTCATCCTCTGATTTCAGCCCTCGGAATTGGCCATAGGTTGGGTCTAGCCGGAAGGGCGCAAAGCACACGACCGCTTCAACGTCTTTGGTATCGTCGATTCAAGGGTGATAATTGAACGCCTACGTCATGGTTCGCTCACGTGCACTCATCCGCTTCAACGTCTTTGGTATCGTCGAGTCAAGGGTGATAATTGAACGCCTACACCATGCTTCGCTCAAGTACACTCATCACCACAGCCCCCTCCCTACCACGGCGGCCTCAAGTTCGCAATCCCCGCCATCGTGCTCTCAACCATTCCCCCTCCTTCACTGCCATCATCCTTCTTCCTCTGGCCCGCCAACTCCATCTGTATCGCTCGATGCACATGCACCAACCAGTCAACATAACTCTGTGCTTCGTTATTGCGGTCCTCAAGCAGCAGCCTCGCGAACTCGTATTCACTGCCATCAAGCCCCTGCCGCGCCAGCTGTATCGTGAGCGCTTTACTACCTCTCACACTCGCCAGGTATGCGAGTAGATTCCGGACTTGCGCGTTCAGATGTGTCTCCAGTACGGGTAATGAAGAGAGCATAGGGTCAAGCGCCTGCAGAGAGGATCTGTCGGGCCCGAAGAGGTCCTCGAGGAGATTGGGCGAGACCTGACTATGCAGCCAGAGCAGGCATACTTGGCCGTCGTCGACGAGATAGGCGCCTCCTTCTTCGATGCGCGAGAAGGAGGCGCGGACGCTGGAGGGGACCTGGAGGTGGCCGGTGGAGGTGGGGAAACAGTCTTCGGGGGCGAGGCTGTGGATAGGGATGATGCGCGGGTAGAGGAAGAGGGAGAGTTCGGTGGGGGACATGGATTTGAGCATGCGCATCGTGTGGGTGCGGCGATCGGAGGGCTCGGCGCCGGCTGTAAAGGGGTTAGGTGGGGTGAGGGAGCAAAGGGTGGAGGATGCTTGCCTTTGAGGGCTCTGCATTTGAGGAGGCCGAGCATGTACATGCTGAATTCTTTTAGGTTTTCCGGGAGGACGAGCTGCCCTGGTGGGTGTGATACCGAAAAGCTCTTTCGGTAGCCGGCGAGTATATCGACGGTCTTCTCGGTCAACGCATTGCGGATGTCTTTCAGCGTCTTTTCAGTCATTCGCGAAGCAGCTGCATCTATGTCAGCGGAGTTGAGAATCTTAGAGAGTGGTCGTGCTTGCCCTCCCTCGCAATCATGCTTACAACAGCATCTTGATCGATAAACCTCATAGACTCCATGGAGGCGCCCTCACTGACGCTTGCAACAGTGTTGGTACATCTAACCCGCCTCTCTCCACTGGCCGTGGTATACAGTAGAGCACACTGAAAATGCGCATCTAACTTGGAGTCAAGCTTTCCGTCGTAGCTGAACATGACGCCCATTGCCTTGTCAGCATCAATGACGCCAAATTCAAGATCAGCGCCAAATGTATGCTGCAAGAAATTGCCGTGATATGATGAGACTTGCAGGCCGTTCGAGCATCGTACTTTCATCAAAGCTTGGTAGCCCGTGTCCCGGGTGAGTGTATGCTTTAGCTCCTTCGATAACCTTTCATTATCTCGTGGGTAGATATAATTGGGGTAGAAGTACATCTCCCCGCCTGTCGCTGCCGAAGCATGACCTGAAAGTTTGATTAATAAAGTGTATTTTACTAATCTACAAGACTTACCTATCGTCGCCAAGTCCATATAGCCACCACTTGCCGATGCAACGAAGAAATCAATACCGACACCGCTTTCTACCATCTTACTGGCAGTCTTCTTCCATCCAGCATGATCGGTCTGAAAGAGCTTCTTCTCGGTTTCGATACCATGCAATTTACCCTCATCTCGCATGAAAAGCCTGCCTGGACCCCAGGTGGGCAACGCCGAAAGCGAGCAGATAATCTTGCCACCAGTTGCGGAGAGGGCTGAGAGAGCAGAGTCGAGCGTTGGTAGCAAGGCAGGTTCGGGATTCTTGATTGTGGCGAACAGGCTAGGTAGTTTTTGGAGAAGAGCAGTGATGATATGCTTTGACTCATATGGATCAACGAACAATCCGTCGCTCCCTAGCGGAACGAATGGATCCTCGACGTCAGGCATCACAAGCATTTGTGCTTGATCAAGCCTGGCCTGCAATTTAATAAGCATGTAATCCTCTACATGCGAACGCAGTCCACTCACATCGCAGTTGTAGAAATGCATCGCTTTATCATAGGTCACAAAGCCTATTTTCGATGCGACGGGTATGCTTCGTTTAATATTTGGATTATCACCTTCTACCTTCTCATAGTCTGAGTCCTCTTGATCCTCTTCATAGAGCACGGCCAGGATACCGTTGCAGAATGCTTCCAAGAAGCCTCTGTTGACCGCTTCCTGGCTGACGTCAACAAGGAAAAGCCAGCGCAAACCCACGGGTTCTTTCGCCCAGTACTCTTTTGGTACCGTGAATTCGACAGTGCCCAACGTCAGCTCCGGCCTTTGCGCTCGGTCTACCCTGACACCGGAAGGATCTGTTGGGGCGAAGTACTCTGGTGCTACATCATTCGGAAACGTACACATGTTGCACACAAGCTTATTTCCTCCTGATCTAAATGACATGAAGGGATTGATGTAGGTTCGACATCGCCGACACCGTGGCGGACCTTGTTCCCCAAAGTCCAGAACAGGTATCTTCTCTTCACCTTCTTGCAACGGCGCTAATGGTTGCAAGACAATACCAAGCGGGAGAGCAGTTGCCGTGAGCGCTTCTGAGGTGGATGGGATATGATTAAGTGTCAAACGAGCATATTTAGGAGACGAATTACCCTGATCGAATGCAACAAAGGGAATAGTAGCGGGTGGAGGTAGATGCTGATCTATTGTGGGATATGTATGGTCGAGATAATATCGAGCCGCAGCGTCTCTTGATAAGGGGATACTTGGAACCTGCTCAGGATCAACTCGGCCTTGGGCAGATACTCCAGGGCCGCTGGAGACAGGCATTGATTGGGTCGAGGCCCCGAAATTCGTCGCCACTGATGGTATGCCAGGAGTGAAAGGTGTGCCTGCTGGAGCCGGAAATTGATTCATAGCTGGCGTTATCTGCTGACCCGCATACTGATGTTGGTTTGGATGTGGGGGAATGCCAGGTGTCGTGGGCTGCGGTTGGTTGTAGCCTTGCTGCATGCCACCGAAGGCTTGCTGCGTGGCCGCCGGCTGATCGAGATTGTGGTATGCATGTCTGTTCTTCTTCTTTTGAGGCCGATTCGTAGCAGCAGCATCGTCTCCCAATCCCATACTCCCCATCTGCGAGGAGAGCCCGCCCATACCCCCGTCATTGTTTCCAGCAGCTTGCCCATGAGGTGGGAAATATCCTTGCTCTTGCGATGCAGCTGCTTGACCCTGATAACCGCTGTACGGCGTTCCTCCATATTGATTCGGCTGGCCATTCGGAGGTGCTTGTCCGTACGGTTGTGGTGTAGCATCCGGCTGATAGGGTGACGGGGCTACTGGCGGTCGCCATTGAGGGCCGAGCTGGGCTTCATGTGGGGGGCCATTGGCGCCGGTGTTTGGTGGCGGATTTCCAGGCTGACCATACGATTTGTAGCCAGACATGATTCAGTGGGCAGTGGCGGAGAAAAGGCGTCTTGTATATCGAGGTTGGGGCTATTGCGTGTCGTTCCTGTAGTCCACTGAACCCGAGAAGCCTCGAGTCATGATATAGACATTGGCCGCATTGACGCTTTGGAATCTAGATACAGGAGCTGTTTTATCCAGAAAGACTTACTGCTACTTTTGTATGCCACTCTCACGCATCTTCGCCAAGAAGATATCGATCCTCGGCAGTTCCCTTCCTTTGTCTCGGGCCGGGTGATAATCCGTAGCGTCGCAGGGCTCGAGCAATTGAAAGTATCATGTAACACCCAGCAGTAGACTCTCGCGCATACCTCTCGAGGCGGGACGCTTAATTGAACACACTACCACTACCACTACCCCATGCCCCAACAAAGAATCCTCCTCCTCGGCCGCAAAGGCATCGTCGTCGACGACGCCAAAGCCAAACTCAACAACCCCAACCTCGAAATCTACGGCGGCACAGGGATAAACGATGTTCGGACGGTGTTCTCAAGCCACGCCGACATCACGCACGTCTTCATGGGCGCGGGGATCGACATCGAGACGCGGCTGGAGATCATTCGGGAGGTCTGCCGTGTGAGTACTTCGTATTAGGGGGGTTAAATGTTATTTTGGACAGGGTTTATTTTGCCTAGCCCTCACCTTAATAAACCCTGTCCAAAATAACATTTATCCCCGTGGATACGAAGTAGTAGCACTTCGGTGCATATGAAGGACGCGATGTCGAGGCCGGAGGGGTTTCTGTCGTTTGTGAAGGCGATTATGGAGGGGTTTACGAGGGCGGAGGCGTGAGAGGTAGCTGAATAGAAAGTCATGCGTTTCTCAGGCTGCTTTCTCTACCTTTGAAGGGGTTCAAAGCAGTCGGGACCAATTGCGAGAGGGATCCTGGGGACGATTCGGTGGCAAGTCAAGCAAAGCTGCATTGCTATCTTGAGAGGGTGCTGTTTGAAGTCACGCCGAAGCACGAGCCGAACCGAGCTTCTGTGTTCTCCTAGATACATTTATGCCGCCCTCAATGTACGTACAACGAACAAGGGAATGATATCTCTTCCTGCCAGTGAATTTTTGGAGCCAGCGAGTAGCGTCAAAGAGTCCCTATCCAACCAATCATTGGTGGCCTCAGAGTGCCAAGCATCAAACACTCCGTTTCCACATCTCAGACGTTCAAAGTTCAGGCAGAGCGTCTTCACCCATTCCTCCATAGCGGCCTCCTTTCGCTGTCGTTTGAACCGGATCAGCCTCAATGTTTGGGAAAAGGCCAAGTTTGAGGCTACAGAGATGGCGCGCTTCCACATCGCCGCCGCTTTGGCCACAGCAACGGTCGCGCTCCTCACTACCTTCCACTTGATCTCGACGCTGGGGTTACCGGAATTTGAATTTCTGCAGTTGAGATACGATTATGGACAGCCTTCAATCGTGTCGTCGCAGCAGATGCCGATCGAGCCCTTCCCAGAGGCCGAATCGGTTGCAGACCCACACACTCAATACCTGCTCGGTATTGGGAAAGCTGATATCACGGGGTATAGGGTTCCTAGGCCAAGGTCATCAGACTAGACTAATGCAGCCCTCCCAGACCCGTTGTCGAAATCAATTTAATGGGTTATGCAGACCCAGATCAGGTTGGCTCAGGTTTGCGCCAAAGGCTATACTCTCGTGCTTTCATCGTTGGAGGTCTCGATAAGCCAGATGATCGATTTGTCTATCTTGTTCTCGACACACAGTCCGGGGATACTGCGGTGAGAGACGGCATTCTACAAGGTCTCGGCGAGCTTGGAGAAGAGTACAAAGTCTACAGGCAAGAGAACGTGGCTGTCACTGGCACGCACTCACATTCAGGACCTGGCGCTTGGCTCAACTACCTGTTGCCTCAGATTACAAGCAAAGGTTTCGACCAGCAGAGCTACCAAGCTATCGTCGACGGATCCTTGCTTTCGATACAGCGAGCTCATAAGAGCCTTGCACCAGGTTTTCTGAGCATTGGCTCCATTGCTGTGGAAGATGCGAACATCAACAGAAGCCCTTACGCTTACCTCGCGAACCCTGCTGAGGAACGAGCCAGACATGAGCACGATGTCGACAAAACCATGACCATGCTCAGATTCCAAAATGCGCAGACGAGCAAAGATATTGGCGTCCTCACTTGGTTTGCCGTGCACGGGACGTCAATGCTTGGTAACAATACGCTGATAACCGGCGACAACAAAGGAGTGGCGGCGAACTTGATGGAAAAGGCATACCGCAGCTCAAGTGAAGATCAAGCAGACGATGGGTTCATAGCTGGCTTCTCCCAAGCTAACGTAGGAGACACTTCACCCAATGTCCTGGGAGCCTATTGTGAGGATGGATTCGCAGAGAAGTGCAACTTTGAAGACAGCACATGCGGCGGGAGCAGCAAGCCTTGTCATGGGAGAGGCCCCTATTTCCGAAAGAAAGACCAGGGCGCCTCGAGCTGCTTCGAGATTGGACGCCGACAGTACAATGCTGCATCTTCTCTGTACGATCAAATGGCCTTGACCGGTACGCCCATACAGGGGTCCGCTGTCAAAGCATTGCACACATTCCACGATTTTTCTTCCCTTACAGTTACCCACCCCAATGGCTCTCTCGTTTCGACGTGTCCTGCGGCCTTGGGCTACTCCTTCGCTGCCGGCACCACCGACGGCCCCGGCGCCTTTGATTTCAAACAGAACAACACCGACTCTCGAGGCGCCAACCCTGTGTGGGCCGTTGTGCGTGGTTTTCTGCGCGAGCCAACCGAGGAGCAGAAAGCATGCCATCACCCAAAACCGATCTTACTCGATGTCGGGGAGATCCACAGACCCTACCTTTGGACACCAAACATCGTCGATGTCCAGCTACTCCGAGTAGGACAGCTGATCATCATTGTCAGTCCCGGCGAAGCTACGACCATGGCGGGCCGACGCTGGAGAGAAAGTATTCAGGCGTCGGCGTCTGCTTCTACCTTAACAGGGGATTCAGAGCCCATTGTCGTCCTGGGCGGTCCGGCAAATAGCTACACGCACTACATCGCAACAGAGGAAGAGTACGGTATCCAGCGGTACGAAGGAGCTTCTACCCTGTACGGTCCGCACACGCTCAACGCTCACATCAATCTTACAACGCGCTATCTGCCATACCTGCATTCGTCCAGCATATCTCGACCAGACCCCGGGCCACAGCCGCCTATACACACCAACAAATCTCTCTCCTTCATCACTGGCGTAGCCTTCGACCGCGCCCCGCTCTTCAAGTTCTTCGGTGACGTGCTCTCCGACGTAGAGCTTGTCTACTCACCGGGCGCAACCGCAAAGATCACATTCGTAGGTGCAAACCCACGAAACGACCTTCGCTTGGAAGATACGTACGCCGCTGTCGAGCAACTCGTCCGCGGGGATTGGAAGAAAGTCCGCGACGACAGCGACTGGAGTTTAATCTTTCGGTGGCGTAGGACCAGCAGCGTCCTGGCTACCAGTGAGGTTGTAGTGGAGTGGGAGATTGAGGATGAGGTAGATCCGGGAAAGTATAGGATCAGATACTGGGGAGCGAGTAAGACGCCGGTCACGGGGACGATTGCTCAATTCGCAGGCACAAGTGGCGAGTTCAGCGTTGTATGAGAGCAGATCACCCTCGCGACAATGATGCGCTCAAAACCACTTAACCAATTATTCATTGAGGAATTTTACAAGGACAACCATTGGGGTGATGCCACCACACATCGCTTCGCCTGCCAGCGTCCCCTTGACGGCTTTGGAACTCCCGAGGAAATAAAGGAGCAGCGGGCAGGGTGCACTTCCCACGCAGCAAAACGAGCATTCACTCAATGACATTCGCGAAAGAACAGGTCGAAGGTACGACGACGGGCTGATCAACCAGAGACAATCTCTAGCTGAGAGATTATATAGTCAAAAGGTATCACATACTCGTTCACGACAAACCTCAAGCCCTTTTTGAGACACGAAAAGGTCAGAAATGAAATCGTGCCGAGACGATGCGCACCCATCCTTGCCGGCGCACATAGATATCTTCGTCGAAGCGAGTGTGTAAGGAGGCTTAGATGAGTCGAAGTACATATACTATCGGAACGCTTGTGGTGCTGCAAAGCAACATGGCTCGTTCTTCAAACGTTCCGCCGTCGCATAGGCAGTGTATGCCTATCCCGGGTCACCCTTTTCCCTTTCCTAGCAGGTCGCGATTGCGGCAAACCTTCTCGACGATCTACTGTAATCAATCTCCCTAGTTGAAGTTCCAATTGTAATTATATCCATTCCTCTCAATCCTCTACCGCGCACTGCACAGTAAATCCCGCACGTTCCCTCGCCCGCATTCTTGAGAAGACATTCTGCCGTAGGTGATGATAGACCAGTCGACCAGCGGTAACCCATACTGGCAGAGGAAAGAAAAGGGTTGCTCAAACCCAAGCGATGAGAGAGTAATAATAGAACAAGGCAGGCGATATGATTATTCGGACCGGAACTTCAGCCCGTGGAAACGTAGTGCGCCCACTCCCACGTGTACATATTAATTAGGCCAACTTTGGCTCGTCGAATCGATGGCCAAATCCGCAAACCTAGACTCTGGACACGAAATGCACACGTTATTGTCCTAACACGTTATACATGAAGACCGAGCGGCTATAACTAAGAGCGCTCAGCTTCATGGTCTCAAAGGGAGCTGCTGCGTTGACCCCTCCTTTCGCAAGCTTCTAGTGGTCTTACTGGACTTTAAAGAAGCAATTTCGAGCTTCTCTTGCAGATCCCGACGCTGTATCATTAGAAAAATGAGATTAGAAGTATTGGTAATCTTGAAGTCAGCTTTTCAATCTCTTTGGTGCGCGTGAATTTCGATTGCTGTGTAAGAGATAAGAAAAGAACATAGAAAGCAAAGAGAAAGCTCGTATATTATGCTAAGAAGTGACGAGTCCAATCATTCTCATTAACATTGTTGAGGTACAACAAGAGTGTAATTTGTTATAAAGTTCTTTCCTGGCGAAGGTGCAACATATCCCAAAGAGAGGGTGTCAAAGGAGCGAAAAGCTGTGTCAACGCAGCAGCTCCCTCTTTAAAAGCCTAAACGAGCGACTCCCGAGGATTCAATGGTTTCCATGACGAAGATCGATTGAACATATCATCCGCACTAAGTGGAATCTACTACGACCACTGAGCAAGCTGCGAAAGGTCGCTCCCAAGCTGTCAATTCGATGGACAGTGGGGGGAGCAGATGCTTGTGGACTTGACATGCTTTGGGGAGCCGTTATCGCAGAAGCCCGAGGTGGCTGAGACTGCAGCAGGACTACATGATATTGTGTTAGAGGAAGTGGAAGTAGTGTTGCAAGCGGTGTGCTGCAGGCAGGTCATCACAGCCCAATGTAAAGCACCCAGAGAGGCAGAGCCCACTGTAGCTAGTATATTTGTAGACGAGAACACCGGATAAGGGTGACTGATGTCTAATAAGCGGAAGAGATCAAGGGCAGCAAGTCTTCATTCATTCTCATGAAAAATTGCTAGTGAACAGGAAGAGGAGAAGAGCGTTAGGCGGACCTTGAAACCTCGTCCGGACCCTGGATTCCTCTTTTGTGCTTTTGAAGAGTGCTCTTGTCGGATGGGCAATCCGAAGACACATCCTCAACGGACAAACAATCAAGGGAGAGTCAAGTTAAGTTATGGCAATCATGAGACGCATCACTATGGATGGCTTAACTTGCAGCCCCGATGATGTCCCACAAGCGCTTCAAGAACAGAAAGTTTAAAGTAGAGCCAAAAACAACCTACAAAGAGTGCATACTGTTTCCGTGCCGGAAAAGAATCGATAAAGACAGGACTTTTAGAGAAACGATGTGTACAGAGAACCAAAGCTCATCTTGATGCTAGGGGATACGGCTATATATAAATAGGAAGGCATAGATAGTCGCCCCAAAGTGTAAGAGTAGAGAATTGTCTTGTGCGCCAGCTGCGGAAATTGCATCCACGGCTGGTTGTCCGCGTTCCCCATCGATGGCTCGAAGGACATGACCTGGACTTGGAAGATGGTCGGACACAATATGTCGATCGGATCAAAGGAGACATGTACATACGCACCTGTGCTCCAGCCGACGCACCCCAGCGCCCAAGTACATGCCCATCGTGACGTCGACCCGAGGGTTCTCGAAGCAGAAGTCAATGACTCCGCTCGTGATCGACGGGGACTGGTTCGATCGTACTTCGTATCAGGGGGGTTAAATGTTATTTTCGACAGGGTTTATTTTGCCTAGCCCTCACCTTAATAAACCCTGTCAAAAATAACATTTATCCCCGTGGATAGGAAGTACTTCTACAAGGCCCTCGGCGTCTTTCCGGTGGTCTGGGACGGTTGTTGTTGCGCAGATCCATAGCATCATTGTCCAACGTCTGAAGTGATGGTCTGGAGCTAGCGATGCCGATCCGCGTGAGAGTAATGGGAAATTAACGAGCCACGAATTGCGATTCCCAGCGGGATAGGAGCGATAATGACTGGCCCGGCAAAGCCCCCTTTTCGCACAGCCACGTTTCGACGCCACAGCAGCTAGCGATCCTTGGGTGACAGGATTAGCAATGGGATAAAGTAAGCGTCGAATTGTCGGAGGAAGTTCCGTTCCGCGGAAGATAGCTTCGCTTGCGACATGTTTTACGTGATTTCTGTGCGGATATTCGGAGAGGATCGACCCCGTGTGACAAGGAGCTGCAGTGTGATTGTGAAAGACAACGAGAGTGTTGCGTTGGCAGTCTCGCTGTGTCATGTTGGAAATAGTAGCAGCCGGAGCCATGTCAGGTGCAGGGTTCGGAAGCCACGGGATTGAAACATGAAACAGCCAGAGAGGGTACCCCAGGCAACGGAGTCAGTGGTATGGTTCATCACCCCGGGAATGCATCAAGTGTAATGGGAAGAATTTCAGAAATTGATCAAGATTGAAAGCAAGGTAGGATCGATAAGTTCAATCTATATACGCTGCCACGTTGACGGGCTTGGGGGTATCTCAGAAAAGCAAGAAACCATCGAAACAAGCCACTAGTTGACTATGCTGAGGTTCTTTGTACACATACATATTAAACCACCCATAAGCGGTGATCAGTAGAAGTAGATCGTATCATCGTGTTCGTCTGATCTCGCGACAAGGAATATCGTGATGCTGTACCATAACAACAAAAAACGGAGATTGCCGTATCATTTCGTCAGGGTATCAATCTAAAGCGGTTCGAGGCAAGCATAGAAAGGCAAGCCTCGGGGTATCTTGAAAACAAAAATATCTCTCCGCGGGCCGTGCTGATACCGTCCTGAACCGTGGAGGTCGACGCGTAGATGAAAATGAACGATAGAACGATCGGATGGCAGCTGGAGTTTGCTGGCAGTGGAACATAGTCAGAAAATAGTCGGAAAAACTGTGATAGAGAGGCGGTTGAGTGTCATGTTCAGAACAGCAGTCTCAGCTCCAACGGGGAGAAGGAGGAAACGCCCTGGTCGTCTGTCAAGGACGCTGTGCTTTCGATCTTGGAAAATTCGACAGCCATGTCTTGGCCTTCTGGCAGTTCTCGAACAACTTCATCGTCCACCATGATCCTAAGACCTTTGAGATTGACACGAATGGTGCGGGAGACTCGGGTAGCGTCAATCTGGCACTTGATGGCGATGCTATTGATGAGGTCCTTGACCGTTCGTTCCATCAAATATACAGCCCGATAATAGTCGTTCTCAGGAGCTGCTCCCATCACTTTGATGAGGACGTAGAAACAAGCGATAGGCTTGATGGGCCGCTCCGGTGGAGCTTGGTAGGCTGGATCAACGCCAAGTGCCTCGAACCAGTCTGGAAAAGGGACGTCCGGCTGACCCTTCTGCACCTTCACTACCTGGCTTTGAGGCTCTGTAGTGGGTTGGACGGCCAGGGAGTCAAGCTGATTATCTGGAAACTGTGGGAATTGATCCCAATCTTCGGGTAAGAGCTGCGGAGGTGCGTAAGGCGTAGAGCTTTGCAATGCTGCAGGCTCGCCTGACTGCAAATGCGAGTGCGTAGAGCGCGAGCTCGGGGTGGGCGACTCAATGCAAGTAGTCGTTGGTGTCGTTTGGCTGGTCCCAGCGCTCTGTCGTCGATCCCAGGATGTTTTGCGGCTGAGAGGCTCAATCTTAGATACTTCGGGAACATGCCCAGGTAGTTGGACTGGAAATGCGTCCGGATCATCCTGTGGATAGCCCTTCAGGTTCAGTACGCTGACCGGGCGGGTTGACGAAAACATGTCCTCCGTCGATGCGAGTTTGGTATGAAGATCATCATCGATCACAGGACGGCCGTTGGAATTTTGGGAAGAAACCGACCATGACCGCGTGTGCTTCAACGCTTTTGCTGGTCGATGACTGCTGCCTTTGGATCCGCTCCGTTTCCGTTTTCCGGATTGGCTCGCGCCACTTTCGACCTGGGCGATTTGGTGTTTGAGCTTATCAATCGTCTTTCTGATGTGAGCTATGTCGTTCGAAAGCTTCCTTTCTGCGCCATGGTCTCTGAACAATTTGACTTTGCAGAAGGCGACTTCTGCGCTTGAACCAGGTGGAGAGTCAGGAGTGCCAGAGGAGACAACTTCGGTCTTGGCACACAATCGCACGGGAATGCCCTTGACCCCCTTCGAGTGGCTGAAGTCGGTAGATAAGAAATTGAACCGTACTCCAACAGAACAGTCCGCGGTATTCGCATTAGGCGAAGGCGTCCAGATGACAGAAAAGCAATCGAAGGAAGAACTTTGAAGCTCGACTCGCAGCCGCTTTGTCTCTTCGTCACCACCCTGGATAGGATCCACATGTTCAACAGCTTGAAGTCGTCCACCTCTCAGGTGGGCTTCGGCCAAGCCTCGTCCTTCTTTCCAGAGTTGCCAGCACGCCGATGGCCGTTGCCTTTGTTGCTCGTCCTCAAAAGAGATGCGAATGACTGTGCGGTATTTGAAAGGTGCTGTACTGGGAATAATGGGTTGACTGTCGGATATTGAGATCGAGTATGCTTGCCCTTTGTTGAGGTAGGTGATCGGAATCTCATCAAAGTGCCTCACCATCGCAGTCGGCGCATTGAGAGTGACATGATAGCGACATTTGCTAAAAGCAGGATTAGCAAAGTACGGATTCTTGAGGTAGAATTGTGCATACTTCTCTGTCGGCTTGATCGCTGGCGTTGTCATTGCCGGCTTGAAGGAGCGCATTGTGAAAGGCAACAGATTCTTTGCTCGTTGCATTTCAAGCTCCATGGACATTTCCTGCTTGGGCGTAATATCGTTCGAGGCGTCCATGGCTTCAAATCCAGAGTCCTGGTGTACGAAGGAGCTAGGCGCGTAAGACGGCTGCTCAGGGAAGGCGCCTGAAGGCTGGAAGGAGCTTAGTAGGTTGGGATGGAAGGCATGCATGTCGAGCGCAGAAGGGGGTTGGATTTGGCCGTTCGTAGTCGGCATCGACATAGGCGTTCCTAGATGAAACCCCATGCTGGGCGTATGTAGATCGCCTGCTCGGTTGTGATACATTGTGCTTGACCCTCCGGGAGTAGGCGTGTAGTAGCCAGACGGGTTGTTCGCAAAAGAAGGGAAGGTGAAAGAATTGCTCTCTAGTAGAGGCGTAAACCGCCATTGATCCTGGGAGTCTGTTGGCTGGTTATGCATCTCTTTCCTGTCCTGCGGCTCGTCGAGGAAATGCCTACTCAAGGGCATCAGTCTCATATCCTAGTCATATCAGATGCACAAAACAACGTTGTACAATCTTTGAATGCAATATCCAACAACTAACACGAGAGGGAACCTGGCCGTCTGACGTTGAGAGGGTAGAAGAAATCATCGTCGCACCTATGATCCATGACTGGGTCAGATTGAGGACCTGATTTTGGAACAATGGCCTCTCCAGATGAAGCTGTCACGGGCAGTCGAACCGTGCCAGGCCCTACACCAGGGTAGGATTCCTTAAAGGAGGCATAGAACGCATGGCTGGGCTTTTGCGAGTTTCTCCTGTCGAGTCAATCGAGGTCAGCTTTTGATCATTGACAGAGGCATCGACTGATAGTAGAAAGCCACTTGCAGAGCTCCATATAGGGCAGAGAAGTACTGACCGGTTGCGAAACATTGGAGATAGCAAAGTCCAGTTCCTGAACTCTATATATACTGTGGCTAGTGCCTTTGTGTGGCTCTGCTCAGCTGTACGATGTGCGATCTTGCAGGTTGTAAATAGAAGGTGCCGATAGGACCTGCGGCCACGGGGATATGTACTCTTGAAGGTGGGTGTAAGGGAATCGAATGCTAGCGAAGAGCAACGACGGTCGATGCTAGGATGGGCGGCCTAGCAAATGAGGTTCAATTGAACGTGCGGTAGCGTCACGCTTGAAGCGACCAGGGCACACGCATCGGAGAAAGCCACAACCCCCAGGAAGGTCGCTCCGGGGGGGTTGAGATGATTGTGTTGTCAGTGTGCTAGAGGCCTAGAAGTTTCGGCCTAGCTCTCAAACCAAGAAAGCTTGGATTAAGCGCCACAACACGTCTGGCGGTGCTGCATTAGCACCTCTAGGTTGGGTCACTTGGGAAGCAGCGTGTGCGCCGTTGATCGCATCCCCACTTGCGCCATTCCTGGCCTCTCGGGTGGGGCTAGTAAGCATGTGTCAAGCATCGGGTGAGTCTATCAGCCTATGAATTTCCTCTTCAGTCCTTCCTCTGAAAATCACTCCTGAAAGCTGTTCCCGATCATCTCCGTTTCCATCCCAAGTGCCGGCACCCGCCGGTCTAAGGCTCAGTCATTGCATAATGGATACGCACACCCCTGGCCGATATCAGTGGCTCAAGTGGCTCAATTACCCGTCCTTCTCTGGGCGCGATCGGCGTCGCTTGCTGCTTCATGCCTTCAGCCACACTGCTGACATAGGCCGCATATTGATCCTTTAGACCTTCGAGACAACGCGAAACGACCGACGTCGATCTCGTCGGAGTGCAGGCGAAGAATCGACGCCAAGCACCAGGCCGTGTGCTTCCTTCCCTCGACCACCTGAAAATGAGAATTTGCATTGGCTCGCCTAGGTGGTGCGTGTGGACTCACAGCATGATAATGGTCCAGGAGAACACTAATCGCTGGCCGAGGTAAGTTCCGGCACTGGGCTGTTCTGTCCCTAGCTCCATACCCGTAAGTCCCCGTGTTAGTTTTGGGACCCGCAACATGCCATACTTTATGCATGATCAATCTCTCATGCCTTTTGTGCATAAATGCACATGTATGATGTACTACACCCCTGGTAGAACCTCAAAGCGAGATGAGGGCGGGATAATGGAGCCTGGGCAATCTCCCAGTCCAAATGACTGCGTGACTATAGTTAGCCCATTAGCAATGCAAACATCTTGCTCCACTCCAGAGATTGAGATCATCACCACCATCCGACTGAACGTCCTCCGAGCCTCCCCTGTGGCTGGACCTAGAGATCGGCAAAGGACCTTCTTGAAACATTATTCGGCGTCTGCACAGCCACAGACTTTTCACCCTATGGCCTATACGCGTCGTCTCCAGGAGGAGTATCCGCTTCATGCGACCGAAGATCCCAGGCTGCACAGCCACAGTCTTGTGAAGCCACCGCTACTTTAGCGGTGGCGTAAAGCGTTTGCGCGTCGTCGCGAAAAGCGGCATGGATCGACAGCAGTCGTGGAACATTTTGGTCTTACGCTGATGGCCCTCGGACAACGTCCGAGGATGACATACATGTGCTGCGTCCGGTAATTTAGATTGCTCGATCCTCCATTCTGCCGAAGAAACACTTGGTCACGACCCGACGTTGAGAGGACCCGCCCAGTTTTGTGTTCCCTCCGTGCGCGGAACAGACCGAGTAAAAACTCGACCGCACAGGTCATGCTGGTGTCCGGCGTCCGATCCAACCGAGACTTTCAAGAGATAGACACCTTCTGATCGTCTAGGACTTGATGTATGAGCTACAGACGCAAGCACTCAATGACCTCGTTGTACCAGAGCGGCCGCGTTCCGTTGCTTTTGTGGAATACGGAATGCCATAATTGGGGGATGAGTAGGATGCAGGCCAGGTGAACTGCTTGTCTTCGATGAGTACATATTGGACAAGGCACTCAACCAAGTTTGGCTGACAAGATATCTTTTGAAGGAACACCGTCCTGGCCATGTCAAGTAATCCTATGCGCCGGCAAGAAGTGGTGCACTCCATCTTTGGCATAGATCGAAGAACGCAGTGACGGAGCGTCAATGGAATGACCGACCATTGCACACCATAGCTGAAGAGGCAAATCGTCAAAGCACTATTTGCATCCGTTCGACGCAACAGACGCAGAAAAATCTACGAATCTTAATAAACCCCTAAGCAGTGCACCCTACCTAGGTATGGCGTAGTAGACTTATCCTATCCCAAGACCAGATTTTCCAGCAGAAAGTTATTGAAATAGGCTGAACAGCATGATGCGTCCAACGATTTGACCACTGTTTTATGGCCGAACAACATCTTGATGATATAGTGGAGGTTTACAAGTAAGCGCCTCAGAGCCCCACGGGCATAGCACAATCAACTAGTAGCGAAAAGGAGAGCCGTAATCTGAAAACGGAGAGAGACCTTTGAACAGACTCGCCTCAGTCTCAACTAACATTGAATCAACTGTGAGAGCTTGAGAATCGTAATGACGAATTTCAAGCCGCAAGAAATGCAAATCCAGGGGTGTACTTGGTAGAATAGTTCTGATACTCGTTGTGCAGGAAGTGCGTCCATGCCTAATCTGTATCGAAAGCATGGGAGGATCAATATTTGCGTATGCTTGCACTCGCTTCATAAGATTTGATGAGAAGAAGACACCCATCCTCTCATCCAAGCTGATAGAGAAAATGGTGTCGAATGTGAGTCAAGTACTGTTTATCGATAAGATCTCTTGGCATCTTATCGCATACCCGTGCAACAAGAGCTCCGTACGATTCGATGATGCTGCCCTCGCTGCCGACTGGTCTGTACCTGATGGTCGACAGCTCCCGCGACAACGACAATAGCTGCTCTATTTGTGCTGCATAGCCCTGGCAATTTAGTATGATGAATTCATCGTCTTCCGATCCCCCAACGAACCAGGAAAGAACCCCGGCATCCCCTCCGAGAGCGACAGGAAAAGCCACAGCCTCTTCGGAGGCCTCGACAACCTCTCTCCCCAGCTCCTATACAAATGAGAAACCCGTCGATGATACGTCAAAGATAAAGTTGTTTTTGGGGATATTGCGCAAGTTAGACTCCTATGCATTCCCCTGCTTGAGCCATGGGCATCGAAGGACGCGCCACACCCGGGAGCATAGGTATCCCATCGAAAGCGTTCTAGACTGACCATGCGAAACTCTTAGATTCATCGGCGTATCAGACATAGCATCAGTCAGATTCTCGTTACCTGCACAACTCTTGGAGCCGACCCCAAACCTCGGTATGGAATGAGACCTTTCGCTGGATAGCTCCGTAGATTAGGGAGCCCACGATACTGATACGGTGCTAGAATACTGGAATTACCTTGACCGACCGGAGACATTCGTTGGGTCTGTGGCTTTACACGTCAAATGCTACACGATTGCTGAGAGATACATGCAGCATCCCCGACTCGGATGATGGCCTGGGGCGCATGCTGGCCGTGCTACGATTCTGGTTCACGAAGGATCTTGTGAGTGCAGAGATAGGGAAACAGCCATGGGTTTACGTTGATGAAAAAATGGGTAGAAATACGTGAAAGGCAAGCCTTGCAAGCCGTACAACTCGTCGCTTGGAGAATTCTTTCGTGTAAGACCGCCCTACAGGTTTTAACGCGAGTTGCCTCTGATAATTCTCAGTGTAATTGGGATGTCAAAGACGAGAGTCCCGCATTACTCGGTGGAGGAAGCAAAGTTTCATCCAGTACAGCGCCCGACACCAATGACAAAGTCGAGACTGCCAACAAACCCGTGCGGGTCTCCTACATTACAGAACAAACCTCACACCACCCGCCCGTGTCCGCTTTCTGGGTCGACTGCCCCGTCAAAGGTGTATCAGCTTATGGCTTTGATCAACTCAGCGTCAAATTTACCGGCACCAGCGTTCGTGTCATGCCTGGCGCCCACAACCTGGGGATATATATAAGGCTACAAAGTCGTGATGACGAAGAGTACCGACTTACGCATCCCACAGCCTATCTCGGAGGCTTGATCAGAGGCAATCTGTCCATCACCGTTGCAGATACGTGCTATGTCACATGTCCAAAGACGAAGACGAAAACAATTCTGCAATACTTAGAGGAAAGCTGGCTGGGCAAAACACAGAATAGAGTCAACGGCATCGTATTTCAATATGACCCAGAAAACGACAGTAAGACGAGAATCAAAGATGTTTCAGAGAAAGACGTCCTGGCTCGAATCGAAGGCTGCTGGCACGAGCAAGTCTTCTACACACTCGCCGGCTCGAAAGTTCGCCCCCTACACATCCACTTCTTGCAATGATTGGGACTAAAACCGCAACCAGGATGCCAAACCCAGCCAACTCATAGACCTCAAGCCTCTCTGGCCCGTCCCGAAGATAATCCCCCCCGAAGACCAACAGCTCCCTAACGAATCTCGCCGCTTTTGGCACGGTGTGACAGCAGCGATCCTCGAGAAGAGGTATACACAGGCCACGAATATAAAACAAGAGCTCGAAGAGCGGCAGCGCGAGAAAGCCAATGCGAGAAAGGAGGAAGGACATGAGTGGAGGCCAAGGTTCTTCAGGGAGCCGATCACGAAGGATGGGAGACCACATTTGACGCCTGAAGGGGAGCAGGCAATAAGGGGGTTGCAGGCAGAGCAGGTAAGCAGGAATCTTTTCCTACGTTCCTCAATATACTATGAATCCATCGTAACAAGTAGTTACTGATATGTGAACTTGTAGTGGCAACTGGACGAGAACGAGGTCACTGGGGCCTAGAGTCTAGAGGACAAGGACCCTCCATTGCCGGATGCATTTCCATGCGTTTTTGGTCACCATTAGACAACCCCTGCGTCTCATGGCTGGCCATCCCTGCTTCGGCACAGGTGGCGCAGATTAAGCACTGTGCATTTAGAGTAAGACTTGAGCATACGAGACATGGTGCATACAACTCTAGAACACCCTCGTGCGATCCCCACAATGTGATTCACAACAACAGCATCCTCGACTCCACCTGTCTCGTCGTCCAGCTTCACATTCCCCTATCTTCCTCCCACAAACCCTTAAAAACTTCTTATACCCGTTGCGTCCAAGGCCGACCATAGCAGTCACGAGTCAACCTCTGTTAGGTATCCCACCCCTCATCATCATCCCATGCAGTAGCAAAACAACGGCGCACCATCTCCTGGCACTCCCTACACGAAAACACTGAAGGACTGAGAATGGATTAGACAACTCATTGAGACCCACAGCAGACGACCAACGAAGACCCATAGCTGAAAAGAGCAACTCGTTAAAAAGCATTCGGTTTTGCTCCATAGGTAATTTCGAAGAGGGGCGGTGAGATGTTTGTGACTCGATGAAGTGCACCATACCAGTGCATTAAATGTCCAGGACAGGCGGGACAGAGAATGGGCATCTTTTGCAAGCTTGTTCGAACCCATTTTGAGGGAATGAAACGCGTTAATATAGAACAGAAGCGTTGCTCCGGTCTTCAAGGCAGCTTAGCAAGTTGTAGATTGAACGCTCGCTGCTGCGTGTATCCAACCAGTTTCAAATCGCCGATATGAGGGGGTTTCCCTTTTGATTCAGCTGGGTGGAGATTTTTCTGAATTGTAGAGCCAGGGGGTATCTTTCATTGGTATCGGAGGGAAATCGACGAATTTTGGGATTGGATATAATCTTTGCGAGTTCTACAACTTGTTTTGTGAGATGCGAGGCTTGATCTCTGTGCGACACCATTAGGGAAATACTCGAGGTGGGTGGAAGGGGTGGGAGATATTGCGGAGGGGGTGCGCACGTAGCATCGCCCTTGGGATCAAAGGCATGGAATATCACCACTGTGGCGTGATTCAATCAGACCCCTTCACTCCTGCCCGTCTGCCTTCGCCAGAATAACCCTCTTGCACCACCCACACCAGCTCCTCCCCTCCCCAGACGTCTCCCTAACCAAGAGCTGTCCGCCCTCACGCTCATCCTCCCACTCCCCGACCGGGGCACCGACCCTAACACGCCTTTTAAACTTCTTCTTCACCACGCCTCCGATGCCTTCAACCTCCTGCCTCCAATACCCGGCTTCCTCCCCTAGCTCTTCCAGACCTGCTCGAACGGTCTCCCCATCCGGTGTCTCCGACCTCCGCGGACTGTCACTGGGACACTCCCCCTCCACGTCCACGATCTGCGCGCCCAGGCACTGCTCCTTTCTCGCGCACTTCACGCCTTCGTTCCCTTCGCCGACCCCCGTGCCCAGTCCCCCAAGATAGGTCGTATACCGCGTGCGCCAGGTCCAGATGCGGCGGTACGTCGTATCGTCCTGCGAGCAGCCGGAACCGCATTGGGTACAGAGATAAACAGCTTGCTCGCAAGTGCAGGGATCGTGGGGCACGAAGTCCCGCAGCTTCGCGTTCTCGAGATATGTGGCTTGCCGCGTGAGTTTGGAGAGAGGGGCGGACTGGCAGGTATTGCAGAGACGGCGATGGCGTTTAGGTAGGTTGGCCGAGGAGGGTGGTTTTTGAGCACAGTTCTGAGAGAAGAGTGAGATAACGGCCAGAGCGGTAGCAGTAGCTGACGTGAGGAGCCGTCTTAAGCCACGATACCTACCCTGCATATGGTGACTTCGCAGCGCCGACACTCGCCGACCATGTCTCGGGCACAGGGACCGACTCTGCCAGACGCCAAGTGTCCACGGGAGCGTGTTATTGTCCTGTTGTTCCTCCACTCGATCCCACCGCTGGTAAAGCGAAGGCTTGAGCCGCCTAAGTGGTCTTCCTCGACATCGTTCTCGCAGCGAAGCGTCTGCTGAATTAGACTGTCGCGAAACCGCAGAAGGTTGTAGCGAGACTGGCGACAGGTACGAGAAAGCGCATGGAGGGTATTGAGGTCGAGCGAACTAGTCAACTGAGAGATAATTCTAAGGAGTGCGAGATGAGCTCTACTAATAATATAGGATTGTGCTGGGTAGTGAGGCTTACGGATAACATCTCAGGGCAGCCGAAAAGCCATTAACATTAGGATTGGGCCGTCGCTCAACAATCACCGCCGATTTCGCATCGTTTGAAGACTTGGTCACCTTGTTCCTGATGGAAGTTGGATACGCCACGAGTCTGAGGGGATCTGCATGCGGATCGCATGAATCTTGGTCGTTGAGGTCGAGTAGGACCACCATGATGCCATGTAGCCACTTACAGGAGGAATAGAGGCCCAGATGCCCATCGAAGCTACAAATTCAAGAGTGATAGAATACCTAAAGCTACTTAGTGTAGTCGGTGACCGGGCTGTCAATAAAGGGCCCCACAATTCCCAACCCTTGGTGGCGCTCGGGCCGCCTTTTCCGTCGACAAGCGACCACGGTTCATCTTATGGAATCGTGCGTCTTCAACATTGACCCGAAACGTGCGCTTGAGGCTTATCATCTCTTGACGCTGAGGATATGTTTAAGATGCATCAGTTATATTACACGCTTGTTCATAATGCATCACCCCCGAAAACCCTGGTTTTGGAGGCCCAGTTTATCCAGCTTTTTAGGACTGCTGACCCTTACCGTCGCAAAATTTTGCGGTCGTCGTCCTCCTTATTGTCGTTGGCAAGATTTGGCGAATAGCATTGTGCGATGTCATCGCATATAAGATTGTTTCTTGACACAAAATTAGTATCCACGCTGACAAGATCTCGTTAGACGTGGGTTGCAACAAGATGCAATTGCGATAAAAAACAACAACGCCTGGTAAGCTTTGCGAACGGCAGCAGCCAACATTGGATAAACTGGGCCTGCGCGATGTGCCAAAACCAGGGTTTTCGGGGGTGATGCATTATGAACAAGCGTGTGCTATAACTGATGTATCTTAAACATATCCTCCTTGACGCTGCATGAAATGATCTTTAGAACAAACCAGAGCGTGTTTCTCACGTATGGGCAGTTTATTCCTACATCAATCCGGGCAGTCACAGCTTCGAGGAGTATCAGCACTATTGGGACCAGGATATTATAGGGATGTGGTTTTTTCAAGAAATCCCCCGTCGACCCGCAACGGCCATGTCCAAGCAATTAGGAGACCAGTCTATCACCTTGTAAGAAGCGGTAGGATAGCTAGTTATATTAACGTGAGAAGTAATTAGCTGGGGGCAAAGTCCCCTGTACGATAATTTTGCTGAATGCCGGACGCCTTCGCTTGGATTTAAACACGTTATACCATGGCATGCTGACCAGCAGTGCCCTACATGCAAGAAGGGGCGTTCAATCGTGACACCACGTTACTCTTTCTCTTTCCCTTTGATTGGCGATCCTGGCGTTTTGTTCCATTTGATTCCTGGCTCTACCAAGACATGAGCCTCCTCAGGTATCCCCTTAATGTCGTCTTTAATACTACTGCCGGGTTGCTCATCAATCTCGGGACCTTTACCAGGGTCGTCCGATGCCCTTGTGGCATCAAGTGTCTCACTTTCTATCGGCGCCTTTAGCGACTCTATGTTGTCAGCTTTTGTACATATTTCGCTCCAGTAGTCCTGATCGTTGATATGAACGTTTGCTGCACGGACAGCTTTAAACAAGTTGTCCGCTTTGCGCTTAACCTGTTCGCCGCTGTCTGCTGCTCCGTCGAAAGAGCCATCAGAGTCTCCTACGGCAGCATCAAGTGACTCCAAGAGGAGTGTCTGGAGTTGCCGCCGGGATGTCTGGTAGATGAAGAGTCCCATGATATCATCCATCCGCTCCGCGAGGTAATAGATTTCATCCCCTCCATGCTCCAAGAAATTCTTTATAACAGCGATCTTCTCCCGGTCAAGTCTTGACTTTCTGAGAGCTGCCATCAGCGCCAACAAGTCCGTGATCTCTGCAAAATCTTCGTCAATCTCCTCACCATTCGCACAAGTGCCAAGGTACGCCGACTGATCTGCATTTGTTCGATTCCCAACCGAATCAGGACTCGGAGTGCGTTTGGAGTGAATCGTAAAGTATTCAGTGGTCAACAAATGAGCGGCTTTTATGTCGTCCCTCTTGCCTGTGCGGACAGGGCGTATCTTGACACGTTTCCTAATCCACCTTCGCCGCCTCACGAAAGAGTGGAACCAAGGATGCGAGCCATGCCAGGCAAAGCCTTCCTTGAAACTGAATGAATACTCCCAACCTTCTTCATCGACATCATGAGACATGTCTACGTACCATGTCCTCCACGCCCAGGCCCAACTTGGATCGGGTACCTGTGCATTAGTGATGTTGACAGGACTGTCGTGAAAGGTAGACGTTTGCCAGCCAGAAGGATCGAAATTGAGCAGTGACTTCGCTGAATAGAGTGGGATGCCGCAAAAGAAGGCTCCTCGCTGGTTCTCATATAGTATGTCAATCTCGTAGTCGGCCTTCTCCTTCGCCGGTGTATCTTTCCTTCTGGCTCTCGAGGCTATCTTGTCCCGCAGATGACCAGCCAGTTCAGATCCCTTTCCTTGCCTAGCTTCGGTTGCCTCCCTACTCTCAGTCCCGTCCTCGGCATTCAGCCCTGCTGTATCTGTAGAGCCTCTTTGCTTGTCTTCTTGCCATTTCGCGTACTTCCGCCGAGCTATTTCTTCTCTGAGGCGTTTCCTGGACCAATGTCGGCTAAGAGGTTCTCCGCCCGGTCCTGGGCTAGTAGGTTCCTCTGAAGCTTGAGTCTCTTCAAGATCAGCCTTCGTAGCATCGACGAGGCCTATAGCATGATCGTAGTTTTCGGCGTCAATAGTATGAGTCCTGATCAGTCCAGCTGTTGACATCTCGGGCCAGGAGCTTGTGGCAAGGGCATCGTCGTGTGTCTCTTCGTCCTGGAGATGTTAAGAGAAATTGCTCGCGAAGACGATCCTGCCCCCCTCACAATCAGAGCCGCTGAATAACAGATTGAATGTCAAAAGAGTTGCCGGGAGGAGAGTGGAGCTCAGATGATGGTTTCGATACCCTAAGCTTCCGAACCATCAACTGCCAACCCTAAAGAGACCTGGACTTACGTCACATGCGGCCTGTTCTACCGGCAAGACCAATTCCAAGCTTTAAACCTCGGAAGTTTTCATCAAGTTCATTTGCTTACATTAGGGGTAACTGGCCGATTTGACTTGACGTTACCGACATTACATCTCGTACTGCTACGAACTAATAGCCATGGCCGCAAGATCACGAGCTCTCCCAATCATTGGTGGTCTAACAGTGCTTGGAGGAAGCTACTATCTCTACAACGCAGGAGGCGATAGGAAGGTAGCGAAGAAGGAGATAGAGCGTACGTTTTCTTTCAACCAGCCTCGGCGTTCTTGGCTGACACACCGTCATAGGGGATGCGCAGAAAGCAACAGAAAGACTGAAAGGCAACGATTACTCTGCCAAAGAAGCTCAGAAGGAGGGAGAAGTATGGGCACAAAAGATCGGCTCCAAGATCGACAACACTGTGGGTTACTTGCAGAAATGAGAAGTATCTATGCTGATAAGCTTGCTGCAGGTCGAAGACGCTCGTAAGAAGCTTCACGAGACTGATGCCGAACTCGTGCGGAAAGCGCGTGAAGCAGAGGACAAGATAACCAATTACACCAAGAGCACCCTTACTTCGGCAGAGAAGGCGGCGGAGGACACCCGGAAAGAGGCTCATGACGCTGTTGACAAATTCGATAAGACTGTGGAGCGGAAGGCGTCTGAGGCAAAGAATGGCATTGCAAGCTGGTTTGGCTTCAAGTGAGATGAGATACGCTCAGCTTTCTCAGATTGCTACGGGGTTGGAGCCATAAGCGTTGACGGCTTTGAGAACTTGCTACTGTATCAACAGCCTTTGCTTGTTGCTATCTCTGGTTTTGTAAGATAAAGCAGAACAAAGCTGTGAATTGCTCGCTTCTGCATCCCGATTTCCTTGTATCCTTAGCCTTGATGCAAACATGGTATCCTGATCGAGCGTCGAAGCTGGGCATTATGACCAGACAATTCAGCGCCCGCCGTCACAGAGCCTGTGCTTGGTGCATAGATGGTACTGCCTCTTTCAGAGCCTTCACGGCACGGCATTTCGAAAGTCATCCGTTCTGATCGCGTCACTCAATAACGCCTAGAACGAGGTCATGAGAACACCGAAGCGACTTCTACACGTGGAGAAAGCGCACAAAGAATGACGATGTTTTAATGGAGTTCTCTGTTCAAGTTGAGGATCTTTTATTGTCTGACTTAGCCTACTCGTTGTCTGCAAGCCAGGACTCTAGCCAGTCAAGTCCGTTTCGCAACCACGATACGGTAACGCTCGGCCTCCGCTACAATTAATGTAAATGGATGTTGGCCCATTAAATTCCCAGCAAGACCCTCGTGAAGCTCATCTTCAAGCCAACGCGGCACGCCGTTGTCTTTCCGGTCTTCCATCAAGTTAGCCAAGCTCACAACGTCTAGTGTCAAAACCGCTCCCAATTCCTTGGTCATGTTGTTCCAGTCTGCGACCTTGCTCCCCCCATTGACGAGATGAACACAATCCAATGTCAATCTACGTAGGGATAGCCTGTGCGTCGAGATCATGCTCTCCAATTCGTTGCGACTGATAATCACATAGCTCAACTCTAACCTTTTGAGCTGCGGCCAGTGAAGCCCTTCGAAACACGTGATCCATGGCTCAGAGTCCTCATACCCCTGGCCTATGATACCTAGGCGCTCTAGTAGCTTTAACGAGGTCAGAAAATCCAGGAGGCTGGACAAAACCATGTCAGGAGAATGTTGCTGGCTTCGAACGGTATGGCTCAAAGACCATTCCCAGTCGATCTGGATATCCACTGTGGTAAGTCGATAACTAAGTGGGAGTCCTGGAAAGAGAGGCACAGTGAGTATCTGGAGAGGCAACATGGCGTTGACGGGGAGGCCCGTCCAAAAATTTTGAAGTTTGACATTGGCTATTTTTAAGGCCTTGTAGAGCCTAGACACTCCTCGAACATCATAGCTATGGATGATCTCATCGTCTCCAGTCTGCGATGTGTCGTCCGTGGATTTGCAGTATGAAGGGCGTATCGAGATTCCGATTTCCTTCAATGTCCTGCTTACGTACCAGTCATGTGCATGAGGAATTGCAGAGCGGCAGTCGGGATCATACCGAAAGTCGTCCCGGAGAGTAAGCCTAGAGATCTTAGGCATGTGATGAAGACCTTTACACAATAGCTGGAAATCATCCCCGTTCTCGAAAATCGCTTGCTGGTCGGCGTAGAATTCGTTGTATCTGCGAGCCAGTCGAACCACGTCTTTCGACCCACTCCACATGAAATGCATTGCCTCCCAACCACATCTCTTCACTGTCGGACTTGGCCTGATACATCTCGAAGCACATTCACAAGGGTCTCCTTCATGGAATTCATAATCAATGAAGAGTCTCGAGTCATAGACGAGCTCTTCCACGCTCTTGCCAAAGACGGGATTGCTGGTAATGCGCTTAAAGTCTCGCATCACTTTCTTACGAGGGGCGAAGTAGATCCTCTTAAACAAGTGATGGGCTCCGTTACCAGCGAGTCGTGTGCACGTGAGTCGCGCAGCCTTTACGTCTTTCTTGGACAGTTTGAGCAGAATTTTCTGAAGTAGTTCATCCGGTAGACCAAGTAATGGGCTCGCCATATTGATAGGGCCGAGAGCGAAGATCGGCTGAAGGAGCCACCCAGAAAGCCCACTGCGTCTGAATAAAGTCTCTGATCAGGCTGTGGTGGGAGAAATTTCTGTACGTTGGTCGGAGTGGCCGTTGCCACAGAGTACCGGAAAAGCCTGGTCTTTATTCGCCGCCCTCACTGTGGTGCCTGCTTTGAACGGCACCTTGGATTCCTGGAGGCCTTTGCCTGCGTTGAGGGTCCGACGTTGATCAGACTCGGCGCCTTAGACAGCCTAGAGAGTAAGTGCTCACAGGCAAATCCTCAACCATGGATGACTTGAAAGTTGCAACATGATGAGCTGTCAGATGAAGGGGAAGCTAAGCGCCTAAATATTTTCGTGCAGCAAAGTGCTGTTCAAGGTGACTCAAATCATTAGTCTTGTGGCGTCATAAGTGTTGGAGATCGAATTCACACTCGACGGACAGACTTCAAAAGCACTATTTACGGATGTGCCTGTTATCACTTTCACGAGCTTTCGAGGAGGCGACGTGAATGGTCCGGAGTCTCCGTGGCATTGCTGTCTATTCCATGTATCCGTCCTGATGGTGCCATTTCTCTGAGCAACCCATGACGGATCTGTTTACCTGTTGCTTTCAATAGATAATCCGATGATCCCAATATTTACGTATTGCCATTTTTAATACCTCTTTACCTTGCGTGATTTGAAGACAGACATTCTGCGAGCGCATGTACGTACTACCGATGCGTTGCCAGCGATGAAACAGGTAAATTTTCGAAGTTAAATAGATCTGGGATGGGCCGACGTCGAAATATGTCCCAATCGGGAAAGGGCCGTGGCTGTAGCTAGCGTGTCTGCGTCGCGTCTTCCTCCATCGGACGCGACTTCCATAATGACTTTCGCTCCTGCCTTTGTATCAAAATCTCGTCCATTGAAAGCAGCTACGATGCCCACCACCAAGAGAAAGATCAATGTCGCCGCAGGAGCCACTGGTAGATCTGCCAAAAGCGCACAGCAACGCGGTATTCAAGCTTTCGGAAGGATTTCGAAGGCGCAAAGCGACGTGCAAATTCTAGGCAAGCGCAAGGCCATTGAGGTAGAGAGTAACGCCCACGAGCTCCACGAGTCTTCCAATAAGAGGAGGGACGACTCGATTGAAGTAGCAGCGGCTGAAGAGCCGTCTCGAGACTCTCCAGAATTACCGACAAAGGCCGCGCAGAGGTCCAGCGACGATCTTGTCGCCACCAGCAACTTCCAAGCCGACGCATGTCCACCGACTGCGACAATAAGACCTGTCAAGCAAGCAACACCCCAAAAGACTGCGCGCTTGCAAATCGGACCCACAAAGACTCCCACCAAAGGCGCTCGATCCATCCTCGAATGCTTTTCCCTCCGTTCCTCTTCTCCCTCAACCCGCAGCTCGTCACCACCTCCATCACATCTAAACAGCCCTCCTACATCTCCAGCATCAACAAGAAGCTCCAGCCCGATCTGCGGCCGGGAAGGAAAGCTTCCTGAAGAACTCCAAGACCTGATCGATCTACACTCATCCTTCCTCTCAGCGCTGTCCCTTCACTACGCCCACCACGGCTGCCTGACACCTGTTGATCTGCGTGTCTTGAATAGCAGCGTATCGGCGATATGGCGAAAACGAAGTGTCGAAGTAAACGACACTCGAAGGATTCTAGCCATCGCACAGTGCGCTCAGTCATCTCAGACAGTTCCTACATCTGGAGCACGCACACTCACCCTTGTCGATTACGGACGGGGAAAAATATGTCTTGAGCTTGCAGAGGCCATCAACAACCCGAGCATACACAAAAGACCAATTCATGAAGAGAAATTGCATACCTTGTTCACAAATAACCTCGAGCAACAATGGCAGAAGTACCTCACCTCCAATGGCCCTTCCGTCTCTGTTGAGATTTTCATTGCAACCCTCCCTCTCCTACCCATAACCGCTTGTGATTCGCTCTCGAAGCTCGCGCCTCTGCTCGTAAAAGGCCAGCGCAGACTCGAAGACCTCAAAGCCGGCGCCATAAAGGCCCAGAAATCTTCATCCTCCTCGAACCCCTCCATAGCAAGAGATGTCTCAAACCTTCGCCCGAAGCTCGCTGCCTCGAGAAGCGATAGTCTACTCTCACGTATCCGCGCGAAGGAGCTCATTCAGTCGGCCTTGCCACCTGCCCCCTCACCCGCTGCGTTGGCGCGGAAATCGGCGTTGCAGCGGCTTGAGGAGGTCGTCCCTGTCCTTGAATTGCTTACGGCCGGAGCTGCTACCGGATGCACCGAGCGTTTAAGTGGATCCGAGAAGCCTAAGCAGCAGATGCAAGTACAGTCTTTTACCATGCCAACGCTGGTGCAGCATCTGCAGATGTCGCTTCGGAACCCCATCTCGAAGGAGGACGCGGTGAGGTGCGTGCGGTTGCTGGCAGAGATGGTGCCTGAATGGGTTGGATTGTTGGAGCTGGGGAAGTGTGTTGGTGTTACGGTGAGGAGGGGTAAGGCGGTGGGGAGGGAGGAGATTAGGAGGAGGGTGGAGGAGATGCTGCAGGCTGTTTGATGGGGATGATTGGTGATGGATGTGACCTTTCTTGTCGGATTATTAGCAAGGCGTTGGATGAGCGATTGTTTAGGATAGGTCAAGTCCCACAACCAGCGGATAAGAAATTAATCGGATTTCTTCTTAAGGTGCAATTTTTTTTCCAAGCCTTCGTTCGAGGGCACAAATCCGTGTTGAGTGCCATATTCGACTGAAAGTCATCAGAAGGTCATTGTTTCGCTACCGATGTGGGTTCCGCACTGTCCAGTCTTTGGCATGCTACGATTTGCTGCACACCCAATTCGCTTTCCAAGCGCACAGTCCCTTTGTGTATATACGGAACTCAAATGTTGCCCGTAAGATGCACCGGTTCTAGAAAGACGTCAAAAACTCCTTTTCAAACCCCACCACAAATGCAATCCACACAATCCGATCAAGAGGTTCAAAAAATCCCAATAACCACCTTGGGCGTTGCCGGTATCCTTCTTCATCCACATACTAAAGAAGAGCAGCATACCAGCGTTCCTCATTTCTTGAACGAAGATCCAACATAACAAAATGCGAATGACCGTGTAGAAAGCATCGATCAACGCCGGCTGGCCCAGTGCCACGATATCGCTAGCCAACACTCTGATAACAGCTCTTCGATATTTGGATGCCATGGATATGTCCGCACTCTGCATGGCGAATATGTCCAATGGCGAGAAGGGGAACGAACGAATATCCTGACCTGTCCGCTCAGGCGCTCTGGTTGACGAGGTCAGCAATCTGTTCATTTGCGAACGGTCACGCAATAGGCGAAGGAAGCGCCAGCGTTGACGTTCTAGGAATGAGCGCGTTCTAAAACAGTATGGTGCCGCTTTTTCAAAACAGCTTTGGTTGGCTTGCGGCCCGAATAAGTCGATGAAAGTGGTAGCATCAGATACGTGGAAGGTTTGAGACTCGGGAGCATCCGTAAAAAGAGATTTCGCGAAGAACTCGGGAAGGTGGGCAAAGCGGATGATATGACTGTAGAAGAGAGGGGTGGTAACAGTGAAGTCGAGATAGTGCTGGCTCTGGCATTCGGATTGTGATTGAGTAACTTGGCTTGGATAGAAGCCTTGCGGGATGCCGGTCATTGGTGAGGTGTATTTCATAGGTACCCGTATATCTGGGTTGTCAATCGTATCTTTGAGGAAACCCTGAAAGCATTGCTCGATAGTCCTACAGCATATCAGCATATCAGCATATCAGCATTTTGGCTCCAATGATAGTCAAGTGTAGCACCCACCTTTCATCGTCTGTCGCCTGTCGCCCGATAGACTCTTGCAATACTTCAGGCCGGTACCAGACATGCAACTTCCTCAGAAAGAATAACTTCGCGGCTTCCTTCACAATGCGTGGAAAAGTCATCAAACCAACCCACCACCAAGCTGCCACGAACCTCAAAGTACTCCAAGGACCAGCTTTCGAAGGGTCCATGCAATCTCCTGTGGAGAAGACACGGGCGACAAGCTTCGGGTAGCCTTTGGAGGAGCTGAGAGTAATGGTGTTGTTGATCGTGCCTTTCTCTAAGGGGTTTTCAGCTGAGACGGCATAAGCACCTTTGCGGGAATTGAAGGGTGAGACGTGGAAATCCTTATCCCAAGTGCCTGTAAACCGGGCTGAAGTTCTAAAACCGGGCTTGTCGGAAATGAATCCAGCAGCGTCTCCAGCATCGGCCGTGGTGACATCAGTCGACTGCGCAGCACCGGGCATTGCGTCGCTACCTTCGAGGTTCTTATCTTTTAAGAAATATACGCGTCGCTCATCGAAAGTATTATTCACTTCAAGAATCATCGCTTTAAGCTCTCTTGACCCATTGTAAAGATACCAGAAGGAGACAGGGTTGAATGAGTATCCGAGAAATCGAGGAGCCGTGACAAGATACACGTGAGGGTAGTCACGCAAACTCTCGTTCTAGACATCGTCTCAGCTCCCTTCACAGGATGTAGCAAAGCTATCTTACCTGCGTTGCAAGGAAGCTTTCTAGCTTTCCTTTTAGCCCACGATGATCATATCCACGATGTAGATGATCCGTAGCCCTTACGCTCAGCCATGCTCCTCGCCCGGAGGTGGCACCGCGTAGAGCTTCGTCTTCGTCTACAGAAAGGAAGGGTCCTACAACTCCTCGCCACCCAATTGCGACGCCTACGAGTAGGTAGGAGTAGGAAAATGAATGCTTCTTAGGGAAGAATCGCGCATGCGATGTTCGGCTGGGAAATAGCAGGGGTTTCAGGATAGTCGCTGCAGTGATACCGTCGTGAGACGCCGGCTGATTGTCTGATTTAATCTTACTTCCCAACAAATAGTGAAAGCCAGAGGCTAGACGAAGGGCCAGGAAGGTAACAATAGCGCAAGCCGGGACTGACGGATAATCCCTTAAGATAGAGAGCTTAGTAAGAACGAAATTCCATAGCGAGCCTCTTGCGGCCCATATATTGAATATAACAATCCATTCAGTATCTGACCAAACCCCCTGACTATCAAGTCGAAGCCTCAGGATGCAGAGCAGGACACTCGAAGATAGTGCTATCGCAGCTCCGTTCATCATCGAATTGCGGCTCGAACAGGACTGTACAAAAAAGGAGCAGATCGGAATTACAATAGCCTCCCTTGTACGATTCTCGAATCAATCGTGTCGTCGCACACTGCAGAGCCGAGAATGGTCCGTGTGACTTTTGGAGCTTGACAGTGAGCGGGCGTCCTTTGTGTCCATCGCTACCTTCACACCATGCACCGAGAAAAAAGCAACGTTCCTACATCAATCAGATTCCGCCGTTGGCATGAGGATAATTATCGTAGAGAGTTGCGTAGCATAGTCGCAACCCCCTGCATATTGAGACTTGGCTGCAGTCTCTTCTTATCGGATCTTATCTTAGCGCCATCGATTGTGAATCATCGCTGGAACTTCGATCTCTCTCCATAAGAGCTATCACTTCGTCGTCCTATTTACTCTCCAACAAACATCACATCCTTTCTATACAAGTCAACTGATAGCCACAAACCTGACACATCAGGTCCTAATACAACTCTACACTACTAAAATCCCACCCTAAAGCTCACTCCTCCTTCAGCGGCTTCACACATTTACCTCTTAAAGCCACATATCCCTCCCCTCAAAGCCTACCACAAACACACGCACCACCATGGCAGACGACTGGAACACCGTCACCAAGATCGGCAGCAAGACCCACGGCGGCGCCTCCCAGCGTGAGACCGTCATCCGCGGCAAAGGAGCGCTGAACGAAGCCCAACGCTCCGGCGCCGTCGTCGGCACCGAGAAGAAATACGCCACGGGCAACACCGTAAGTCCCTCCATTCCACCCTTACCCCCCAATCCCTACTGACAAAACCTCCAGATCGATAAAGCCGGCTCTGAAGGCCAACGCCTGACAAAGGTTGACCGCTCCGACGACATCGTCCCCGTCCAGAAATCAAGTGCCGAGGTTGGAGCTGCCATCCGTCAGCGACGCTCGAAAGAGGGGCCGTATAAAATGACGCAGGCGGAGTTGGCGAAGAAGGTGAATGCGCAGGCGAATGATATTAAGTTGCTGGAGAGTGGGGAGGGGGCGAAGAACCAGGGGCTGCTGAACCGGGTGGCGAGGGTGCTGAAGATTAGTCCGAAGACGGGGAAGCCTCTTGATGAGGAGAGCTAGGAAGGACGACCGGGTTGATGTTCTGGGGCCCGGGGAATGAGACCAGAAATCTTGCCGGTGGAGCTTTGGTTGCAAGCACTAGACAGCGAGCGATGATTGATGGTTGAATGCTTGACTTTGCTTGGACCTTAGCGGTATGCGATGAATGCCACATATGCAACATGCGTCTAGCCACCCGGTGCTCCAGTGCAAGCCATCAAGTGCAAGCCATATCTGCGTGATTGGCCTCTTATGTCCAGTTATCCTATCGACTATTCAACTATCTACAGAAATTTTCACAAACATAGTACGGCCGCCATCTAATCTACAGCTTCTCCTTCAAGTTCGACTTCATCCTCCTCTCCACAGCATTCATATACTCTAGCGTCGTCACATAATCCTCTTTACCTGTTTTACCACAGGCCAGCGCCAGGTCTTTGGTCATAATCCCATCAACATCAACCGTATCAACACAAGCCTTTTCCAAGCTCTCCGCGAACGCTACAACATCAGGCGTATCATCAAGCTGTCCTCTCTGTACCAAGCCTCTCGTCCAGGCGAAAATACTAGCTATGGGATTCGTCGAGGTAGCATTGCCTTTCTGGTGCTCCCTGAAATGCCGTGTGACCGTCCCATGTGCAGCCTCTGATTCGAAAGTCTTGCCATCAGGTGTAATGAGCACCGACGTCATAAGGCCTAAAGACCCGAATCCTTGCGCCACGATGTCAGACAGCACGTCTCCATCGTAGTTCTTCAGAGCCATAATGTAGCCTCCAGACGATTTCATCATCTGCGCAACCATATCATCGATCAAGCGATGTTCATAATATATCTTCTTCTTCTCGAACTGGGATGCGTATTCCTTCTCAAACACTTCCTGAAAAATATCCTTGAAGCGCCCATCATATTTCTTGAGAATCGTATTCTTCGTGCTCATGAACAACGGCAACGACTTGCTCAGCGCAAGCTTGAAACTAGCATGCGCGAACCCCCGTATTGATTCGTCGGTGTTATACTGCGTCTGTGCCACTCCACCTCCTTCATCGAATTCGAAGACTTTGATCCGCTCCGGCTCAACCCCCTTCGGCGTGAAAACCATCTCAAGCGTGCCTGCTCCCTTTGCAACATAGTCTTTCGCCCGATATTGATCGCCGAACGCATGTCGACCTATGATGATCGGTTTCTTCCATCCTGGAACCAATCTCGGTATCCGTGGTATCACAATCGGTTCCCTGAATACTGTCCCACCCAGATAATTCCTGATCGTGCCATTGGGGCTTAACCACATATGCTTCAGCTTGAATTCCACCATCCGTGCTTCGTCCGGTGTGATGGTCGCGCATTTGACGCCAACGGAATATTTCTTGATGGCTTCTGCTGCGTCGAGGGTGACTTGGTCGTTGGTCTCGTCTCGGTATGGCAGGCCGAGATCGTAGTATTTAAGGTCGATGTCGAGGTAGGGTTGGATGAATTTGTCTTTGATGTCTTTCCAGATGATGCGTGTCATCTCATCCCCGTCGAGCTCGACGACGGGGTTCTTGACTTTGATCTTGTGGGAAGAAGACATCTTTCGTCTCTGGGCGGGGCAGTAGACAGATTTTGGGGTGAGACGGCAGGAATTGGAGCTGTATGGGGCTTGCAAAGTGGATGATGATGTTACAACTCGTTTTACGACCAACGCCCAACAGGCGTTCATTGTTGTATTTCGAATAACGAAGTGGACAGTGGGCCTAAAGGATCTTGGGGTCTATCGTCATATTGCGGAGAAAAGCGGAACCGTCCGCAAGCCTCGGCAACCGTTAGCGCCTTAGGGCTTGAAGTTGATGGCGCAAAAGGTAAGATACAAGTGGTGCAAGGGTGGGATTCCACTAAGGACGTTGATATCTAAGGTTTTTGAGCTGGTTGATCTAGAGCAATAATAAAATCACATGCTATCCGTCCATTTCTGTGGCCACGCCAGGGCCTCCTGTGGTATATCTCATATCTCCGGAGGCGCCATTGTTGAAGATGCTAGTGACATAAGTTGATGCACATAATGCGTGTACTCGTCATCATGGTGATGTTGAAATTTCTTGTACCCATATAGTTCTCATTTAGAAGAGACCATCAATCTCGCCGGTCTCCGGATCTATATCAACGTTAAGGTATCCAGGTGCGGTTGGCAGACCAGGAATTGTCTGGATATCAGCTGCCAAAGCGTACCTGAATCCATCAGTATACGATTGAAGCAATGAAGAAACATTCAGACTCACAAGTATCCAGCGCCAACCGCTAATCGAACATCTCGTATAGGCACAGTAAACCCTGTGGGTGCACCTTTTAGCGAAGGGTCATGGCTGAGTGAGTATTGAGTTTTGGCTATGCAAATAGGAAGGTTTCCGAAGCCTTGCTTTTGGTAGGTATCGACCTTTTTCTGGGCCAAGTCGCTGAATTCAACCTTTTCGGCGCCGTACATTATTTTTCCGATGCGCTCGATGCGATCTTGGACAGTCCCATCGAGACTGTATAAGAGCTTGAAATCTTTCTCCTTGGAACTGGCGGTGATCACGCCTCTGGCAAGGTCTACTGCGCCTTGACCTCCTTCGGCCCAATGATTGGCAGGTATGGCATCCATGGCTCCGGCAGCAAGGGCTTCCTCGCGAACCACGGCAATTTCGGCTTCTGTGTCAGTCTCAAACTTGTTGATGGCTACCACGACTGGAATGCCGTACTCTCTAGCATTCGATATATGCTTCCTCAAATTTACACAACCCTTCCGCAGGATGTCGATGTTTTCAGTTCTGTAGATTTCATGAAGCGCTCCTCCTGGCGTTATCTCAGGCCCACCGCCATGGACTTTGAGCGCTCTGACGGTAGCTACTACCACGACCACGTCAGGAACCAGCCCTGACGAGCGACACTTGATGTTGAAGAAGCGTTCTCCGCCCATGGTGAAGTCGAAGCCTGCCTCTGTAACGACGAAGCCAGTCTTCTCCTCGTGATCCTCGTCTGCTTCGGTTCCAGCCAGTTTCAAAGCCAGCTTATCCGCGAGCACCGAGCTTGCGCCAATGCTGATATTTGCGAAGGGACCGGCGTGCACGAACACCGGTGTTCCCTCAAGTGTTTGCATAAGGTTCGGTTTGATTGCGTCTTTCATAAGTGCAGCAAGAGCACCACCAGCTCCAATATCATCACAGGTCACCGGATCGCCATTTCGCGAAGTTGCAACCACCATACGGCCAAGACGTTCCCTCATGTCGCCCAAGTCATTGCTTAAAGCCAGAATTGCCATACATTCGCTAGCCACAGAAATGTCGAAGCCGGTCTCTCTCGTATGACCTTTCTCTGTGGGAGCTGTGCCAATGGTAATCCCGCGAAGATGTCGATCATTCACATCCAGAACTCGCCGCCAAGTAATGGTCTCTGGATCTATGTCTAATCTTGCAAACCTGTGAATCTCGTCTTCTGTAAGCTCGTTTGGGTTGGTCTTCGTGATACCAAGCTTCTTCAGCCGACGGAACATGATCGGCTGGAAATCTCGTTTGCCTTTCTTTGCAGGCACTAGCCGCTTGTAGAGTGCTCCATCTTTCTGGGTAGATTCATGGAACATCCGCGTCTCAATAGCAGCGGCAAGCAGATTGTTCGCTGCAGAGATGGCATGAATATCACCCGTTAGGTGTAGATTGAACTCGTCCATAGGGATGACTTGACTGAAACCTCCGCCGGCAGCGCCACCTTTGATACCGAAAGTAGGTCCCTGACTTGGCTGCCGTACATTGGCGAACGCAATGCGTCCAAGATGTCCGGCGAGTGCCTGGGTGAGACCGACCGTTGTCGTCGACTTACCTTCGCCTAGTGGGGTAGGTGTAATACCGGTGACGAGGACATATCGGCCGTTCTTACGATGTCCTAAACGCTGCAGCAATTTCAAGTCAACCTTGGCTTTAGAAGCACCGTAGGGCTCAAGCTCTTGCGCGGCGATGCCGACCTCTTCTGCCACTGTCGTTATAGCTTTCGAATGTTGCGCTCTGGATATGGCAATGTCTGACGGAACAGGAGTCTGCAGCTTCAGCGGTAAAGGCTTGATATGTCTCGCTTTCTGCCTTTCGAAGTATGTAGTAGCAGAATCGACGACATTCTGCAGGAGCATTGCCACAGTCATCGGACCGACTCCACCAGGTACTGGGGTTATTTTGGAAGCGACATCTGCCGCAGAATCAAAGTCCACATCTCCAACTAACCTTTGCCCTGACTTCTTTGTCTCATCTGGAATGTGATTGGTCCCGACATCAATGACTACAGCTCCGGGCTTGAGCCAACCACCTTTGACGAAATGTGGTTTTCCTATCGCTGCTACCAAGATATCCGCTCTTTGGATTTCTTGTTGCAAGTTCTCGGTTCGAGAATGGCATACTGTCACCGTAGCGTCTGCGTTCCTGAGTAGGGAGCTAATCGGGCTGCCAACAATGTCACTGCGACCAAGTACGACCGCATTCTTACCTTTCAACTCAACTCCGCTCTCCTTGAGCAAGACCATAACACCTTTGGGCGTACAGGGGATGAAAAGCGGCCGTCCTCCGCGCTTTGACAGCTCTCCGATATTACTTGCGCCGAAACCATCCACATCTTTCTGTTCTGCGACGGCAGATGTGACGGCATGCTCTGAGATGTGCTTTGGCACCGGCAATTGAACAAGGATTCCATGGACGGTCGGATCGTTATTAAAATTTGTAATGATCTGTAGAAGCTCGGCCTCTGTGATTGACTCTGGGAGTTGCACGATATCGCATATTATGTTGGCTTCTTCGGCGGCCTTCAGCTTCATGCGCACGTAGGTGCTTGAATCGGACCGATCCCCAACCTGCACGATTTTCAAAGACGGCTTGTACCTTGGATTTGTCTCCTGGGCTTTCTTGATATCGGCATTGATCCGTTCCCGAATGCCTTTGGCAATGCCCGTACCGTCGATCTTGGTAGCTGCCATGGCCAGGGGCGCAGCCGAAATATACCTGGTGGCCGCCTGGGCCAGTGATCTTAAGTCTCTCTGCGCTTCTCTGCGAGGCGTGCAGTTCGTGGAGACTGGGCGAGGCCGGTTCCCAGCGTGTTGATGAGTGGTGGTGACAGCGGACTCTGTTCCGCGACGCTGCTGGTGAAATGCAGAGAATGGAAGCGAATGACGCTTGGTGACGTGCAAAGCAAAAGTGGATTTCTTTAGTGATCGACTTAGGCAAACGAGCATTATCACAGCGCCCCGGCGGCGCTGCTCAATCAGGCACAGCCCACTTGATGAAGACCAAAGTTCTCGTCTTGTTTTGCAACTTTCCCACACTCTGGCCCTGAGTCTCTACTCTACGACGTTCTACAACGCAGGTTCTGGCTGTAATGGAAGATGAAACTTTTCCGGGGTCGAAGCAGCCCTAGCCGCAGTGGGTTGACGCCATCGTGGGGTGCCCTTGCAGCCGGGGGATAAGCTTTCGAGCCGCCCAAGCGAGACCTTGGTCGGCTGTTTTTCCGAACTCCCATCCCCACAGACTACATTCGTCCTTGGGAACTTTTTGACTGATCTCATTGATTACCAGTACTAAGAATGAGACCCATATTACTACAGGGCCATGTGGGTAATTCCTTCGTCATGATATCCTGCTCGTCGCTAACCATCGTTTCTGCAGGAACGAGCCTTGACACAAATTAGGTGAGCTGCCCGTTACTCAGCGCCGGTGGAGTATGGAACTCTTGCTGACGCTAGGTATCAGATACAACAAGGATGGCGACATTCTGTTCTCTACAGCAAAAGACCAGATAATATGCGCTTGGTTTTCCGCGAATGGAGAACGACTAGGAACATACCATGGGCACCAGGGGGCATTGTGGACCGTCGATGTGGACCCGACCACCACCCTTCTTGCCAGTGGCGCCGCAGACAATACCGTTCGATTATGGGATGTCAGAACCGGAAAATGTATAAAAGTCTACGATTTTGATACTGCAGTGAAACGGGTTGAGTTCTCCGATGATGGCACCCAGCTGCTAGCCGTGACCGAAAAGCGCATGGGGTTCCTGGGCACTATCGTCGTTCTCGACATCAAAGTTGATGTTAACGCAGAACAGAGTAACGAGAAGAGCTTGACGATTACTTGCGATGAGAGTAAGGCGACCGTTGCTGGATGGACTTATCTATCGAAGTATATCATCGCTGGGCATGAGGATGGCAGTGTCTCACAATACGATGCTAAGGTAAGGGAAAAACAGAGTTTAGGGAACTAATGCTGATCTAGCCAGAGTGGCGAGCTTCTAGATAACATTGCCGCCCACGAGGATGGTATGCAGGTCACCGACCTGCAGTGGGCGCCTGATCGAACGTACTTCATCACAGCCTCCAAGGACAAGACTGCTAAAGTATGACTTTTCCAGCCAGCTGGGACGATTTCAGGATGCTAAGATTCTAGGTCATCTCCGCTCGCTCTCTGGAAATACTGAAGACCTACGTCACCGACACGCCCTTGAACACCGCAGCCATCACACCCAAGAAAGACTTTGTTATCCTTGGAGGTGGTCAAGCCGCCATGGACGTGACCACTACCTCGTCGCGGCAAGGCAAATTCGAAGCGCGCTTTTATCACAGGATATTCGAGGATGAGATTGGTAGGGTGAAAGGTCATTTTGGACCACTGAATACCATCGCAGCGGATCCCCAAGGTAGAGGTTATGCGAGCGGTGGTGAGGATGGATACGTGCGGGTACATCACTTTGACAAGGCTTACTTTGATTTCATGTATGAGGTGGAGAAGGAGCAGGCATGAAGTCGGGTTGATCGGATCACCTACTTCAGGCGTTGGGGAAGGATTGGCACTTTACAGGCGTGCCACCGGCGATCGACATGATGGATTAGGGAGGAGCGCAGAGTCTTGCAGGCATCCTTGAGACAAGCGCTTTTGTGCTCATGATAGTGCAGTGAGTTGCTGCAATCGTGGCTATAAATTTTGCCGGCCTTATGTATAACGCTATGTGCAATTGTGTGCCTAGGGCCACCCTAGGGCCGTCAAATAAGACAATAAAAAATGAGCACGTGACTTTTGAACCGTTCAGTTGTTTGGTGTAAAGTAGGCTAAGCTCTGAAATGCACACCTTGACGCAGGCTTATGGATGCTTATGATACTTTTCGACCTGCTGGGTCTCTGTATGTTGCTTAGTGAGAATACAATTTGAGTAAAGTACCTGTCGATTTGATTCATCCCCGAGGCGAGTGCAAATACTTTATTGCACTACCACGAGCCTTGCCCGTTCTCCACCATTCCTACCTTTCATGTTGCTTGTCCGACACCAGGCTTCGGGACTAGGAACGCGATGCAGTCACTTTCATCTCGCCCATTCCTCTCTGGATCGGCCTTGTATTCTCTTGCTAGTCCAGGCCTGCCCCTCATGAGCACTTCGTCCTTGCTAGGGCGACGACACTGGCTGTGGCCTCGACAGATCCGATCCATTACCAATCCCCCAACACGGTCTACTGTGGAAGCTGTGCGCGAACTTGCAGCTGCAGCGCGCACGCAAAAGAGAGACTTGCTCGAACCTTTAAGAGTCTCTGCAATTTCCGTTCAGGAAGTTCCAATGTTTGGCACTATAATCAAACAGAACTTCTGGGAAAAGAAGCAGCACTGGTGGCGCTCAGGGTATGCGAAGGCTTTTCAAGAATCCCACAAGGAGCTCTCGATTATCTTGACCGCCGATTCACAGAAAAGTCGACCAGATTGGACCGCACAGGAGCGAGAACTCTGTCAGCGATGGCTCAACGACATGGGGTCGTCGTTGGAGAACGTAGGAAAATTCCTCGACTTGCTATGGAACGGAGGTGTCATTTTGATTGCTTATATGTTGTATCAGTGGGTTTTATGTTATGCTTGACTTTGCCTTCTGGTTTGTCATCTGGAGCTCGTAAGAAGCAACATTTTCCCGCCCAAGCCTATTGTCTTCGTCAAAGATTCGAGAGGAAATGCCATCTGGTCCCGAGGTCCTTGCTTCCAGTCAGTATCGGTACATCTCAAGTCTCACGCAAAGCAATTTCTACATATGAACAATTTCCGAAGCACGGTATCTCGATGATCCGTGGACAACTGGACAAGATGCTCATCTCTGGTTCAACGACATCGCGGATCACCATCCACTTGTCTACTAGAGAGATTTGAAGATCATATTTGGGCATTACATGGACGCAATACTGAGGTAGTAACGGGACCATGGTAGGAGCAACGTTCTTGGGCTTTCATACAAGGTTGAGTAGCTGATACAATCATAGCATGACAATATCTGCTGCACTATTACAGCAATAATTGATGGCGACTTTTCCAGCTTTGTACATGAACTTCGTGAACGGATTCGGCCAGCCCTTGGGGGGCGAATTCAGATACACGCAGCGTATCTGGTAATTGCACGAAAATAATGGCTGAGGAACAAATCATACGCACTGGGTTTGGTATGGAGCCGGAGGAACGAAACAATCCATTTCTACGGACGTCTAGAATGAGTGGATGATTTGAGGCTTCCATGCAGTTGGGAAGCGATAATATACGCTAAGCCAAATCCGCTCTAGGCTCTCATCTTAAAAACATATTACTCGAAGAAAGCGGTGATACACCCTTCACGAAACCCTTATGTGGTCTCAAACAACAAGAACTTGTGACTCCAGTCTATTGCTAATGCAAGGAAACCCATAGGCGTTATCTTTGGGAACGCCATCCTGTGCGCGTACATACTTTATCCCTCCGCTTTCCACGGCTCGGCTTAGGTCTCCGACCTACATATATCCTCAAAGTGGCATTTTCCGTATCTTTTGAAGTTTGTCACCTTATATCAACCATTGCACTTCTATTCCCGTAGTCTGCTGTCTTCTCTGAAGTTTGAAGTCCGGCCTTATTCATATGTCGAACGTTGTTTTTTCCACTGTAGAAGGATATTTCTTACAAGACGACCTGAAAACCGATGCCAAAGGCTTTGACTTCGTAGGCTACTTCATAGTTATTGCCAACGTCCCTTGCTCAATCAAACGCTAGACTGCTGTCAACTTCGGACTCAAAAAACGGTCCTATCCTGCTGATGCCACTGTCGACTGTTCTTTCAGAGATACGCAATGGCAACGCTTCGAAGCCGAGATCGCTCGGTTAAACAGAGAGACCGATGGCTTTACCGGTTACAAGCTACTGTACATCGGGCGCCATGGACAGGGCGTGCACAATGTCGCCGAGGAGTACTATGGTACCGCCGAATGGGACGTGAGTGACAGTTTCGTCCAGCCTGTAACAACCTGAGTACTGATATATTATTATTGTATCCGTGCAGCGATACTGGTCTAAGCTGAAAGGAAACGCAACGACAATTTGGATAGACGCTCATCTCACAGAAACTGGGATTGAGCAAGCCAGTTCGGTGAATGCGTTTTGGAGGCGGCAAATCTCAGATCAACATATTCCCGTACCTCAGACATACTATACCAGCCCGCTTCATAGATTTCTTAACACGGCAAATGTGTCTTTCTTTGGGCTGAAGCTTCCTGCGGATCGCCATTTCATCCCAGTCGTCAAAGAGGTATGCTCTTGAGTCCTTTTCAAAGTCAATCATAGTACCCATTTATGTCAATAGCTTCTTCGCGAGACCATTGGTGAGCATACGTGCGACCGGCGGAGTACCAAGTCGTATATCCATCAAGAGTATCCTGATTATATATTCGAGCCTGGCTTCGAAGAGCAAGATCTTTTATGGGAGCCACACGTGCGAGAGGCTGATCTGTCAACGGACAAGCGAATAAAGACGCTTTTGGAAGACATCTTCAGCCACGACTCTAATACCTTCATTTCTCTCACTAGCCATTCAGGAGCCATATCATCCATACTGAGGGTGATTGGGCACCGGAAGTTTCCGCTCGTCACCGGGTCTGTCTTCCCTGTGCTCGTGAAAGCGGACTTTAGTGGAGAGCGATTGGCTGCTGAAGAGAAGGTAGCTTAGATCTGTAAGTCTATGTCTATGAATCCAGTCCGTCACCGCATTTCCAAAGGCTTCTCCCTCAGGTCGACGCTACGCTCATATCCAAGAAATCGCTGGATAGGAGTTCTGCGCGTCTACCACCATCCTTTCAAGACAGATCAGGTCATCGAAAGCTCGGGGTACTCTGAGAGACGTTCCTGCCACACCACCGCATGATCCCATGCTCCCGGACGCTTGACAAGCTCACTAATCATAGCCTGGTAGAACAAGTTCCCCGAAAGCAGTCGCCGCATGCTCTCCTTCTGCCCTTGACGGTTTACAAGCGAGTAACGCATTGCCGTCCTTTGGACTTGCCCCAAGCGGCTAAGGAAGATCTCAAAGGGCTCGTTGAAGGGAACATCGAAGCTTGGGTCAGTGATACCATCAAAGTAGACAATGGCAAATGTCGTAGTCGAAGCAGGCATATATTGGGACATTGATGGCTGGATCTGTCCTGAAATCAGTATCCAGGCGATCGAGAATCGGTACGAAGCCTTACCATATATTCCTCTTGAGACGCCGGCTCATATAGACTGGCTGGCAGTGCTGCCGGACTGCCCATCGGTCCCTATATCAAGCATCAGCATGCTCTCAAAACCTTCTGGGAGAAGTGATCTACCGTGTACCCGGCCGGCGATGTCGGTCCATATGGGTAATGTACGCCATTGCGTTGTGGCCCTACTGCTTGTGCACCTGTAGCCTCGTACTGGCTCGCTGTCATCGCCAAAAAACCATAATCGCCCGGTGATATCGGCTGAGCGGCTGGATAGGTGAGGTGGGCATGGGCGATATGCATGCCCAACACGCTTTGGCTGACAGATTCCGAGGGACAGTAGGGGCAGGGGTGGCTGGGCATGTTGCTGGGTGTCCTTTTCGGTGGCAAGAAAGCGTTCGGGAAAGGCTACTTGCCTTAGTGCAACAATGTAAAGGAGGGACGCAAGAGAAGAGAGCAGTCTCCAATCTGAAGGATATGTAGAGGAGAGGTGTATTGCCAAGAAGAAGAGAAGAAAAGCAGAGTTCAGTCTGTCCGAGGAAAGATGCACCATCCAAGAAAAACCAGTGTAAGTAAACAAGTCAAGTAGTGATGTTAGTGCTATAGACCAAGCTAGGTATGAAGCAAAGGTGTGGATTCTATCGCTAGTGAAGGAATCTGTTCTGTAGAAGATGCACTGATATTGTGAAACATTGAATTTTATGCAGCAGTGAAGGCAGATCAAGGGGTTGAGAGGTGTGGAAAGAGGCTTCACAGACAAGTGACGCTGATATGATTTGATTGATTCGACGAATAAGATTATGAAGACGGATTCTGGGCGAGATGGCGATCAGGGCTGCCTCATAAAGTGAGGTCCATATGATGGGAAGTTTCAGGTACCCACAGACGAAGCAAACCTGAACAAATGAATAGTGGAAGGGAGAAGGTCGCAAAAAGATCCTTACACACGAAATCAGAGTTGAATATGCTCCTCTAAGGAATGTTGTCCATAATCACTACAACACAGCGAGGTATGGCCAGAAATTAGACGAAACGAACAAGTAAAACGCAGAGAGGGATATCGCCGGTGATAGCTGCATTTCCCATATCTACGATGTAGAATGCTAACGAACATCAAGATCGCGTATGTAGGGGTACAGATAACACGACCGGCGTCGCATCCGCCGTACCGATAGTTGCCATGGACTGAGAACGACTACTTCTCCTGCTGCTTCTCCTCATGCTCCACGACATGATTCTGGATATGCCCACTATCCAAAAACTCCTTCAACTGCGCAACCTTCCCCTTCGAGTCGAACCGCACCAGATCCACAAATTCCAAATGATATGGTTTATCTGCACAAGACCAAACACAAAACTACATCATCCCAAAGCATCTCTGTCTCAAATCGACACATGCACACAACGAGCCGCTTCAACAATGTACGAAAGTCCAAACTCACCATACTTCGACTCCGCCGTACACAACGACTCCACCGCCGCCCAAGACGCCTCCCTCCCTCCAATCACGCGCCGCACCTCAACCCTGATAGTGTCGACTTTCAGCGCCGCGGCGACGCGGGCATAGATGCCTTCGTGGAAGGCCTGCATGGACTTGTAGTTGGCGCCGACGTGGAAATCTTGGCCGACGACGGTGACGTCGATGGGGTCGGCGAGGTAGGTGTGGAAGATGCTGGGGACGTCGCGGTTGGCGAACATCTCTTCGATCTGGTCGGGGGTTGGGTAGGGGGCCATGATTGAGATGCTGAAAGATGAGGATCATGTAGGAAGCTGTTTTTGATGTAGTGCAGAGAGAAAGGCCGGGAAGGAGTCGAAGTATCTCTTATGTGCGAATCTTGGGCGTCTCATTGGCACACTCCGATCATCGTGCTCTTTTCGTCCGCCGCCTTTGCGCCTCTTTCATGCATGGGTAGGATGGCTTCCCGCGTAGACGGCGGACTTGCTCGGTCGACCACGGGTCTACGAAAATCATTGGAGCCCATCGTGGTCGGTTATACAGACTGCAACCATGCGAGAAATAGCCTTAGCCACTTCGAGCGCAATGTTGTCAGCGGCTTGACAAGCTTTAAGATGTGCAGTAATGGCGTATTGGTAATTGTCGGACACAGACGTCCCTTTTGCTCTTACTGGGCACTTCGTGTGGGGTTCCTGCGACAAGAATCAACCTGAATATAACCCCAATTCTTGCTGCCGCAATTCTGAAAGGGTTGCGAACACGTTAAAAGGCGAAGTGGATTTTCCTTAAGTATGCGCAAGTCGATGGATTGACCGCACTGGAAGGCCCACAGCGCTTTTGAGTACCCGCAGGAAAGGAAGCGCACTTTCCTCCTAGACACCATTTGTGGGAACTATTCAGGGCCTTAAGAGAACAGGACCGAAGGTCTCCGGAGGAAGAACGCAGATCAGCGTTCGTCACCCAGACTATGTAGTCAAGCGCCCTCACCTGACGCCATCTGACAGTGGCTCCAACGACCATGTTAGTCTAGAGACAGAAGACCGATTTGCAAGAGCTAGCAAAAGGTTGGGGGCAGTCCAGGTGCCGGCTGGGGGTGAGGTCGTCGATCTATAGTCACCTTACACGAGGCAGACCAACATGAAGTAGATCATGATAGGATGCAACAATGACCTTGACAGATAGTAGACGCGTGTATCTCAGACATCATTGGAAACGATCAATCAAGGAGAGTTCTAACTGTACCCGCTAACCGTGCAGCATGTCAGCCCACCGATACTAGATGCTCTCCCAGGGCGTTTGATCAATGCTGGCCTTGTCCTCTCCCACCCAGATTCGCAATGAAAACTACCAAGACCGCGCAGTAGCTGAGTCAACCGAGCCAACGTCAGTACTATGTTCTCGGTTTCATGAAGGTTGAAGCCTTACGCCGCAGAAGCACCCAAGATCTCATGGCGTTTAGCCTTCGTAAAGAGGGATAGTACTGCAGAGAAGACCAAGGTGGCAACAAGCAAGATGCCAATGCAGGTTGCGTTGGACGCGGTATCGTTCACGCCGCTACTGGCTATGTAAAGGGCGTAGATAGGTACCACCAGAAGTACGAGGATAAAGCAGCTGTGAGACATGTTAGATCTCAAAACCGTCAAAGCTCCACGGAAGAAATAGGAGTAGTCAGGGGTTTCTTCGTGAAATTGAACGTCCAAGTGGGACCAAAGTAGCTAGGTTTGAGGTACGTACGTAATTATAAAGTTCACGAAGCGGTCGACTCGCTCCTTGGTATAGTAGTGGATATTTGGGTCATTGGACTTCCGTCGCGTCTCCTATGCATTCTTTCAGCCGAGTCAAAATAGCAAGCTCTGTAGGGCAGAAATCACCTTGTTGCAAAACACAAACTTTGAAATGCGCAAGCTTGATCAGCACACCGAGTCCAATGAACGGAATTATGCTTACTTGGATAGCGCGGCAGTGGAACATCTTTAAAAGACGCTCGACGAGTGCATCCAACCATGCGCTCTCCCGACCAGGTCGAAGAGTAATCAGATCTTCTTTGTGGTAGACAAATTCCGTGTCGCCTTGTAGCAAGGGCCTTATCGACTGGCCATCGACCAAAGAACCATTCTCGAGGAAACATTGGACACTCTGTTGGTCCCGTGCCGCGGGCTTGTTCATCGACACCAGTTGCTGTGCTTGGAGTAGCAGTTCCCCTGTACCAGTCTCAGCCTTCAGAGAACGACAGAATTGAGTCTTGGGCGCCGTTCTCACCGTACGTATACAATCTTCTTTCCGCCTTTTGTAGTAATGCTCTCCTGGTATATGCGTCATCAACGTCGTTGTTGCTGTCGTCCTTGGATCTGGATTGGAGGCATTTTCGGGCGCTCTCTGAGCCATTCGCATCTCTCTTGTCGATGCTGTCTAGGTCCCTTTCAATCCTCCGTAGCTCGTCCTGTTTGTCCAGTAGAAGTCTGGAATATAAGAATCCAAAGCGACGGTATATCATAAAGTTGTCATCGCTATCCATGAATGCCGCGACTCTTGGGTACCCTAGCGAGCATTCCTCCACTGTATCCTGTTAGGAAGACGCAGAGAGGAATTGTGGTATTCTGTCGTCCTACAGTTTCTAACAGAGGGCTCTTTGGTATGGCCCGATGGTGTCCTGGCGCTGAACTTCTGAAGCGCGCGCAGGGATCGAAGCTTCCGCAATCCTGGAGTCTTTAAGCATGGAAGGTTGTAGAATCTGGTATAATCGCGGTAGACGACTCAACGTACCATCATACAATGTGGATTGCAACCTAACAAGTACCTCCTTTGGGTCTGCAATGTGAACATCGCATCCGTCTGAAAGATTACTCTTTTCGCTATCATGTACCTCCTTGGGGTCTGCATTGCGATCCTCATATCCTTCCGTTTGCCGTCCCTTTTCGAGGTCGAAATCCGAAGATGCAGCTGGAGTTGCTGGAGGTGGATTCATTATCAATCATCACAGCCTAACTCCCGGACAATGTGTCATTTAAGTGAAGAGACAGAGATGCTTATATAGTAAGACTCATACTAAAGCCTCAATCCAATTAATGTCTGCGGTCTTCCTAGCCTTGAGCTGCCTTACAGCCATGCACAAATGGTAGCTGATCCAAGCAAGAAGTAGGTTAGACAAAGAACGGATGATGCGCTGGCTGAGACAAACAACAGTGGGGTTGCATGTTCCACGAGTATCAAACCAGCAGATAGCAGGACGCAGTGAAATCCAGACAAGCCGTGTGAAGGACACCAGTCTGGGTGTGATGGGTTGACAGCCTTTAAAGTCGCCTTTTACGCCCCGCTAGCCCTGAGCATGAACAATATCATGCGATCAGGCTGGATCGAGTTCCTCCTCTGCCACCCAAACATTGTTGTTATAGACGAGGCTCTTGGTATCCTTCAGCTGATATTCCCAGCCTTGGGACGCATCATCGCGCATGTGGGTGATGTACATCATATAGCGGAAGATGCCATTGGAATCCCTTATCCGCACCTTGTCGCCGACGACGTATTTGGAATTGTGCTATTGGCCATGGTTTTAGTAAACGCTCCAATACATTAAGAAGCGTGATTTCAAAGGGGAACGTACTCTTGCCGGAGTTCCCGACGGTCTCACTAGAGATCGATCGGGGGCGGTCGAGTTCTGTACACCTTTAGTTACTCAACAGCCTTGCCAAGTGTTACACAAGACTGTGCATGTTGGCATCCTACACTTGCTGAATCGGGCATACTGCATCCACGATGTTCGGTCAACACACCCTAGAGATTGCCTCGTGAGCCGTCAAGTGGTTCGCGGACTTGCACAGACTTTATACTAGCGACTCAGCCTGGGGCAAATGGCAGTGTGCGTGCCCAACCGTAAATTGCCAGAGGCTCTGCTCACCGGTTTTGATGGCGAAGCTGGGAGTCATCTGACGATTGACAGATGATACGCTCAAACCGCCGATAGCTACTCCTGCCAGCAACGATCAACCCAAATGCTTGCCTGTACTTTCAGGGAAATTCAACAGCCCAGCAGTGTGTCTGACGATTGGTCGCCTCTTCGTGGCCCAATGCATTTTCCCCCTAACAGCCGGGCGCGCCAGCAGATGACTGTGGCCGAGGACAGCGAGTCGACGATGGGGGACTAGGCATACCTGCATCAATGCTGGGTGCAATTTCATTGGGCTTCCCGTAGATGCACAGCACAGTGACTTTTTGAAGGTAACGATTGGACCACGCCGACAGTCACGCACAGCCTCCGGATACTTATCGTTCACAAAAACGTCGCTCCCAGAAAGACAATAATCGCTACATGCGCACAAATGTTATAACTTATACCGACTCATTGCAAAACGAGGCCAGCAATCGTTATGAAACGCAACACCAATAATTGGAACCCCCCATAATAAATCTTACGTCCGGCGCATGAGACCTCTGTGATAAGTAGGCTCCGAAGCTAAGACCACAGGCATTTGAAAGCAAGCCGAGCATGAAGAATCGAATCCTGTACGCAGGCAGAGTTGGGTGTATGTGCATAGTAGCCTGCTGTCGGCTGTGCATGTGCCCAGGGGTCACGAAAATTGTCTATTCGGAGGGTATCGCGGAAGTAGAAAGGTTCTCGTCGTTTGGCATGAGGAAACTTCGTCGGCGACTGCCAGCCTCGCCAGCCTCTCGAAACCTTCGGATTGCCTCATACACGGTGGGGATATTGAGTAACAGCGGCGAGTCGGAGTGAATACCACCCCATATAACGCGGCGGACAAGAAGGTCCTGGGTTTGTACCATGTTGGTAATCCCTTTGGCAAGTTTTGCTACATCCTCCCTTTCCGGATACCTGTCCAGCACAAACTTCAGAAGCAGAATTTCACGAGTGTCTGGTAATGGGGTCTGAGGATCCTGAACATCGTGGTTCTCGGTCGAGGTCCCGTCTTCGACCAAGGGCGCCAGAATAATTCGTTCTATACGAGCAGCATTGCGTTCAGACAACGTAGGGACTTGTCTTTCAGGGAACCCAGGGCTCTTCTTAATCTTGTTGGTCAATTCTGAGGTTGTGAATCTTTTGCCCTCCTTAGCATATTGGACCAAGGCCCAGATCAGCCCCGAAGTAAACGACTCTGGGCCAGGGCTCTTCGTAGTAGATCCAGCAGAAGTCGCAGCGAGGAATTCGAAAGACCGGGTGCCAAAGCCGCTAGACCTACTAGCATCACCAGCATAACAGCAGTCAAATATAAGGAAAACGTCGGCCCTTGTCTCCTGTAAAGAAGCTTCAGTCAAATGCCACTTGACATGTTCTACCTCATGCATGGTGGGCACACGTGTTCTATCGATGGAGTTAGCAGCACCGCTTAGAAGGGCCGGGGAGCGAACCCCGAAAGCTCGAAATGCGTTGGATCGGCGCCAGGAGCCCCGTGTCCTGCGTAGTAGACGATCAACAGAGTATGCCGTTCATCTTCGTCATAGACGAAGTTCGCCAAGTGCCGCTGCATTTGCACCTGAGGCAACTTTGCCTGTGGGCCGTTTGTTTTGCATGTCAGGCAAGCCTTGCAAACTCTATAGTGATAGACATCTTGAAAGACTCGCTCAAGCTCGGAAACCTATCTTACATCAACGCAGAAACAACGAGTGCGGCCAATGGTGTTCATACCTCATTCTTTGTGTCCAGATCGTCACAATCAATGTCCCATGATATAAGCAGAACAGCGACCTTTCTATACGAGGATTGGATATCGCCTTCTCCAATATTCTCGCTCCAAGCAACCTGGAGTCCAGAACCCAGCTGTTCGCGCTCATCTTGATAGGGAATACTGGAATCTTCTGCGCTGAGGCCACCGGCCAAGGGAATAGGCCGGTGTGGCCGCCGGATTGGTCCTGACTGTAATCCAGGTCTTTCAAATGTTTCCGCTGGCGTTGAGATGTCCATGATTGGTAATCTTCTCTGCAAGGACCTGCAACTTCGAGCAAGGCGGGCTCTCACGGCTAGTCTGAGTCAAGAGGAAGACTGAGATGGTCGTGGTTCAATCGATAAAATGGGTCCCCTTCTCTTAAGAAGGGAACATCAGGGCTGTGCTATTGCGGCACCCGCATCGGACTGTATGACACGCACTTGATGCACATCATGAGCCGCCATGCTAGTAGGGAGTTGTGCGGTGACCTGTTGAACACCCGGACAGCACATTTTAGGTCGGAGTGTTGCCTGCCATACGGACTCCCGTCAGGCATCCTGTAAGGCATACACAGACTCGTTATAGCGTCGCAGTGTGCTGCAAATATTATCATACGAACAGTCTGCGACATTGAGTTCAGGTTGCTTGTTCATGTACCGTGTATTGTCGATCTAGCCTTGTGATGCCACGAGAAGTACGGACTGAATGTCTATCTGAGGGTGTGAGACTTTCCGAGCGGCGAAGCCCTACTTTACTTTCAAATACAGTGAACCTTTTTTATAAGCAGTCGGGTTATAGGCAGTATCGTGTTATAAGCAGTCAATCTGATCGAAATTATCGATTTTGGTGATGATTATCGCAGTTTTAGCCTATAAGGAGAGGCGATAGATTCCCCGCTTATTTTGGTGAGACTGCTTATAGAGAAAACGAAGAAAAACCTAATTTCTCCCTCTGTATACGGTGGCCGATACCCTGCTTAAGGTCAAAATAGAAAATTTTCGGAAAACCGAAAATCGAAAATCGAACATTGAAATTTTGTAATCAAACTTTGCGTTCGACGCATACAATCACTTACAACAAGATGCAACATTGCACAACTAATCACTACATCATTTAGCATTGATCTCTTAAGTGCATTTCATTGTATTAATCTATAGCAATTACGTTGAAAAACGATTAGCACACATTCGTTATGTCGTAAACTCTTAACACAAAACTATTTTAATTAATACATCACATTATCGTTTGATTTTCTTTCAATTACAAGTATTTTTGCGAAAATTAAACGCATTATCTTGTATATTCTCTAATCTTATTGTAACATTGTTCTCACGCTTAGAACGATTTGTACTTCGTAATTTTTTCTTTTGTTGTGTTTTCTTGTGATTCGCTCTTTTATAACTTGTTTTCTTGCGATTCTTAATATTTAAAATTAAATTTTTTGTATTTTTTTTGTAGATACTTTATCAAATGACGAAAATTCATTAAGTTGTGTATTATAATTCGAATTAATATTTGTAAGTTTCAAGTTGATTTCGAAGTTAAAGTCTAGTTTAAAATTAAATTCATGTATTGACGAAGCAATGCGCAATTGAAAACGATGCATCAATGACAAATATTTAAAAATATTAAAATTGTATAGATTTAATAAGTCTTAAAAGAGTTCGACATTAAAAGCGAAATGTTCTCTTTTATAACTAATAGAAGAGATCGATTGCACAAATAACTATTGTAACAATACAATTAACAAAGATAATTATAAAATAATTTTCTCTATTAATACAAACGTCTTCTCGCGTTTAATTCGAGAAAATCGCACATTTGCAACTTGTTGTGCTAGAGATTGTGCAATACTAAAATTGTTGCTAGTATTTAATAATTCTTGCTTAATGCTATTTGTCTTAAACTTGATATATATAATTTTAATGTTTAATTATACAAACTTAAACTCATTTGTATTAAACATTTTCTTCAAATTTATAACATCTTTTATAATTTTTTTACGCTTAATTATTAAGAAAATTATGTCGCATTTCTTCTTTTTATACTTTAAAATCTTCAAAAGCTTTTGTGTATTTTGCGCGTGATTTATACTATATTTAGATATTTTTATAATATTTACTTTGTTGTTCGAGATATTTAAAGCTAAATACAATTTATTATTGTATTACTTAATGTAGTCTTTTCATTTATTTAGCTAAACAATTATATTGTTGTTAATAAAGTTCTTCGAACTACTAATTAAACGATTTGACACAATAATATGTGTTGTCTTTATAAATTATATTAGTGTTTGTATAACTATATTAAAGATATGCACAAATCAAAAAAAATTATTACGATATTTGCAAATTCTCAATTATTATTTTGCACACGTTACTTGATTTTAATCAAGATAAATTATATATAAACTCTAAGAATTTTAAGTTTTTCGTTATTCTTAAAACGTTTAAACTTTTGCTTGAATTCGCAAGAATGTTTTTGCATTAAACTTGTTCGCGTTTGTTTCACTAAAGTATTATAAAATTAAAATGAAATGTGTTGCACATAAATTGTTTAAGATTGTGCAACATTAAATTAACTTAATGCTACGACAATGTTTGCTAATATAAAATAATAAAAAATAATATTTTTTAACGAAGAATTGGGCGAAGCAAAATGCGATAAATAATTGAAAGAATAAAATTTGTGCGAATTCTTGCGATTGTATAACGATAATATATTATTAAAAATAAGTAGCATTTCGCTCTTTTACAAGATTAAATTAATATAAATTGTTAAGATTTGTACAACAATATACAAAGTAAAGATTTAATATTTAACATTTTAAATAATGTGTATTTGTGCATCTATAATTATGCGAGACTTTAATAGTTAAACAAAACGAATCTTATGCAAGACTAAAAGAAGTTATAATTAAAAGTAATAAATTTATAATATTTAGTCGCAATATAAATACAATAATTCGCGAAAAAAATAAAAGATTTACAAAATTTATATAGAATTTGTGCAAAAAGAAACGAACAAGATATAAAAAAAATGCGAAATTATATAGAGTCTATATCAATATTGCACAAGAAATCGAAAATGTGTTTTATTAAAAACAATTTGCTCTAACGTTATACGTGTCGTTTGTCTTATTATTTGCTAAATTTATCTTTAATATGTTCTTATTTATAAATGATTTTTAATTATGCGTCTCGTCTAGTTTGTCGCATAAGCTTAGAATCGATTTTACGTTATTTCGAATGTGTTAACACACTTTTTGTTTTAATTCGATGTAAATTATACAATATAAATTGCTTTGCTTCTTCTTAAGAATTAATAAAAAATTATTAAAATCGAATTGCATTAACTAAAGTTGTTTTGTACATTATTACATAGTAAATAATAAAAAAAAAATATCTTTATTTATTATTAATTAGTACATTCTTACTTTATATAATATAAAGAATTTACTTTATTTTGCAACATTTTGTTGCAAAGATGCAAACTTCTTTGTTAAACATAATATATCATAGTTGAAGATATAATTTTTTAAATAAACATAAAGCACATAGAATATATTAACAATTACGTTTAATCGCTTTTTTTGCATTTGTATAAAGTGATTGTTCTAGAGCTTAATATGTGTCTTAATCTCTCTATAAATTATTGACATATAGATAGCGTACAAGATAATTTAATCTAATAACATCTTTTTATTAAAAAGATTCTTTCTAGTTAAGATTTTAAAATAGATTTATACTTGTAATTAACAAATAAGCATAAGATAGTACAAGACACTTACAATTCATCGCTTTTTATAATAGTTAATTAATTGTTTTTATTAACTTTTAATGCGTATATTTGTTATACTTGTGTCAAATATGTAGTAATTTATTAATAAGATATTTGATACAATCTCTTAACATAATTGATAATAAGCTTTAGTTATTAATACGATTTTTATATTTTAATCGATTCGTATAAAGCGAGAATGTTGTTTTAAAAACTTAACACTATTTAAATATTGTCGCAAAACACTAATAATTGTGCGCGAAATATAATTAATATATATTCACAATACATAGCGAGAGTAGACATCGATTGTGATGTAAATTTCGATATTGTACTTCTTAAGTTTATCGTATTCGTTAAAAGATTATACAAAATTTAATTTAAATGTAATGTATTTCTCTCTTTTGCGTTCGAGATTCTTGCGTCGTTGTTTAACTCGTTTTAATATTAGCAATTAACATTGACTAAAAAGAAAGTTTCTATAAAAACATTAATGTAAGTTGCACAATTGTTGTGCAAAGAATGTGTACAATTGTTATACAAAGAGTGTGTACAATTGTTGTACAATAAGTGTGTACAATTGTTGTATAAATAGTATGCATAAATTATATTACATTGTACAAAAAACACACATCTTGCTATAAGTATTTTTTTATTTCGAAAATAATTATATAATTAATTTCTTTCGTAGCTTTATATAACACTCTTTTTTAACTCTTGAGTCATCAATGTCTATATATGCTTATTTAACAAAATACGCACATTATTGTATGTTTTTGTTCTCTCTTCACAAGAAGTTGTAACTTGACAATATAGTTTTAATTTGTGTCGCAAGTGTGTTAAATCTATAGAATTAATTTGATATTCTTTAATTTGAAGTATTCGTAATAGCTTTTTATTATTTAGACGAAGTTGAAAAAACAATATAACAAGACGTGTTCGTAAAATATTGAAATCGTTCGTATAAATGCGTTTGTGTATGTTTTAATTTTTTAATCGTTAATGTAAAATTAATAAAGCAATGATGTAATTATATTCTTGTTTAAGCTTCTTTACAATTTCTTGACAAATATAGTTGTTGTCGTATTATTTAAATATTATGTTTTTGTAAATGTTAAAATCTTTAATCTTGCGATCAACAATAAAGAGAAACATATTAATTCGTTGTTGCAATTCTAGAATAGTTGTGTATAAATTAATTTAAAATCGCAACAATATCTAAAATAATATTTAATAAAAATTCAAATAATGTTTTATCAAAAAATAAATAACGAAAGATTTGTTATGTTTGTAATAATTTTTGAAAAGAAATGTTGCTATTACAATACGCTAAGTTATTATTAATTAATATTAAATATAAGCGAAGCTTAACTCTAATAGAATTGAATCGTAATTTATTAAGTTGTAAGACTTTTATTTAGATTAACACAACTTTAATCAAGTTATATTTTTTAAATATATAATATTCGAAATGTAAAAACAATTATATAGTTTTTTATTTACTCTTTGTATAGACATTCGCGAGTCTCTTTTAGTACAACTTTTATCTTTGTTTTTTTCTTTGCATTTATTTTTTTTGTATAGCTTTGCGCTATTGTCTTTGTAAACTCGCACACAAATCTATTTGTTATATTTATTTTGTTTTGATCTATCTTAACTTTTAGAGTCTTTGCACTAAGTGTAAAATTATATATATAATTATATTAAATATAGTTCTAGAATTTATAATTTAATATAGTTTTGTACGAAATCTTTTAAAGGTTTATTAATAGACTAAAGAATGTAATTTTTGTTACAATTATTTACGTTCTATATTATATATTTGAATATAATCCATTGCGAAGTTATTATTAATTAAAATATTTGCAAAGCGTTTGCACAATTGTTGTTTTATTTTTTTTAAATTGTTTAATTCTTAATCTACTTACAAAGTTTTACAACGCTTAATTAATATAGACTTTAGCACAAAGCAAGTCTTCTTTAAGTTTAAACTAACTATATTAGAGATATTTTAATTCGCAATTATCTTTGCAAAATTTTAGAAAATTCTAATTACAAAACGCAAATAATAGCTTAAGAAATTTGCTATTTTAAAGAAAATTAAAGAATTTTGTATCAAAAAGAAAAAAATTAACAATAACAAACTTGTGAAACGTATTAGTTTATTACATTTTATTGCGTAACAAATGTACATACTAATATAACAAAACGTATGCTTTCGTAAAAAATAAAAAAAGCATAAAGTAATTAGTGTAATAATGCAACTTTATATTTATTTTTGTACAATTATATCTAGATACGCATTAATAATATATAGAAATCTTATTATTTTATTAACAATTACATTATTTAGTCGTAAAAACATATAAATCTTTTAATAACTTTAGTTAAATAATAAAAAACAACATAAGTCTATACAAGTATATGCAAGCTATGCATTAAGACAAGTATCGAATTACAATGTTAAAAAACTTTCTACATAGTAATAATTGCATATAATAGATAAATACTATAATATTTATATATAAACAATAATTGTATATCAAAACATTTAGTTTTATACAAAATTTTATTCTCGAAATACTTTAAGAAGAAATAAATAAAAACATAGATTTTATAACTTGATATCTTTAGATCTTACAACTATTTCTAGTAAGTGCTATTTTAAATGTACTAAGTTATTTAACTTTTTTATATTAATTTGTACAACACTATTGTATATTCGCTCTTTTAAACTACATAATATTGTATAGATACAATATTAAGTATTGATATAATGTACGATATAATCTTGTACTATGTTATTTTGTACGCGTTTGTGCTACTAATATTAAACATATTTGATTTGTCTCTTTTATGTAACGCTTCAAACTATTGTTTTGCACTTTTACGATTTTGTTGCTATTGCTTATTTTTTATAAACATATCTTGTATTTGTTCGAATAAAATTAACTAGCTCTATTATAAATGTATACTAATTTATTAATTAATATAGCATTAATAAATGTTATTACATTGTTGTCGTTTATTTACTCTAACTTCAATATGTAATATTTGACGAACAATAAAAAATTCGAATTCGATATCACTCGCATTGTTTAACTCAAAATAGTATCTACTTCTTGCGAAATAAGACGTTCTTCTATTGATTTTTTTTCTTATTTTAACTTTTAATCTAGTTCAATTTGCATTAAGATCGACGACAAAGAATTCAAATTTAACAACAATAATGCAAAGCGTATAAAGATTTATATTAAAATAATGCAAAAGAAGCATAAAAATAATATAAATTAATACACATTATAATCTTTTTCGAAACAACAATGTATTAAATTTTTATAAATAAAATCAAGATAAGCAACAAGAAAAGAAAGACGTTAATATCGTTTATAAGTTCGAATTGTGCGATATAGCTTCTAGCTTTTACGCATTGTTACTAATGTGTACAACTTCTATTAAGACGTTCAAGTTAATTACAAACATTAAACTTAATCTTGCGCGTATTGCGACAATTATGTTTTTAAAAAATAATAATATTTATGATGCGAATTTAATTACAATTGCGTTTTTTGTTGCTAACTTGTACAATCTTAGTCGAAATCAATTCTTACAATATGTTTGACATAAAATTGCTATACAAGTAACAAATCGTTTGAACTTTAATCGCTTATTATACGCAAATAAGTTTTTTGTACAAAAGTTTTGCATTTTATTTCACGAACATTGCGAAGCTCTACAACGAATTGCTTAAAACGATATAAAATGTCAAGATTGCGCAAAATAAATTAAAGAAAAACTAAATAATAAATGATAAATTGTTAAGTAAATAAACATATAAGCAATTTAATTATAAAGATTGTTCTAAATTATATAACTTAATGTCGTTCTATGTATTTTTAATTAACTTTAAGAGCTTTCGATATAATACGCTCACAAATTCATAAAAGCTAGCAAGAGTTTAATAAATTTGTACAATATTTATTTTATTAATTTCTTTTCTTTAATTAATAAAGTCTAAGAAGAATTAGTACAAAAGTTATAAATAATTCTATTGTTTCTTACATGAAGTCGAGTCTTTATTTTTAATATTAATATTAACGATTAATGCAATTCGTTTTATTGTGTTCTTAACATTAATTGTATTACATTAGCAATTAATTACAATTAATCGTAAAGCTTTATATATATATAACATAAATAAGCAATTGTTATTGCTTTCTTTTAACAAATAATAGTTGATATATATATCTATATGATGCTCTAGTATTAAACGATAAATTTGTAATTAATTATTGTTATTAACACAATAAATGTACAAGTTGTCTTTATAAGTCTTAATCACACAAGATTGCATAAAAATGTCTTCAATTACATAAGAACGATTTTAATTTTACAAATTTTATTAACTTGTTATACTAGAATAAAGAATCTCGTATATATTAATGTTTTAAGTTTTGCTTTTTTACGCGAAACAACATTATATAAATACGACATTTGTGCAATTATATTTGTTATTGCAAGTACATGTTCGTTGTTCTTTACTTGTTGCTTAACTTTAAGCAAAAAAATATGCTTTTGTTCGAAGACTTTAAAAAGTTTATTCAAGATTTTAAAATCTTAAAAATAATTTAAAAAAACAATGTTTTCGATTTCGCACTTTAACAATTTTTGTTCGTTCATATTCGTAATACTTTTTATATAATTTATAATTATACTGTACAACGTATTGCGAAAAAAATTGATAAAAATTAATAAAATAATAATTAAATGCATTAAATGATGTAATTTAGAACTTCGCAATACAAAACAAATATAAAGATTTCTAAATTCTATAATTTAATATTTTATTTTGCTAGTTTTATACATTTTCTATTTTTAGAAATTGTATCTTAAATAATAATACTATATATATAATATATTGTTTATCTTTGTATATTTTATATATTATTAAAAGATATAATTAACAATATTAAAAAATAAATATTTTATTTATTAAAAAATATATAAGATATAGAATACAAAGATTACAAATTTATTACTATTTTTTAATAAGTTTTAATTAAATTTAACTTATTTAACTTAGTTAAGTCTAATCTAAACTAGTTTGCTAAGCAAATAAATTACAATTATATAAATAATTATATAATTTACTTATTTAAGATTATTTTTATATATAAATTTTAAAGATATAAGATATTGTTGTTATATTGTATAATATATATTTAAATTAATAATTAGTATTTCTATTCAATTAAATAATAAATTAAAATTAAAATAGTTTTTATTAATTAAATTAAAAATTAATAAAATAAAATAATAAAATAATAAAATAATAAAATAATAAAATAATAAAATAATAAAATAATAAAATAATAAAATAATAAAATAATAAAATAATAAAATAAT
>JAABUO010000490.1_pt1 | contig 76473 bp, 53 predicted proteins | sample 5559291 | NCBI WGS metagenome assembly JAABUO01 (sample SAMN10711878, study PRJNA513372) | rock metagenome | isolation source: Antarctica rocks | place: Antarctica: Victoria Land, Finger Mt sud
ATAGTGATGAAGAATAATTTTGAAAGTGAAGATTTTCTTAAGAATGTTGAATGCAATCTGATATTTCTGAAATCAGACAAAGAGTACATCTTTTCTGATGAGATGAATGAGCGAGATAATTATTCTAATATAGTCATAGATGAATCTTTTATAGAAGTTCATAAAATTTAGAAAACTTTGAATGTTTTTAACATTGATCAAGATGAATCAGTTGACAATGATGTTTATTTTAAAAGAATTCATCTTGATCTCTTTGATGATGATTATCAATTCTAGATACAAAACTTAAGTGATGTGAAACTTGCATTTAATTATATTCATCTGAAGATTTGCTTCTCACAGCTTTCACAAAATGAGCTTGACATAAATTTTATGCTCGAGTTCATTGTTGAAATAGATCAAGATGTCATTCAAATAAGCTGTACAGAACTTATTTAAATGTTTGCAAAGAATATTGTTAATGTACTTCTAAAATGAAACAAACTCATTATATAAATTGAAAAGCATGACTAAATACTTGAATAATTCAAATTGAGTGCAAAAGATGATGAGAGCTTTATCTTTTTCTTTAATTTGAAGTCAATTGAACGTAGAAATGATATTCAGCTTAATAAAGATTTTAGCTCGACTTAGATGATTCAACATTTCTGAGATCAGAGACAAAGAATATCAATTCTTGACTGTGATAATGTTCAGATCTCGATAGTTCATGCAGAAGCAAAGTTCTTCTTTGAATTTCTTGATGAAGAAAACAGAAGTGATCATCTGAAAGTGATTGACTTGAATGAAATCTTTACTCAAATTTTCATTCAGATAACGACAAAGTTTTAAAATTTCATCACGACTTATGTCATACAAAGCGAAGACTGAAAATTGAGCATCTTCTTTAAGATGTATGACATGATCATAAGCTTGATGCAAAGACAGAATATTAACGTTCTTTTTAAAGAAGACATTTAGAAACTTAAAATATTTGAATGATAAAATTGTAATTGAATTTACGTTCTTACTTTGTTAATATACTTCAAGATCTTCTTGTATCGTGAATGCAGTCAAATGAAATTTCTTTTTCATTTGATGAAGATTCAAACAATGATTCTTATCATACATACTGTCTTGAGAGTGAGATAAGAACTGAGCAAGAGTTGAACTGTTTTTTGAATAAATAATCAAAGTCGTGTGACGCGATTTTGACTCATCAGAGTTTAAACTAGAAGACGAGATTGACTCAAGATTCAAGAAGATATTGATTTTCTTTAAAATGATGCTAAACACTTCAATGTTTTTGACACAAGCAGCATGATTAAAGCTTCAAGCTCTCAATTTAACTATGTCAAATTGTATAAAAAATCGATCAAATTGATTTGCTTAAAAGATAACAAAAGTTTTAAAAAGAAAAGAATTTTAACACTTGATTTTTGATGAGTATTTTTTTTGAATGACTTGAAGAATACAATTAGAAGTTTCTTGTTTCAGACAAGAAACAAGATTGAACGAAATTTGTTTCTTGTAAATGAGCTGAATATTAGTTGACTTCTTGTGAGCGAACGAGAAATTATATTGCTTTTTGTGAGTAAATGAAAAACTGAGTTACTTCTTGCAAGTGAATTGAGAATTGAATTGCTTCTTGTGAGCAAACTGAAAACTGAGTTACTTCTTTTGAATGAATGAGAAACTAAATTACTTCTTGCAAGCGAACTGAAAACTGAATTGCTTCTTTCAAGTGAATGAGAAACTAGATTACTTCTTGCAAGCAAACTGAGTGCTGAATTACTTCTTGTGAGCAATCTGTAGATTGAATTGCTTCTTGTGAATAATTTGTAGATTGAATTGCTTCTTGTGAGCAATTTGTGAACTAAGTTGCTTCTTGTGAGCAAATTGAGAACAAGACTGAGAGAAAGCTACTTTGTTAACTTTGAATGAGAAATTTTCTTCTTGTTGATTAAAATCATAGATCTTGACGAGAAATGAGTAACAATGATTAAAACAGAAGAAGAAAGATAAAATGAAAATATTGTGCTTAAAATTAACATCAATGATGTGATGATGAAGTCATGATAAATTCATGATGATGAAATATTGATTTAATTCAATGACATAGAAGAATAGTTTTTTGATGTATTCATTGAGAATCATTGTGATTTCAATGACATGAATAATATCATTGATTAAAGCGACTTGATCATCAAATTCTTGAAGTTTGCAAGAGTGAGTTAATTGATACAAGAAAAGATGATGTTGTTGCGTGAAGAATTTATTCATAAAGACATAAGCAGAGACTTCACTATCAATCAGAGCAAGAATGAGAACTCTAAATTGAGCTTGATGTAGAATACAAAATACTATCATGTGATTATTTATGAATGTTGAATTGAATTCAAAGAGTTTCAAGACAGATTTAACAGAAAACTTTCTATATGATTGAAGTGAGAGTGAAAAGATTGAAACTAGTAAACAAGATGATATGTATACAGATTTTTGAACGTGACTTAGCTTAAAGACTAAACTTTTCTTGCAAGCAGCAAGATTTCTTCATTTATATTAATGATATCACTGTTATAAACATTCATGATATGCAGAGTGAAAAACTTCTTATTTGAACATTCTTTAACAATTTTGCTCAAATGTTGCAACTTGCAGTAATAGCATAACTTTCACTTATTGCAGATTTTCTTGATCTCAGAAATGATCAAAATCTTATCTTGAACAATGATAATGATGAAGCTTAAATTTATTGACTCATCGAGAAATGAGAGAGAAAGAAACGAAGATATTGTCAAGACAACAGTCACAAAAATGATGATTTTCGAACTTAAAGAATTACTAGTCAATGCAGAGATGCTCTTGACTTTAATGAATAAAATGATGATGAAGATGAAGCAAGATTGATGATGCTTAAGCTGCTGAAGCTCTTCATTGATGTCAAAGAATGCTTAAACTCATTGATGAAAAATGAATGATCAAGTTTCATTAAAATTTCATCAGAAGAAGATGATGACTTAAATGAAATAATTGACATTACGTTTCAGACAATCAATCAATGAAAAATCTTTCATCAAAAAACATTCTTTCTTTTGATAGAAGAAATTGTAGTAATCAACAAAGTTATTCATGTCTTGCTTCAAAGTTTCACGAAGATATAAATGAGCATCTTCTGTCTTGAAAGAATTGTCACAGCAATAATGTAACTTGTGTTATCAATCTGCAAAGATGAAAATGATACAAAGATCATTGACTCGATATTGACTCATTAGATTGTGAGTCTTCTTATTTATGATAAGTCGTGACTCAATATAAATGATCTTGACTTGATGAAAGAAATAATAATCATCGTTCATGTTCATGCGCTGTATCAGATTCTGCTTTCATGCATTCAATCGATCTTTTTTTCTCTTAAATTCAGATATATTGAGAAGCTTTTCGAATTTAGAAGCGATGAAGACAGCGACAGAATTCACAAAAAGATGAATGACAAGAAGAGATTGATTGTTCAAGATTTGTGCGATGATCTGAGCTATCATCGCAAGAGACTGAGAATTCAACTTTATATAGACTGAAGAACTGAAAATGATGAATAAGAATGAAGTGATAACATCATGTTGTTGAACTTGATTTTGAAGCTCTCACATTACGCGAAAAATCTCAACTGAATTTTTGATTACACTTTGAGTGAACTGTTCAACAGCACGCTCATCATCGATCAAGAAGTTGTAAAATGACTTCATTTGAGCGAAAGAATAACTAGATGAGATTTCAATGTATGAAAATGTTGCAGAAAGTGTAGATCTTTTATAATGTCAAAGACTGAGCTAGACTAAAGATACTATCAATATAAAAGACTGATATTATTATTACTTTGATAGAATCTAGATACAAGACAATACATCAGATAATGTACAAGATGAAAGACAAAAAGTGAAAGAAAAGAATGAAAGCTCAACTTTTATATACATGAATCGAGCAGAATCAAGACTAGACAGTAGTTCTATTGACTTAAGATTGCAGAACGACTGAGATAATTGAAACAGAATTGCTAAAACTAGATTAAGATGATGATGACTAGATTGATGACTTGATTCATTAAACTGCAAAACAGATTCAATGAATCGAGATTATTTAAAATATTGATGATTTATGTTCTAAATTGAGTTGATGATCTGACATTATGACACAAAATGACTGATTAATCGTTGATCAATGAGTTATTGATAAATGATTAATAAGCTTTATATATATTCTTAATTAAAAGAAAATTCAATGATTGATTACATAATTTACATTTGAGATTGACTTGTTAAATAAAACTTCAGAGTTATTAATTCAAGATCAATCTAGAATTGATTATGTATTAGTTGTTGATGGTTGAATAGGAAAGAGTTCAATCGATCATGAAATTTATGAAATGGCTCGAGCAGGTGACGAGAAGCCTAGCGCAAAGTGTTAGCGTTGGTCGGCCGACCTGTATCCTTCAGAAAGCTATCTAGGTTTTGTGCCGCAATTGACGCTAGCCCCAACCGGACTAGCGGGCAGTGTAATTGCACTGCAACAACTATGTTTCTAATTGAACGACTACTTCTCCTGCTCCTACTGCAGCTCCTACTGCTTCAACAAATCGTAATTCATGCTTTCTATTTCTTGTGCGCCGTAATGTTATGAGGGCCATCGAGCACAGCCGGGGTTCAAAGGGGGACCTCCTTGCTAACCTCTCCGGCAACAACAATCTGATGGCCATTACCGTGAGGGCCTTGCGTCTTGGAAGATGACCCTCGGAGGTTCTTCAAATACCGAGAGGCTACATGAAGACCTTGCGAGTCTTCTCCAGGCACCAGCTTCCAGTCTCGAGATCGAGCGGCTAGGGAAGTGATGTTGTTTGCGCCATCTATCTCACGCACAAATGCTAGGTGCTCTTGCACAAGAGCCATATCTAATAGTGTTCCCTTCCATATATGATTTTTGCATGCTGATGCAGAGTCTGATCTCTCAGTAGTCAAGCCCAAGGTAGGAGCGGAGTAGTGCTTTGCGCCGCGCTGCAGGAGTAATCACGCTCCCCGGGCGTGATTAAATGAGCCGTGAAACGGCACTCCTTTTCATCTACATTTAATCCTCGAGCAAGCGGAAAGGCCAGAAAGAAATGTTTGTCAGTTGCGTAATGGAGCAACGAGTTCCTCTTTGGCGTCAAAGCACTGGAGATTTGCACCAAACCGTTGCAAGAGCTTTAGGGATTGAACTGTGTCTAGGGTACGAATCACGGCCAGGGCTGCTCTCAACCCAGGCCCTTTCGTTCGCCTTGCGGGATACTCTATGGTCTATGCCCGATTGATGTCGAAGTCGGTATCCTTTATTCGAAACTCGACAAGCTTGCCAAGCTATTGCCCTTATAAGCAGCGGGTAGTGCATTATCTTGTACTCGGTAAACTCGATGTTCTCGTCGATCGAAACTCTTGCGAGTTGCTTGTGACCATTCTCTACAGCCGAAACTGAAGCGTTTTGCCTATTTTCATCGACCACGAATTATCCATTACATCTGGATGCGAAGTCTATTGAAAGAGGCCGAAGTCATCGTTATGGCGAGGGGCAAGCATGGACGGAGACAGAGACTTCAATGAGGCTGAACAGCTGCGAGAGGTCATTCTCAAGAAAGATGTCCTCTTGTGGAGGCTATACCGGGAGAAACCTCAGAGAGGCATGGCTATGGGAAATCGCAGATAGGCCTGAACCAGCCGGAGGCAAAAAAAAGAAGAAAAACACCCTGTAGCGGCTGCGCGGTCGCGGTATCGCTGAGATCTCGCAAGGCGCTACCCTGTGAAATCCTAAGGTCGGCACGTCTTGGGTATCGCTGCTACCTGGCTGCGCCGGGGCCGCAGGCCGACGGAGGCCAAGGCTCAAGTAGGCTCACGAGGGAGGAACAGCTTTCATGGTATGCTTGATTTTCTGTCTGGGAGTTTGACTGTCGGAGAGTAGAGCAAAAAGGCTACGAACATCATGTGTTGTCTGAAGATCCCATGTGTCCATCGCGGGAAAACTCTCTATCACCCTCCATACGCTGCCGCCCCCCTTAAGTGTCACGCCAACCGTGTCTTACTTCCACACTCTCTGTCGAAGATTTCCTGCTGAGCGGCGCCAAACCCCGTGCCAGCTTCGGCTCTGATGGTTCTCCATGGAGTGCACTCCTTCCTGCCCTCAACACCTGCAACAAAGCACATAAGCACGATTTTTCTGCAAATGCGGCCCTACTCCTGATCTTCAGCACCGAAGTTAACAATATCACAAACAATGGTCAAGCAGCTACATTGACCAGGGCTGCTGCTAGATGCTCCATGTCAGGGTCATGCTTTTCTGCGAGATGGGGCTCTCATCGACTGCTATGGACGAACAAGGAAGCACGACTTTGCACGAGATCATCCATAATAACTTAATAACAAAGTAACGCGATTCCCCGTTAAGTAATTGTGGATGATCCCGCCAGTGGGATTCTCCGCTTTAGCTTGTTGTGATAAAGGACAGAACGGACCTGGTAGACCTTCTACTATGCTTCTCTCCAAGCCCGTGATACTTCCTTCAGGACATCACTTATGGCTGCAGCTCAAGAAGGAAATACAAAGGTTATAGGAGGTCCTGTGTTCTGCGTATTCAGGAATAGGTCTAGACTTGATCAGGCCGAACACCCTGACAGACACAATCTTGGTATACGAGGACACGAGGGTAGATAGGCATGTAGATATATTGATTGAACTATCTAGTAGGTAGGAACTACGGAGGAAGGAAAAGGCGGGAAGAAGGTAAATACCCTGAATCCCCTGAATCCACTAGCGCCGGATGAATGCGGCGCCGGATGGATGCGGAGATTACTAACCACAAGGGTAACAGTACTTCCCTGTTTCCAACACACAACAGTTGATTCATCTACTTGATTAGAAACTTTTCCTTGAGTCGCTCAACTGCCAGTGCACCCAGAAGCTCCACCGTGTTACTCTTATCTGCCAATTCCAGGACCGTAATCTCGACGCCTAGAGCCTGCTTCCACCAGTTGCGAATCTCAATCGAGACCAGCGAGTCTGCGCCCATGGACGTGAGCGTCTGAGATGTGTCAATGGCGACATCTTCCTTCATGAGGAACGTGAAGACATGCTTGGCAATTCCCTGCGCCAAAAATGTTACAGTTGCAGGATCATTAAGTTTCTCCGGCTCGCTCGATAGCAATCCCATGAAGCTTCGAATACCTTCATTGACCGCCTCAGCGCCCTCCTCCGTGGCGCCCTGGTTGTTGCGGAAGACGGACAGGCGCGGATCGCGCCGCCAAGATGTCGTGTTCTGTGGGTCCGACAGTGGGCGAGTTGTCTCGTTGTACAGGACTACCTGTGCAGCATCTTGGTACACCATGGTCGAAGTCGACGCTACGGGCGATATGTACTTCTTGGCTGACTGTTCAACCGAGAGGTGAAGGCTTCGGAGGAAGGCTCCCTCGCTCATAAAACGAGTAACGGCTCTCTCGAGGCGTTCGGCGACGTCCTTGGTCGATGCGACGTAGCCGACGTCGCCGACTGCAGCGATGTCCAGGACCGCGGCAGGAAGACTCAGCCCGTGGCGGAAGTGTGTAAAGGAGTCGAGGAAGGAATTGGCTGCTGCGTAGTTGGCTTGCCCGTAAGCACCCAACGTCCCACTAGTCGAACCGAACATGACGAAGAAGTCCAAGTCTCTGGGAAGCAGCTCGTGCAGATTCCAGGTGCCCCGAACCTTGGGATTTGTGACCGCCGTCCAATCATCGTGGTCCATATTTATGAATCCAGTATCGCGCAGCACCATGGCTAACTGTAGGACGCCCTTGATTGGGCGGCCCGCCTCCTGGACGGCCGTCACCACCTCGCGCACGACATTGAAGCCGGCCACATCACCAGCGAAGCAGCGTAACTCGCAGCCGCGCTCGCGCAGCTCATCGACAAACTGATGATGCTCATCTTTGGTTCCCGCCGACGGTGAAAGGACTACGAGATGTTGAGCACCGTGACTCACCATCCAGGAAAGGGTCGATCGGCCCAAACCACCCATACCGCCCGACAGCATGTAGACCGCGTCAGGGTTGAATATTGGCTTGAGGCTCGGCAAAGTCAGGGGGAGGACGTCAGGGTCGGCAGGCATCTTGATGACAATTCGACCCCTATGAATACCTTTCTGCATATGGCGGAAGGCGTCCTGGATCTTGTCGGCATCGAAGACGGTAGTGGGATGTAACGGGAAGATTTTGCCGTCTCGAAGGAGCTCTACCATTTGATCCAGCAACGGCGCAACCTTAGGCTTGCTGTGCGTGGCGAGGGCAGCCATATCAATGCCGAAGAAGGCGCGGTTGTCGGCAAACGGACGCATGGCCAAGCGACCACGGCCCAGGAAGTCTCGTTTTCCGAGGTCAAGCATACAGCCCTCAGATGCAACGCACTTCCAAGAGGCATGGAGCAGCTCACCCGAAAGCGAGTTGAGGACGACGTCGACGCCAGCCCCATCAGTAACGCGCATTACGTCCGCCACGAAACTGTCATCGCGGGAGTGGAAGATGCGGTCTCGTGGCACGCCGAGCTCTGTGTTGAGCCAGTCGACCTTCTCCTTTGAGCCCACGGTGCAGTAGAAGTCGGCGCCCAGCCAGCGCGCGACGTGGATAGCGGCAATGCCCACGCCACCGGCCGCGCTATGGATCAGCAGCCTCTGGCCGCGCTTCACATGAGCCTTCTCGACAAAACTCCACAAGACGGTGGTATATGGGACGGTCAAGCCTGCCGCATCCTCGTCGCTTACATTTTCAGGCGCTCGAACAACTAATGTTGCCGGCAGCTGCACCTCAGTGGCGAAAACACCCGTCGGCATCTCCATGAATATGACGCGGTCATCGACAGAAACGTGCTTAACATTGTCGCCGACGGCCGTAACGATCGCCGTGGCCTCGCAGCCGAGGCCATGGTAGCCGTCGCTGTCCGAATGACCGTCGGGGTCCATGATTCCCATCGCCTCGGCAACATCGTGGAAGTTCATAGCTGCGACGGTGATGCGAACTTGCACGTCTTCGGCAGCTAGCGGTGGGAGCATATGGCCGGTCCAACACATAGACTGCAGCATGCCCGGCTGTCCTATCGTAAGATGCTTGCCTTGGGTCTGGGGAGCGGCGTCGGCCAGCGCCTTGTCGACGGACAGCGTATGGATTCGGCTCACGAGCACCTGTCCTTTACGCCAGACGTATTCGGATTCTATGTCAAGACTGTCGTCGTTGTCCGTTGCCGTCTTTTGCGCCTGCTGCACATTGCTTAACACCCGCGCCACGGCGTGGGTCGCCTCCTTGTCGAGCTTGTCCAACTCAAGGGTGACAAAGTCAATGGCCATCTCGCCGCGGATGCATCTCGCCATTCCCAAAATCTTGCCGTATTGTGGATCAGAGCATTCTGTCTGGGCGGACCGCATCAGCCAAAGCACCGCCTGTCCCGACACATCTCCCACGACATCGATGAATTTCGCCAGGTTTTCCGCATCAACGTCCGCCAGCAAGGGAGCACGATCGTCGTCGACATCCATGAGCGAGACAATGTCTTGACCATCTGGCAGCTTGGCCCCCCAAACGTACTCGTCCAGGGTGTATCCTGCGGCCTCAAGCGCGCTCTTGACGCCTTGTCCAAAATGGCCCAATTTGGCGCTTGGCTTTACTAGAGTGATCCTCGTGCCAGTGTTGTAGGACTCGGAAGTGTCGATAGATCGAGCGCGTGCCACAATGTTGCTGACAGTGAAAAAGTCTGGATCCTTGTTGTCACGGACGGAGGACTGGATCCCGTGGAAGCCACTCTGCCGCAGTCTGACATCCCATTCTTCTTCGGAAACTACTGGACGATCAACACGGCCGTCCTCGATTCCGACCCACCATCCCTCGAAGAGACCAAAAATAAGGTCAGCATATCTCGTATCTGTGCGCGAGCAGGATGTGTCAGTTCGCCATTGATTACTGCTGGAGAGCATGTGATTTGGGAGAGAACGTACCCGAACAAACTTCCTGCAAATATATTTGTCCATCTGGTTTCAGTAGCGTCCGACAGTTCTTCAACGTCTCGTTCAAGTTAGGAGTGGCATGTAAGACCTAGACAGCCATAGCGGCCGAGTCACGTCAGTTCACTCACGTAGTCGACAACGATTAGCTGCTTGTTCCCGAGTCAACTTACATTAGAAGCTAATATTAAATCGTACGACGCGGCCTCGAACCCTTGTTCGAGCGGATCCGCTGTAATGTCACAGACATTGAACTTAAGGTTTTGGTATTGACTGAAGCGTTCCTTGGTTTGATTGACGAAACCAGCAGAGACGTCGGTGATGGTATAGTCTCCGTATAGGCGCTCCCCATCGCTGGAGTGCAGAGCCTCTAGCACAACCGCAGTCAAGCTGCCCGTGCCGGCGCCTATTTCTAGGATACGGAGCTGCGGCTTGTTCAGACCCAGGACGCGAAAGAAGTCTCTATTGTCGGACCAAACGTTGTATTCGTTGTAAACCTTCTGGAGCGCTTCGCCAGCCAGAAGGAGGTCCAAGAAGACTTCTCGACCTTCAAGAATATCCTTGATATTAGTAGAGACGCGCCAGAGCGCTTCAATAATGTTCTCCACCGGGCCGCCCCTGCTCAGCTCTCGCCATTCAACCATCTTCTTCTGTCGAGCCTCTCGATTAAGGGCCTTGAGCTCCACGGCATCGGGAATCTTGGACTGACCCTGATCGACCCGGTCCAATTGCTTGGCTACTCCAGCCAAAAAGTGCTTGAAAAAGGGCTGTGTAAGAGACGTGACCATAGCTGCCGCATGTTGGATCTCGACCGCGCACAGTAGGCAAAACTGTTCCGCGAATATAATGCTGGCGGTCATGTCTCCCGCAGGACGTATCAGTGTCTCCGGAGGGGCAAAATCAAAAGCCGGATGCCATTGGACCGACCAGGCGTTCGTTGCAGGTGCCTGCCGCTTGATCGATCGATCCATTCTCGTGCCTTGGAAACCGATGAGCACAAATGCCACGTCGTTGTCATTTGTCACGCCGTACGAGTCGCCCAACGCCAATACAGCAGACTGGCGGGCAGTGGTGCGAACACGAAGCGTCGTCTGACTGCCACTGGCGCCGACGTAGAATTGCTCAATGAATGTGGGGAGGAACATCTTGTCCAGCTTACGATACTCGCCCTTTGTGGCTGCGACGGACCACGACTGTAAGACGATATCTAGGGTGGATGGGTGAAGCGCATACACCTCGCCGGCGTCCTGTCGATCGGTGATGCTGACTGATGCACTCATATCAACGGGACTCGTGGTGATGTTCTCTAGCCCAATAAAGCGATTGCTGTAGTTGAGACCGGTGCGCGACAGGGTCTGATACCAGCGTTTCGTATCGACCTTTCGTGCAAGTGGTGCAACTCCTGGATGAGTTGGACGGGCCACGGCACATCCATCAGTGACAAAGCCCCAGCAGTGCTTTGTCCAGGTCCCCTTATTCTCAGAAATAATGGAAAACTCCCACCACTTGCTGTCATTCGAGGCGGTCAGAGAGTGCTTCCGCAATGTAGTTACGATCTCGGTGCCCTTGCTCTTGTCAAGGAGCATTGCAGCCGCGATGTTGACATGTTGCACTGTATAGGCTGTTGATCCCGTTAGCTGTGATACGGCCGTTCCTGCAATGGCAATGTAACCAGCTGCCGGGAACACAATGTCCTTTTCAACACAATGATCTGCCAACCACGACACATCGCCCAATTTAATATAGTTCCTCCACGCGAGCTCGACGTCGCTGCTCTCAAGGACGCGATGGCCGAGTAACTCATGCTTGCGGTGCTTGCGGAATCTCCAGCCCGCCATCATACGGGTTTCGGACCAGTAGGTGTTTCCATAGTTCCAGGGGTAGATGGGCAAGTCCGGCAAAGTGAAAGCGTTGTCTGATACGGGCACTTGAGGTGTAATGCCGAAACAGTAGAGGTTGCCGATAGCCGCAAGGAAGGTGTGGGAAGCGTCTTCGCCACGTTCGGCGAGCGAGGTATATGGAGCCGTGTGGTTCGTCTCCTTGTATATGTGTCGAAGGGGACCCGCCAACGCCGAGTGAGGACCAATCTCCAGGTGCGCCGTGTTGGGCATGTCGGCCAACATCTGCGATACTGCGGTGCGGAACAGCACCGGGTTCTCTATGTTGAGCTGCCAGTACTGCGCACCTAAGGCTTTGCTCTCGAGCACCTGTCGGCCGTAGACTGTCGAATAGAACGGCACACGGGGTGGCTTTGGCGCCAGATGTGGCTCAACGAGAGACTTGTAGAGGTTCGCGATGGTTGCTGTATGATGAGAATGGTAGGCTATCGGCACGCGAAGCTGACGGACGAACAAATCGGGATGCGCCTGCTTCAGGCTATCCATGGTCTCTTCCACGGCCTTCAGGTCACCGGAGATGGTTACGCTGGCGTTACTGTTCTCGCAAGCGAGCACAACACCGGACTTCAGATGCTGCTCAACCTTGTCGCGTCCCATGCCCACAGCCGCCATGGTGCCGGGAATCTTGCAGCGCGCGCAAGCGTAGCCACGGTAGTAGGCGGCGATAATCGCCTCTCTCCTCGTGAGCACACCAGCAGCGTAAGCGGCGGCGATCTCTCCACTCGAGTGTCCGACAACGGCGGATGGCCTGATGTCCCACGCAGCAAGGGCATCAACGTAGGCGACCTGCACAGCAGTACATATGGGCTGAGAGCGGTTCGTAGGGTTCAACAGATTCTTGTCGGCCTCATCGGCCAACAACATCTCTTCAAGGGTCCACTCGGGCGGATGCTCGAGCGACTTCAACACTTCGTCCATGTGCCAGATGCTCGCAGCGAATTTGGCGTTTTCCAGCATCATTTCGCGGCCCATACCGACCCATTGCGCGCCTTGACCCGTGAAGACAAATGCAACTTGACGAGCACCTTGGGTTTCTGACGGAGCTGCAGGCTCGCCAACGATCAGACCATCTGCGATACAATAACTCCCTAGCTTCAGGCGTTCCCTTCGCGAGGCAAGAGTATAGATCATGGCCTCGAGATATGCTGGATTCTTTTCCAAGTACTGTCCGTACTTGGCCGCCAGTTCCGTGATGGCGGGTATGCTGTTGCCTGATAGCAACAACAACGACTTATGTTTAGGCGCTGCAGCAGGACCGTTGCCATTGATCGTTTGACGGCGGCGCCGTGATGGGACTCCCATCGAGTCTGCGGAATCAAGGACCATCTACAAGACATGGATGCGTCAGCGGTAGTGCTACTACTAGCATGAGTAAGGCACAAGTTCGAGCCACTCACATGTACATTAGAGCCTCCCAGACCGAACGAATTCATGCTTATGCGTTCACGGGTTCCTTCGGGCCAGTGAAGAGGCTCTATCGGGACATGAAGATTGCGATCCCACGGGACTAGAAAAATAAACGTTAGCGTCAGCTCTACCCAACAAACCGCAAAAGACTAGGTAATCAAAGACTCACTCTTTGGATTTGGCTTCTCAAACTTGATGTTCGGCAAGATTGTCTTATTTTCGAGAGCGACGACGGATTTAATGATGCTAGTTAGGGCGGAGCCACCCTCTCCATGACCCAGATTGGGCTTCACAGACCCAATGTACACTTTTTCGTCACCACCAAAACACTTGGCAATAGCGGACGTCTCCAACGGATCGCCGACTACTGTTCCAGTGCCATGAAGTTCGATAACCTTGGTCTCTGCAAGCGGCAATCCTGCGGACGCGTATGTTTGGCGGATCAACCTCTCCTGCGCGATGGCATTGGGAGTGCCAAAGGTCCTGGAACCGTCACCTCCGTCAGCATTGCTATCACAGGCACGGATGACGGCGCGGATGGGGTTGCCGTCGCGGATGGCGTGGTCGAGACGCTTAAGATACAGGGCACACACGGACTCTCCGCGGGCGAAGCCGTTGGCGCTAGCATCAAACGTTTTGCAATTGCCATCTGGTGCCAACAGACCCAACATTGACATTGAGATGCTTGTTCGGGGCGTGATGATGACATTTGCACCGGCCACTATAGCTGATGGGCATGAGCCTGAGCGGATGGACAATACAGCCTGGTGCACCGCCGCAGCCGTAGCGGAACAGGCGGTCTTGATGCTGACACTGGGACCTAATAGATCATACTCAAAGGCAAGCCGGTTCGAAAGCGCAAAATCCGACTTGCCCACCATTAGATATGGCTGGTGGTTCAGGAGGTCGACGTTCTGTAGGTCCTGCCAATCTTCCGTAAAGTCGCCAACAAAGGTGCCGATATTTCTCCCTCGAAAATCGGCCTCGCCAGCGCTTTCAAAGGCCTCGCGCGTCACCTCGAGGAGGAGGCGTTGACTGGGATCCATGGTGGAAAGTTCAACGTTGGATATGCCGAACATGGAAGCGTCAAATTGAGACAGATCGACGTCTAGGTAATATCCATATTTAGTGATGACGGTGCCGGCCTTGCCAGATGGATCATAGTAGGCTTCGACATTGTATCGATCTTCAGGGACGATGTTTCGAGCATCTCCCTTATTTGCGAGAAAGTTAAAGAGGTCGGACGAGCTTCGGATTCCGCCCGGTAATCTCACGCCCATGCCACAGATGGCGATTGGTGTATTGGTTAAGTCCTCAGGTCCCATGGCCCCGTTGGTCCCGTTAACGTGGGCACCGTTTGTCCCGTTCGCGGCTGTTCCGTTGGCACGAGAGAGGCCATTTGGACCGCCAGCAAAGTCATTACTTGGTGACATGCTGCAAAAGTAAGTAACGGCAAATAAAGACAGACGGAACTAGTAGAGATAATAGACGTAGGTAATATGTAATGGGTATCTATGTGCAAAAAGTGAAATGCTCGCTGTCATTCTACACTGAAGACGCAGAGCCGTGCGTGTGGATAAGATAATACTTGGCGCGCAAATGGATCATTGTTGATTGTTGAGCATTTTACTCCTTCATCGATTCAGTAGCGTCTCGTTTCGCAAACGGCAACTTTAATGGATGAAAGTGCTGGCACAGGACTAAACATTTCGCTTGGCGTTATTTTTATCCTCGAGCATGAAGAAATTATAAAGTCGGGAAGCGAGTGGCACCATGCTGGGCGCACGCAGCGGTTGAAGGATCACTCGGACTAGGGCTAATGCTTAATGCTTGGATTGTAATGCTTGTTGGGATAGAAGGATTAAGGAACGACTCCCCTGGACCGACTGAGTGATAAGGCCAGACCACCATCAATCTAGTCACTGTAAGTGATTGAAGGGTTGTTTTATCTCATGCGTAGCCATCATAATTCGTCGTCGATTGCATACGTGAACACAACGTAGAATATTACCCAGCGCTATATCATCGCGTCTGGGCCACCGGAACGAAGAATGGTGGTATCGAATCTGACATGCCCCAGGCCCACAGCTCATACGCGTTTCCCCCCAGCCTTCTTACTTGCGTACAGACATATTGAAAAATGGAATCCGCTCGATTCATCCTTTAATCCTTCAGTTGGTTACTTACCCTATAGGTATTCTACCTACCACCTTAGGATTGAACAATAGTATTCCAGCCATCAACTCTTATAATAGTAGTGTAATTAAATAGCAGATATTATTATAGCTATAGATTCGAAGATGAGACTAATCAGATAGAAAAAAAACTCAGGTTTACTTTTCAAAATATCTGCAAGGTGACGACGAATAAAAACATTAAAGTTTAGTGAAGATAAAAGCACACATCAATTCCACATGATCATCAAAATTCTAGGTTATTAATCGAACTATTTGAATTAATATAGGCCTCTTTGTTCGATACACTTCCTGTCATTTCCCCTTGGTTTAGTTCTCTTAGGTCAAGGTAGACAACGGTCTATATCACACATCAGATCAGCTTCCACTATTTTTGACACGTTGAATTAGTATCTGCGGATATAGCACCACAGCCTTGTGGACTGAATCTCTCATCGCTACCAAAGTCTTGCCGGAGTGCTGTGGCGAGACGGTGTAGATGTTGTAGTTGATGGTGTGAGCTTTCGCGCTGCAGTTGGCTCTGGTCGTGGTCGACCGACTATACATATACCCGCCACGTGTGTACCTTGCTTGATCATGGACAAGGGCGAAGACCGACTTACAGCTTCAAAGTTTTCAAAGTTTCCCAAGCAGCAACGAGAAGATGTCATCTCCCCAAAAGAGCAAATTCGACGGTTTCGAGAGGACGGATCTGGTCTATAGGACAGTTGCTGACCATGAAATCTGGGCGTCCATCTTGACGCCCAGAAAAGTGGCCGAGGAGCGACACGACGGCGCCCATATCAATGTCCCCGTGCTAGTCTTTTGGCATGGAGGAGCCTTCATCGTCGGAGATCGTCTGTACGAGCCGTGGTGGCCGGATTGGCTACTCGAATTCGCCTTATCGCAGGACGCTATGATCGTGGCGCCTGACTATTGTCTCCTGCCCGAGGCCACCGGCGCCGACGTTATGGACGACATGGACGCCTTCTGGACCTGGTTTCTCGATACTCTGCCCAGAGTGACCGAGTTCGAGTCATGGAGTGTACGGCCGAACATCAACCGCATCATCTGTGCTGGACACAGCGCCGGAGGAATCATTGCGTTGCATTCCGCTCTTGAACGCCCTGACGCGGCTGTTAAAGCTGTCGTGTCGCTCTACGGGCCGCTCTACAGCAATGTTCCGGAACTCAAGATGACGCGGCCGAGAAGAATTCTAGGATCGTGGCCTCCTCCGCCGCGACAAGCAGAGGCCAATATTCGATCATATATTCAGCGTACCAAGGGTACGGTTCGAACGCATGGAGACGTAATGAAGATGTGGGGATTGGTCACATGTATTCTGCAACAGGGTCGGCTGCCACGAATGATGAACCAGAGGCTTGACCCGCGGCTTGATACCATTGCTAGCATCGAGATGAAAAAACGTTGCCCGCCAATTTGGGTAATTCACGGACAGAACGACTCGGTGGTAAGCAAGAACATGTGATTGTTGTTAGCTGTTTACGAGAGTACTTGCTGATTATTATCAATGGATCTGATCCAATAGGTTCCGACGACTTGCTCTACAGAATTCGTCAAACGCATAGAAGAGATTGTACCCGACGTGCCCAAGATGCTATCGGTGCTGCCTGGCGAACACAATTTTGACGCTTCGTTGACCATGCAAGAACCTTGGATAGCAGACGGCTGTAGTTTCCTTCTTGGATGTTGGTAGACGTGGACTTATCAGGCGAAGCCTGCGAAGCCTGCGAAGGGAACGAGAATGCGAAGCGTGGATGACTATGGTAGAAATACGGATTTCAACAGTCGAGAAAAAGGCAAGCAATATCAGGAACTGCGGCTCGCCTGAAGCACTTCAGTTTTGTCTGATAATACTTCTCGTTCGACTTTTACTTTGTTCAAACTGCGACATATGCCTTGACATTGGGTTGCTTATCACTGTCACGCGCTGTGTACCATCATTGCTTGCAACCCCGTCAAGCCCGAACAATCTATCGTTTCACCGTCGCCGTACTTTGGCGGCCAAAAATTGCGAAACGATCATCACATCTAGACCTCTATTGATCAAGGGAAGGCTGCGAGCAGATTCAGGGTAGGAAGACAAACAGTACTACAAGCGTCTCGGTTTTCCTTTCCCTTAGGGAATACATCACTGGCTGAATTGCACTTCAGACATTCTTTCCATCGAAGGAAGCCTGTCATGAATGTCGTCGAGATACCTTGAGACTATGAGCTTCTCACTTTTTACCGACATATTGTAACGCCCCTAGGTCTGGTAGGTCCTAGAATTGGAAGCTGGGTGTTTGGTCTTGTATTGGGCAGGGGGGGTATCTTAATACTGGAAGGGTGGGCCACTGGTGTCTACCAAAGGTAGCAACGTTACAGCTAGAAGATTATATTCGAGTAGCTATGTTGAGTTGAGCACGAAGCTCCTAATGCTATCTAGCGTGGTTATTCTGCCGGGCCCACCGCCTTACACTGATCTCTCATCTTAGCCGAATATCATGCTTCCTGCGATTCCCTGAATGTGGGAACCTGTATGCTTACCATGATCATATCAAGGCTTGGTGGCAGAAGTACCCGGACATCGGATAGGTGTTTCGCCATACAAAATGTCCTGGTATTTCTTCCACCGAGCCTTGTATCCTCACTCGCCCAGAACGGTGGCACCACGGTGGTGCCATGCCATCAAGCCGGGGACAGAAGAGATAGCCGGTCAATCGCTGTAGGATTGGTGTCCCTTGTTTAGCAACCATATTTTCTGTCCACTGCATTGTACAACTAGATTGCTGACACACTATCCGTGTGTTGCAAGAAAGGACGAACCTTGACATGCGCCCTCGCAATACTCTGTAATAATCTTTATCGCCATCACTCGATCCAGGTCATTCTCAGTTCCCGGAAGCACTTTCTTTTCATCGTCACCACAAATCATCATGGCACCCTCCTTAAATCACGTGGCTAGCGAGCGGCAACAGGACGATTTGCCTTCGCTTGAGCTTAAGCTTGAAAGCTTGGCCGCTACTGCTCTTGATATTAATCCACACAAGCTTCGAAATAAAATCCACAAAAGCTGGCTCGCGCTGGGTGGAGATTCCCTGACTGCCGTTAACTTCATGGGCTCTTGTCATGAAGCTGGCATTGATGTTGATATTCCTGATGTCTTGCAAGCTGAAAGTCTTGACGACTTGATCGATCGGATTGCACGATCTCACCAATCCAGACAGCCGATCAGCAATGGTATTGAGAACTCGTACGGTCCGCCTGAAGGACCCCTTTTGGACGGGCTGCGCGGCGTCTTGCGCGGTCCTCTTGAGAAGATCCAATGCATCGGGCCTTGTTCCCCCATGCAAGAAAACTTTATCGCCCTCCAAAGCATTGATCCTCGGGCATATCAGCTACAGCTCGCGGCGACAATGTCTTCCGCCAACCCTGCAGTCGTGGTGACTACCGACACTGTCAAAAAATCGTGGACAGCAGTGGTGAAAAGGCATGCTGCTCTTCGAACTATGTTCGTGGAGAGCGTGGATCGTCCTGGAAGACTTGACCAGGTTGTGTGGAAGAACATCAATCCCCAAATCAGCGTCCTACCACTCTCTGAGGCCGAAAACAAAACATCTTTCGAGGACTACGGCTCCGAATTTCCACATCGTTTAATCCTGGCACAGGCGCCAGACAATAAATTGTTTCTGAGACTAATAATCTCGCATGCTATAGTCGACGCCGTGTCGATTGAGATTCTTTTCCGCGATCTCTTCCGAGCACTAACAGGAACACTTCCTGCGGATGAACACATGCAATGTGGGGATTTCCTGCAAGCTCAACAGCCTGATACGTCACATGAGGCCCTCTCGTATTGGTCTCGCTACATGGAGGCCACCGAGGGCAGTTTTTTGAGCAGCCCCAGCTCGAAAACGAGCCCGACGGGGCTGTACACAATCGACCAAGAAATGCCCATCCCGCCGGAATTGGCTCAGAATCTTTCGGACCAGTCCAACGCTACACTGGTAAACGCGTGCCAGGTTGCGTACGCGCTCGTGCTGCGTTGTTACACCGGTGCGAGCAACGTCTGCTTCTCGTACACAGCCTCAGGCCGACAGAAGCGTATCAAGGGTTTGCAAGACGCTGTTGGTAACTTTGTTAACACCCTTCCCTGTCGTGTTCATCTTGGCGAAAACACAACTATTGCCGAGGCCTTGGAGCGTGCACAAAGCGATTTCTTAGACAGTCTGCCTTACCAGGGAGCTAGCTTGACCGGCAATCAGGAGGGGAGCGGCGCCTCGGTGCGTCAGCTTGGCGACTCACTCCTGTCCTTCTCACGCGGAGTGCCTGAAACAGAATTTGCCAGGGCGGGATTTGCAGTGGACGTCGTGTCTTGGGAGGCCCCGTCGGACGTACGTGACACGTCTGACTAGGACTCATCGCAAGCAGGAACTGACATGCCGTTCACAGTACAACTACACTCTGGCGATTAATATCGACAAACACCGGTTGGGGCTCAGATTCAATGTGTGGGAATCGCTGACATTAAGGGAAGATGCGCTCAACATGATGCAGCTTTTCCGTGACAGCCTAGATTTCATTCTCCAAAATGCGAGTAAGCCTTGCTCTGATTTCGTAGGACTAACTATGCAGGACCAAGCGAAAATAGTCGCCAGCAATAGAAGCCCATACGCCGTCATACGCAATTGCGTTCACGACCAGGTCTGGGCTACGACACAGCGACAGCCTGACAGACCAGCTGTTTACGCGTGGGATGGAGAGCTAACATATAGCGAACTGGACGCTTCAGCCCGCCGACTGGCTGCCAGCCTTATCCGTCTCGGTGTAGGACTCGAGGGGAAGGTTGGCGTGTGCATGGACAAGTCCCGTTGGGTACCGGTCGTTATGCTAGCAATCTTGCAAGCCGGAGGCGTGGTGGTGCCCCTTGGAAACCAGCATCCACCGAATCGCATTCAGACTATCGCTCGTAATGCCGACATATCCATATTATTAGCCGATCGAGTGCACGCCAAACGGTTAGAAAGCATCGTGCCTCACACAGTCGTAGTAGACGCTACTTATTTGGATCAACTGCCGTCACCTACGATCCCTACTTGGCCCAGCGTGTCGCCAGACAATGCAGCCTGGATCGTTCATACCTCTGGAAGCACAGGGGTTCCAAAGGCCGTTGTACTAGAACACAAGACGCTATGCGCCCCGATGTATGTTCAAGTAGCCCGTTATAAGATGGGACCTTCGACGCGGGCCCTGCAGTTCTCTGCGCAAACTTTCGACGTTGTTGTGAAGGATATATTCACAACCCTAAGTTTTGGCGGATGCGTCTGTATTCCCTCGGAAAGTCAACGGCTTGACGACCTTGGAATGGCTATCAAAACTATGGGAGTAAATTTTGCAACATTGACTCCGACTGTTGCATCATTACTCGATCTACGGGACCTTTCTATGCTCGATACAATAGTATTAACAGGCGAGGCTCTGAGCCCTGCCGTTATTCAGCCCTGGTTGGAAGAAGGGCGTGTGAAGTTGTTTAATGGCTACGGCCCCTCCGAATGTTCGCACGTCTCGACAATCAACGGGCCTATTACTCGTGCTGAGGATGCATCAAATATCGGGTTCCCAGCCGCGAATTGCCTTTGGATAACGGACCCTCTAGATTTCAACCGCCTAAGCCCCATTGGTGCTGTGGGGGAACTATTTATCGAGGGCGCAATCGCGCGCGAGTACCTGCACGACCCGGACAGGACGGCAGCGGTCTTCGTCCTAGACCCGGGCTTTGTAAAGAGGCTTGGTATAGCGCCTGGCCGGCGTATGTATCGTACAGGCGATCTGGTCCGGCAGAATAAGGACGGTTCATTGACCTACCTGGGCCGTTGGGACACGCAGGTCAAGATCCGAGGCCAACGGGTTGAGGTGGGAGAGATTGAGAGTCGGATCTCACAGTCGCTGCCCGGTAACCCACTCGTCTGTGTGGATTTGGTCCAACCACGCAATAGTGCCTTGGGATCATCGATGCTTATAGCGGCAATTGACATGCACGAGGCGGCTTCTCACGGGGGTTCAGTACCGGGCACACTTTGCGAGACATCCGAAAGTCTGAGAGACTTGTTGCAAAGTCTCCATTCCAAGCTTGTTGATGAACTTCCTCTCTACATGGTGCCAAGCCATTTCGTGCCCTTTGTATCCCTACCAACGAATGCTTCTGCGAAACTGGACCGGCGAGCTACGCGCACAATACTCGAAATATTGACGGAAAGCGAGTTGGCAATGTTCAAGAAGAAGGATGCGCTGGGCACCATATCAACAGAGACGGAGAAGAGTCTTCAGGCAATCTGGGCCGAGGTGCTTGAGCGCCCTGCAGCGGACATCGGTAGTAACGACCACTTTATGCACCTTGGCGGTGACTCTGTGGTTGCTATGCGCATGGCTGCAATTGCTCGGAGGAGGGACATATCCCTTTCCGTCGCCGACATCGTTCAACACCCACGACTGGCCGACCTAGCGCGGATCGTGGATGGCTACGATCATGCGGCCGAGAGAGCCGCCGAGGAAGACCCTGTGCCCTTTGAGCTGTGGAATGGATTTCTTTCAGCGAGCGCTGAGGAGCAGGAAACGCGGCTGGCCAGCGTGGCCGATCAGTGCAAGGTTCCTCCGAATCACGTGGAAGACGTATATCCTACCTCACCATTTCAGGAAGGCCTGATGGCGATGACGACTCAGTTCCCGGAGACTTATGTCGCACAAATTGCATATCGCATCGATTCGAAAGTCGACTTGGAGCATTTCCAAAAGGCCTGGGCCGACGTTGCAAGCTCACTCCCTATTCTGCGAACACGGATTGTTTACACACCTGACTCAGGTTCGGTACAGGTGGTGACACGAGACGCACCTCGGTGGACTGCTGCATCTGGTCTCTTGAAATTTATCAAAGCGGATCGGGCAGCATCTTTTGCGTATGGGACGCCCCTACATCGATTTGCCATCGTCGATGACTGCAAAGAGACCACCAAAGGCCAGAGCGAGCGATGTTTCGTATGGACAACTCACCATTCTGCATACGATGGGCAGACTATCTCCAGGACGTTGAAGATGCTCGCCCGGGTCTTTCAGGGACGCTCGTGCGATGCTGTAACTCCTATTCCACGTTTTGTTCGGTACCTCGGACAAAACACCCGGAAAAAGGGGTGGGAGCGGTCCAAGACTTACTGGAGAAGGGAACTCGAAAATGCGCAATTGACCCGGTTCCCGGAGTTTCCCGGTCCCTCCTACCGGCCGTTCGCTGATGGTGTTCTGAGACATCGCTTCGAGCTACTTGACCGACCAGAAAATGCCAGCAGACACGGCAGCCGTGTCTCGCTCGCCATTCTCCTGCGAGCAGCGTGGGCTTTGGTGGTCTCCAGCTGCACCGGCAGCGGTGAGGCCATGCTCGCGATCATTCTTTCGGGCCGCAACGTGCCCGTATTTGGTATCGAGGACGTGGTTGCACCCACTATTGCCACGGTCCCCGTCAGGATACAAATTGATCGGAAGAAGGCTGTCGTGGACTTCCTGTCCTCGATCGACTCCCAGAATACAGACATGGCGCCCTACGCACAATTTGGCCTTGCCAATATTCGCCGTGAAGTTCCGGACCTTGGTCACGACTTCGACCCTGGACACCTGTTTGTTGTGCAATTTGGCACGCCCCCGGAAGATATCACAGCTGCTGAAATTCTTGGTCTCAAGGGAATGACAGGGGAAAGAGAAAACTTCGAAGGTTATGCACTGGTTGTCGAATGCATGCTCGACGCCAGCGGCACCGGCGTAGAAATCGAAATGCATTTCGACAAGAACGTCCTTTCATCCTCTCGAGTGACGGCTCTGATGTCCCAGCTGAAGCACCTTACAAGTGAATTACAGCCTTACAACCTCCCAGACGCGGCCTTGAATGCTGTTCAGCGAAACGCCACAATCGAAAATCTCGACCTTATCACTCCGGAAGACAAAGAGAAACTGCTGAGCTGGAACAGACCGCCTCCGGATGCCGTGCAAGTCACTTTGGATGAGCTAGTAGGAGAACAAATTACAAAAACTCCTCAAGCCGTGGCAATCTGCACAAGGGATTGCAAGCTCACTTATGCCCAGCTAGACGCCGCTGCCGGTCGTCTGGCGCAGCATCTCGTTTCGTTCGGGGTTGGTCCAGAAACCCTAGTTGGGCTGTGTATGGATAAATCCGAATTCGCAGTCATGTCAATGCTCGCGGTCTTACGGGCGGGCGGTGCTGTTGTGCCGCTTGGGGTACAATTCTCCAATTCCCGGATCAAGATCTTTCTTGCCGATGCCGAGATCTCTGTGGTTTTGGTCGACATTGCCCAGGCAAAGCGGTTCAACACCCTGGTCCCTCATCCGATTATTGTTAACCCCAGCCTTTTGAACTCGCTGCCAGCCCCACGCACACCTGCGCTCTCGCGAGCAAGCCCAAGCAATCCAGCATGGGTAATCTTCACATCTGGAAGTACTGGCGTTCCTAAAGGAGTCGTCTTGGAACACCAAGCTCTGTGTTCTGGTATCCTTGCCGCGGGAGTCCGCTATAGCGTCACACCCTCTACAAGAAATTTCCAGTTCTCTGCCTTCACCTTCGATGTTAGCATTACCGACATTTTCACCACCCTGGCCTATGGAGGCTGCGTCTGCATCCCGTCGGAAAGAGATCGCACAGACGGTATCGCATCTGTGATGAATGATTTGGCAGTAACATTCGCGGTCTTGACACCGACAGTTACCTCATTGCTCAATCCAGAAAGCGTTCCAACATCACTTGATACCATTGTTTTCGTTGGCGAGGCAATAAAAACTGCTGCAGTGGAGCCCTGGGTGGGGCGTGTCAAAGTATTCAACGGATATGGGCCAGCTGAATGTTCTATTTACTCTGTCATAAACGGTCCAATCCTTCGCCCGGAAGATGCACCCATCATTGGCTCCCCTGTGTCGAACCGTCTATGGGTGACAGATCCCCTCGACCACAACTTCCTTGTCCCTATCGGCACTCCAGGTGAATTGCTTATTGAGGGGCCTGCGCTCGCTCGCTCCTACCTAAACGATAGCGAAAAGACCGCCAAGTCCTTCGTGCTTGACCCATATTTCATCAGCTCGCTTCATCTACCACCTGGACGCCGTATGTATCGAACTGGCGATCTCGTCCGACAGAACTGCGACGATGGCTCGTTGGTGTGTCTTGGCCGTCTCGATACGCAGATCAAAATCCGCGGCCAGCGCGTTGAGGTTGGGGAAATTGAGAGTCACATTGTGCGTCTTCAACCAGAGATCCAACATGCGTGCGTCGACCTCGTACGGCTACGAAACATCTCCGACCCAATGCTCCTAGCTGCAGTGGAGCTTCCAAGGCGGTTCAGAGTCGACGACAGCGATGCTGAGCATGACGATCACCTTGACTTCACGGACACCATTTTCCGGCCCACGCGCCGTCTGAATGCTGTATTAGGAGAGCTCCGCTCTGATCTTCTTCAGATTCTACCCCTCTACATGATCCCGACACATTTTATACCGATGAGCTTCCCGGTGAATGCATCAGGCAAATTGGATCGGCGAGCTACAAGAACAGTACTCGAAGGTCTCAGCCGCGAGCAGCTGAGAGCATTTGCGGCTGACCGCGGGAACACTATAGAGGACCGAATGCTCTCAGAGACCGAGGAACAGCTTCGTCTTTTATGGGCGCAAGTGCTCGGTCTTTCTGCAGAAGAGTTTAGAGGCGCGAACGACGACTTCTTCCAGCTCGGGGGAGACTCTGTAACGGCTATGAGGCTCGTTGCAGCAGCGCAAACGGCGCCAACACCAATGCAACTTGGAGTTGCGCAGATTCTCCGAAACCCGCGCCTCGTGGATATGGCACGGGTGTCAAGCGAGTACACTGCTACAGCAGCGTACGCGGCGGAAGCGGATCCAGAGCCATTCGAGCTTTGGAACGGCTTCACCGATGCGGATGCAGAAAGGCAGAAGGAATGGCTCACCGCCCTAGCCGAGCAATGCGAAGGTCTGGCGGGACCTGATGAGGTTGTCGACGTGTATCCCTCCACCTCCTTACAGGAGGGGTTGATGGCGATGACGTCCCACCAGACGAGCGCATACGTTGCGCAGCAAGTCTTCCGGATTGGAGCAGATGTTGACGTTTCGCGCCTGCAACGGGCTTGGAAACTACTGAGCAACAAACTTTCGATCCTCCGCACACGCATTGTCTACACAGCTCAGGGTTCTGTCCAGGTCGTTGTCAAGAAGGCGCCGCAGTGGGAGTTGGTTACCGACCTGCGCAGCTACCTGGCACAGGATCAATCGCAACCCTTTGCTTATGGGACGCCGCTGCATCGTCTGGCGATTGTCCAGGACGAGACAAGCAGGTACTTTGTATGGACCGTGCATCATGCGGCATATGATGGATGGTCATTATTACTCGTCTCACGAATGCTCGTCCAAATCTACCAGGGAGAGGAAGGCAGCTTTGTTCAAACTCCGATCTCGCGCTTTATCAGGTACCTACAGCAGACGGACGAGGACGCCATGGCCGCATACTGGAGAAATCAACTGGGAGACGCCCAATTAACCCGATTCCCCCCACGCCCATCTTCGACATATCAACCACATGCCGGCAGTCTTCTCCAAACACGACTCCACCGCTTCTCAGAGGAGTACCGCAGCGACAGGAATAGCAACAGCAGCACCCCAACAGTTTCTCTGGGCGTCCTTTTGCGGGCAGCATGGGCCGCGACTGTAGCGACCTACACGGGGACCGATGAGGCAATCGTCAATGTTTCTCTAAGTGGTCGTGATGCCCCAGTCCAAGACATTGCCAATGTCGTTGCGCCAACCATTACAACAGTGCCGGTCCGAATAAAGATGAACGAAGAGCAGTCTATGGACGAGTTCCTAGCCGCTGTAGATCAGCAAGCCAAAGAAATGGTTCCTTTTGCGCATGCTGGACTGCACAAGATTCGGAACGCAGTGCCGGGGCTCGATTCGGATTATGATGCAGGACACCTATTCATCGTACAGCCAGCAGTCACAAACGGTGAACGTCCGGCCCTTGAAGCTATTGGCCTCGAGCTTAACACAGCCACAGCAGAAAGCGCAGAAAGCCGAGACTTTGGCGGTTACGCACTCGCCGTAGACTGTACGGTCAATGCTGATTCGGTCGACATTGAAATTCGCTACGACAGCGACGTTCTCCCACAGCCTAGAGCAGCGGCCCTTCTGTCCCATTTCGAGCACACTATCCGGCAGCTGAAGAACCACGGTCGTGGAAGTTCCATGGCCGACCTTGACCTTTTCAGTCCAGCTGATGCTAATACCGTACGGAAATGGAATCAAAGAACCCCGTCAGCCAAACAGGCGTGCATTCACGAGCTTATAGAAATCATGGTCGACAAGAACCCAGGTTCTCAAGCCGTTGACGCGTGGGATGGGCAGTTTTCCTACGCGACTCTTTACACCACTGCTCGCCGGCTCGCCCATCACTTGATCAGCCACTGTGGCGTTGGTCCAGAGGTCACCGTTGGGCTGTGCATGGATAAGTCGCGTTGGGCTGTCGTGTCGATACTGTCGATCCTTATGGCAGGCGGCGTTGTGGTACCCTTAGGAGTCCAGCAGCCTCTCACGAGGGTCACGATCATTGCGCGGGACTCCGAAATATCCACCATCCTGGTCGACGCAGTACAGGCTACACGTCTCTCGCAACTTGAGGGTATCTCGCCACGCCTCGTTGTCGTGGACGCCGCTTTCCTGAGGGGGCTGCCGGCCCCTGTGACTACAAGGCGGGTCTGCGATAGCGTTTCGCCTGATAACGCGGCATGGATTGTGTATACTTCTGGTAGTACGGGAGTACCCAAGGGCGTCGTCCTCGAACACAAGGCGCTTTGCAGCAGCTTTCATGCACATGGTCCTCGCGTCGGATTTGGTGCTGATACTAGAGCCCTCCAGTTCTCTGCCTACACTTTCGACAATTGCATCGAGGATATCTTGTCTGTACTAGTGTTTGGAGGCTGCGTTTGCGTTCCATCTGAGGACCAGCGTCTGAACGCGCTCACCGATACAATTCGCTCTATGAACGTTAACCTTATCAACACGACACCAACCATAGCGTCACTTATCCAGCCAACTGATGTGCCTATGCTCAAGACTTTGTAAGTTACCATCAACGTCCTGTTCCTCTCTAGTAATACTAAGAGAACCGAAAACTGATAATGTCCTTTTTCAAAATCTGCAGGCTCCTTGGCGGCGAAACCGTTAGTCCCGCGGTTGTCGAACAATGGCTCGGATACGCCAAAATAATAAACACCTATGGTCCAGCGGAATGTTGCGTTGATATCAGCTGTTCGGCGCCCATGAAGCAACCACGTGACGCGTATACGATCGGGTTCCCGCTTGGCGTCTGCTTCTGGGTTACGAGCCCATCTGACTACAACCGTCTGGTTCCTATTGGGATACATGGAGAACTCTTAGTAGAAGGCTCGCATCTCGGAAGAGGATACCTTAACGACTCAGACAAAACGGCCAAGGCTTTTGTGTGGGATCCTGACTTTGTCACGCAGCTTGGCATATCACCTGGGCGTCGTATGTATAGAACAGGAGACCTCGTGCAGCAGAATACCGATGGGTCGCTAATCCACCTTGGTCGGATCGATACCCAAATCAAAATCCGTGGCCAGAGAGTAGAGACTGGGGAGATTGAGAGTAATATAGTCCGGCTCCAACGGGAAGTCCGAATTGCCTGTGTCGATCTGGTCCGGCCGAGCGATGCGTCTGGTGACTCGATGCTCGTAGCCGCGATCGACGTTCATGAATTCGGCCGCGACGGGAACGACAAGGAGGATGACCTACCACCGCAAACAGTGCGCCGACAGACGGATGCTCTTAGTGCTATGATTCGAAACTTGCGGGCTTCATTGCTGCTGGTCCTTCCGCGATATATGGTACCACAATTCGTTCCGATGACGAGTCTGCCACTCAATGCCTCGAGCAAGTTGGACAGACGGGCTACTCGTACGATCCTTGCGGGTCTGAGCCGCGAACAACTCGGGGCGTTCGAGAAACCAACCGAAAGCGCCGAGGACAGGATTTTATCGCCCATGGAAGACCAACTCCGCCGTATCTGGGTTGAAGTGCTCGGGTGCTCGCCCAAGATAGGCGCTCATGACCATTTTGTCCAGCTCGGAGGCGACTCTGTCACAGCTATGCGTCTTGTTGCTGCAGCCCAGGGAGTAAACATACGAATTGGAGTAGCAGATATCCTCCAAAACCCGCGTTTATCGGATTTGGCTCGCGTGGCTGAGAACTCCAGCGCGGCAAGAGCCACCGTACAAGATCCAGCTCCGTTTGAACTTTGGAATGGCTTCACCGATGCAGATGCAAAAAGGCAGAAGGCATGGCTTTCAGGAATTGCAGAGCGATGTGATGTGACACCACAAGACATCGAGGATGTATATCCAGCGACGCCTCTCCAGGAAGGCCTTATGGCTGTGACAGCTCAGCAGCCTGGTGCGTACGTAGCACAGAATGTCTTCCGCATCCGAGGTACCGACATGACGCGTTTTAAGGAGGCTTGGTCAAAGCTCATGAGTTCTCTCACAATTCTACGGACCCGCATCGTTTACCACACTGCACAGTCAGGCTCGGTACAGGTAGTCGTGCGCGGAGCGCTAGACTGGATCCAGGCGAACGACTTGCAAACGTATCTAGCAAAGGATAAAGCGCTACCTTTCGCTTACGGAACACCGCTACATCGTCTGGCTATTGTCGAGCCTGTGAGAGATGCGGCAGATCAAGCAAATTACTTCGTGTGGACTCAACATCACAGCGGTTACGACGGTTATCAAATTGCTCTAACGCTCAACATACTGGCTCAAATTTATCAGAACGGAGGAGAACACTACCATCATCCGCCTCCAGTCCCTCGGTTCATGAAGTATCTGAAGCAGGCAGACAAAGAGCAGGTGGCCACCTACTGGAAGCAGCAACTGGAAGATGCTCATCTGACTCGCTTCCCCCCGCTGCCGCACCCGTTATACCGCCCACATGGCGATGGTCTCTCACGGCGGCGAGTACAGCGCAGCAGGCCGCACGACGTAGCGCCAGTCACGATCCTTTTGCGAGCGGCATGGGCTATCACAGTCGCTACCTACACCGGTAGTAGTGAGGCTACTTCGACTGTTGCACTCTCTGGCCGTGACATCCCGGTCTCGGATATCGGTAACATGGTTGTGCCAACCCTTACCACTGTGCCAGTGAGAACGCGCCTCGATGATCGTACGCAGCTTGTCTCAGAAATCTTGGCCGCTATGGGGCGCCAAAGTGAGGAGATGAAGCCGTTCTTGCACACAGGTATGCAACATATCCGTGCTGCAGTGCCTGGGTTGGGAGTCGACTATGACCCGGGGCATCTATTCATCATACAACCAAATATGGGAGACGGGGATGATGAAGCTCTCCTAGCAATCGGCCTTGAAGAACTTGCCACTGACAAGACGGATTTTGGTGGATATGCACTCGCGGTACAATGCACCATCAATGCCGACCGGACAGTAGATGTTGAGATGCGATACGACAGCGAGGTGATTCCAATACCAATGGCCGAGGCGCTTCTCTCACAGTTTGAACATACGATGCAACAGCTGGAAACTCACGGCGATACCGCTATCGGCGACCTTGATCTTTTCAAACCGGCTGATATAGAGAGGATTCGAAGATGGAATCAGCCCGTCCTTCGGGCCACCCCCAACCGGTCCTGCATCCACGAACTCGTGCAGACCATGGTTGACAGACAGCCGCATGCACAGGCCGTATCATCGTGGGATGGTGAACTATCCTATGCAGCGTTGAGCAAAACTGCTTGCCGGTTAGCTCACCACCTAGTCAGCCTTGGAGTTGGACCAGAAGTGACTGTCGGCGTGTGTATGGATAAATCGCTATGGGCGATGGTGTCGATGTTGGCCATTCTCCAGTCAGGCGGCGTGGTGGTTGCACTCGGCACGCAGCACCCGCTGAGCCGTATCGAGACGATCGTCGCAGATGCAGGCATTAGCGTAACTCTCATCGACAAAGCGCAAGCGAAGCGACTGCAGGGCGTGCCGCATCCGATTGTGGTTGATCAATCTTTTGTCGAGCAGCTCCCAGCTCACGCAATACTTCCTTCCAAGGGTGTAAACCCAGACAATGCAGCTTGGATTGTTTATACGTCAGGCAGTACTGGTACGCCAAAGGGCGTTGTTCTCGAGCATCAGTCACTCTGCACGGGAATCATCGGCCACGGCACCCTGTTCGGCAACAGCGCCCATACCCGTGCTCTTCAATTCGCTTCGCACACCTTTGGCGTCGTGATTGAAGACATGTTTACAACGCTCATCTTTGGGGGCTGTACATGTATTCCGTCTGAGGATCAGCGCCTGAACGTGAGCGAGCTTGCGCGTACGATCCGTCGCATGCACGTCAATTTTGTCAATCTGACGTCTACTGCTGCATCCCTGATTGATCCGCATGACGTCCCTGAGATTGAAACGGTGGTGCTTGGTGGCGAGGCCGTAAGGCCTGCAGTGGTGGAATTGTGGGCAAAACATGCAAAAATACTCAATGCCTACGGACAGAGTGAATGCTCTGTTGAGTCAGTTATCAGTTTGGTTGAACATGAGCGGGACGCCACCAACATTGGCACTCCTATCGCCGGATCCGCTGCTTGGGTGGTCGATCCGTCCGACTACAACCGGCTTGTCCCAGTAGGAGCCCCAGGTGAGCTTTTGATTCAGGGGCCACTCCTTGCACGAGGCTATCTGAACGACGCGGACAAAACCGCAGCTTCTTTTGTATCGGACCCAGAATTTCTCGCCCGACTTGGTCTCTTGTCCGAGCGTGGCAGCCGCATGTATCGCACTGGTGATCTCGTGCAGCAGAATGAAGACGGCTCACTGATTTACCTGGGCCGTTGCGATGCCCAAATCAAGGTCCGTGGGCAACGGGTAGAGCCTGGAGAGGTTGAGAGTCGCATTGTCCAGCTTCATCCGGAGATCTCCCACGCCTTCGTGGACTTGGTAAGACCGCGCGATCCATCCGCATCCGCCGATCCTGTGCTCACGGCCGCACTCGAGCTCCAGGAAGGTGTTGAAATTCGGGCTAGTGACTACGATGACAGATACGGCTTGCCACCAGCAGTCCGACTGCCCACACACGATTTAGCTGCGATGATACAAAAGATGCGTGCCGCTCTGCTCCAGGACCTTCCTCCCTACATGGTCCCCAGCTATTTTGTGCCCATGTCAAGCCATTTGCCTGTCAACGCGTCCGGCAAATTGGATCGACGTGCCACTCGCGCAATCCTCGACAGCTTAAGCCGAGATCAACTCGGAGCCTTCAGCAGGGTAAAGATGGATGTGAACAGGGCGCTATCGGCAACTGAAGAGCAGCTCCGTGCCGCGTATGCCGAGGTACTTGGCTGCCCTGCGGACGATATCGGGCATGAGGACCAATTCATCCAACTGGGAGGTGACTCTGTGGCAGCAATGCATGTTGTTGCGGCATGTCGCCAGCGAGGCATGACCGTCTCTGTCCGAGACGTGTTGCAAAGACAAAGCATTGCGGCTCTGTCTTCGTGCGTGAAGACAACGACCGAAGACGACATAGCTCATGACTTGGATGGAGTAGAGGAGTCATCCGCCGTGACGGACATCCAGGAGTGGATGTTGAACCACCATGTCGCTCGCCCAGATGTCGGCATGACTTATTTTGCATTGAATGCGACAAAGCCGTTGATTGGCGAGAGGATGGCGGATGCCTGCAGGAAGCTACTCACTACTATCGAGGCCCTACACACGTGTTTTGTTGTCGAGGATGGAAAATGGAAGCGGGTTGTGCCCTCGGCGCCCAGACCAGACGTTCAAACATATACCACGGACGCCACGATCGACGAATGGACCGAGGACTTCATGCAGCGCGAGGGATTCAAACCTCTTGATGCCAGACAACCGCTAGCGGAAATTGCCATCTGCACCACCAGGAAGCAGAGTGGGGAACATCGCATCTTGATCCGCCTCTCTCACGCCATCTGGGACGGCATGTGTATATCGAAGTTCTGGTCGACTCTCCAGGACCTCTATGAGAACGGCCAGACCAAAAAAGTCGCAACATTTTCGCAGTACGTCGCCCAAGTTGAGAAGCGCCGAACTCCAGAAGCCTCTAGATACTGGACCGATCTTCTCAAGGGTGCGACAATGACGCCTGTTGGATACGCCACATCTCAAGACAATGAGTATGTGTGGCGGGCCGGCGTGATAGGTCCCAAGAAGATGGAACTAGGCCAGAATCTTCCTAAGGGCACGACCTGCGCAAACGTCCTCAAAGCGGCGTGGGCGCTTGTGCTGGCTCGACATGCTAAGCGCGACGACGTCGTATTCGCTGACCTTGTCTCTGGCCGTGCCGGGATTAATTCGTCTGTTGCCGAGGCGATGGGCTGCTGTTCGACTCCCATGCCAGTGCGCGTCAGACTTGACCCGTCGATGACGTATGCGGACCTCGTGTACGCGATGCAAAAACAACAGCTGGACAGCATCCCCTTCGAGACCTTTGGCTTCAGTCGAATCACTCAGCAATGCACAGACTGGCCCGCAGACACCTGGGCTACATCGTGGATCAACCATGTGCCGAGACGTATCGCAAGTAACCTCGAGATTGGGGGCACTGAATATACTATCTCCCAGCCAAAGCAAGAGGAGCAAAAATGGACCTTCAGCGAAACACGAATCTCTTGGCTAAGTATCGACAACACCCTTGAGTTCAGTCTGGCGTATGCTGCCGAAAAGGTATCTGAGCAGGTTGCCCAATGCCTCTACGACGGACTCGTGTCCACCCTTGAGCAAATTCTCACATCACCCCAAGCCTTGATTGGGAAGTACTGCCAGGAGGCTTGAGCAATACGGCCTGAGGAAGGGACAAGTGTAAGGAGGGTCTGGGCGCAGGAGAAGCGGCCCGACGCAAGTCTTCGGGTTAAGGTTATTTGAGCGGTAGGACGATTGCGCGATGTGTTTGACTCGGCCTCGAAGGCTCAATTCATCATAGTGGAGTACAAGTGCTTTGTTTTGGTTTTCTGTTCTATGAGACTAGTTCCGCATCTGCGAATTGCAGCTGCGGCAATAAAAGAAAAATACAAAAGAAGTTTTCAAAACAAAAAGCCTCGCGCGCCATGTACACCTCTGGGCTGCCCGTGGATATCTCTGCCTGCATCGTCAACTTAGTTGAGTGACTTATGCGTACAATTGTAACGGTAGCTCTGGAGCTCTGGGTCAAGTATGAGGTGGCATCGTGGTCGCTGCATTTTCATTCACTACGTACTGACTACTATCGATGTAGCACTGTCAGGCTGATGAGAACTATGGGCATACAATGCCCGATGAGGCAATGGTGGTGGTGGATGGCAACGGGTTTTACTTCCGGACCCGAGACCCGGATGTGCGATATGTATATTCTTGAGTCTCGCTCTATCTATCTAAAACTGACGTTGGCTGACTGATTCTTCGCGGGCTACGAGGCATCTTCTTCAACTTCTTATTAAGCAATAGCTCCTTTGGGTCTCCGACCCGAATTTTGGCTTATGCCTTGATCAGTCGTGTATAGATGGCTCTTCCCACAGGGCTTTTATGCCTAACATTATCGTATCTTTAACTGCTAGTCATTAGAAAATCAATTCCCACGACTTCTCGTAATGTTTTATTTCGGGGAAAATTCTAATGGGCTCGAATTAAGTCATGTGGCTCCCCTGGCTAATTACATAATTGTCGAGGCCCTCAAATGGAAAGGAGGCATCTGCATGGGCTTTAGGAGCTTCAACGATTAGTGCCTCGATGTAACTGCGTGCTTGGTGGTCTCTGTGCTGTATATCCTCATGATCGTGCTCGTGCTATTGTCGCGGTCACCTGCCAGCGATGTCGGGTAGGCTATCGGGCCCTCGTAGAATCATGGCACAGCATGCGGTGTGCACGCTCCTACATTCTAATCTTTCCACAAGACTAAATTCTTAGTGGCCATACCGAACAACAGCACGATACCTTCTTCTCATCGATCCGTGCGAGTTACAGCTCGCCGCGATGCAGCCATCGAACTACAGCCCCAACCAGATGTTCAAGGAGCTCAGGGCACCCCCGATGCACCGACCGGCGGAGCAGACACACTTCAGAGCTCTCAGGGTACTGGGTTCACCTCAGCGGCGATCCGAGAAGACGAGATCATGATCCGACAGCAGCAACAGCGGCTTCGGGAGATCCAGCTCGCAAGGGAGCGTGCTCGCAACCAGCTCCTCATCCAACAAGGCGGACAAGAGCTCAAGGACTTTCACCAAGCTGCACAGGGGCCTTACCTCCGGCGCCAGCGATCAGCCGCCCTCGAACGTGCCTTCGACGATGACGTCGAACCAGTTCGATAGCGCAACAACATTGGAAGATGGCTGTTCGAAAGAAGGGCAACAAAGCTCTCACTTGGGAGTATTTCAAACATATCCTTGAGAAAAACCTCCACCTAGGGTCGACCGAGTCGAACTACTATGTCCAGCGCTTTCACAGCGTCCCTCAGGAACAGGGGTAGTCTGCCATCAGCTATCTTCGCTTCCTCTCACCTCCATACGAACATCTCTCGCTAAGCATGAAGAGCCTATGAGACGGTGTCGGCGGCACTCTCTATGGACGTTTCAGCGCTGGGCTTCTACCTCGCTATCAGACCGAGCTACAGCGGCTCATGACATCCCAACTCCCTGGGCTGCCTTCCAAGTCAGTCTTTGAAACCGCTGCAGATCTCGACACAGTCTTAGGAGCGCAGAGCGGATCAGATAGCCTCACTACATGTTTCTCATCCTGAAGCTCTAGCCAGCCCAGCCGAGGCGGAGGAAGCATCGATGCTGGATGCAGAGGTGGCAGAGGCATATAAAGCGAGGCATCAAGCTCGCGGCAAAATACAAATCCGAACCTCATACCCGTCGCTACATCAACCTCGACATCGGACTCGACCTCGGTCCAGACCCAGCCATCCACCACCTCGCAGCGATCCAGTAGATTCCCCCGATGTGACGGTCAGGACTACGTCTCCTAGGAAGGAGTAGAAGCCCGCAAGACCGCGAGGGCGTGCATGAAGCTTAGAGAAAGCGGTCAATTTGGAGCTGACTCTACCAAAGGATGGAGCACCAATATTCGGTACTACAAGGGAGCTACCAATCCACCCGGAGCATCCCAGTGACTAGCTAACTCGCCGGTGCGCCTCTGTACCTTCGAACGCAGCAACCCGCTCCCTCTGCTCACAGGGAAGCTTCGAATCCTCGAGGGACACGCTATTCAGGCTACTCCAAAACTCGCTATAGGTTCTTTCTCGACCAAGGCTGTCAGGCGAACACCATTAGTATATCAGTCACTGGAGAGCTTGGCCTCGCCCTCATACCCTCCGCGAGCAAGGTAGATGCCTGAAGAACCCCAGTCAACACGTATGGAGATGCCGAACTGTGTGTCGAAGCGTTCGACAGCTTCGACGAACTCCGAAGAACGAAGCAGCACTTCCTTGTCACCGATGGCGGCGCATCCGAAGACTTCGTGCTTCAAGTACCGCTATAAGCTGAGCTATCCGTCAGAAGTGACTCAGAGAAGGGGCGATCCGCATGGGATGACAAGCAGGACCGCGGAGACTTATTCAATAAGCGACAGTGGCGAATTTCAAGAGGGGTCTTAGGGGAGAAGAGTATCGTCACCACTGAGCATTTCATCGGCCCTCAGGACTCATCGAACCCCCCGAGCTTGGCCTCCGAACGCTACAGCTCAACTCCTTAGCCATGAAGCAAGACTCGACAGGTGGCCCGACAGATGCATTTGCAAGGCTATCAGCGAAATATAGAAACTTCATAGACATTTTCAGGGAGCCAGACTACCCTAAATTGCCCAAGAGAGGCCCTCATGATCATAGCATCAATCTGAAGCCAGGGAAGCAACCCTCATTTGGGAAGTGAGACTACTAGACAAGGCTTTAGTTGCAGGCACAATACGCAGATCGTCGTCCTCAGCGGCCTCTCCAGTCATGTTCGTACCAAAAGTAGACGGCTCTCTGCGCCTCGTAGTCGACTACCGCCATCTGAATGACATCACTATTAAAAAATTCCCCTGCCTCTGATTAACAAGATGCTGGATCGTCTGAGGGGTGCAAAGGTTTTCACGAAGCTCGACTGAAGAGACGCAGGAAGGGGACGAGTGAAAGACCGCGGTTCAAACGCGATTCGGCCTCTTCGAATACACTTTCATGCCCTTCGACCTTACCAACGCACCAGCGTCATTCATAGCTTTGATGTATCAAGCTATACGCGAACACCTTGATCGATACTGTGTGGCCTACATGAACGCTATCCTAGGTTTCGACACGAACACCGAGGAACACATTGGCCACGAGGGCATACGGGCTACACTTAAAGCTCCCCAAATGCGCGTTCGACGTCGAAGAGGTTGAGTTTCTAGACTTCGTCATCAGCACAAGGGGTCTCTCGATGGACGCATCCCGCGTGGAAGCGATCAAGAATTGCCTATCCCAACGTGTCTACGAGACGTACAGAGCTTCCTAGGTTTCGCCAACTTCTTCAGGCACTGCATACAGGACTATACGAGGAAGGCACTTTCCCTCCTGGCTCTATTGAAGCATGCACTGCAAGCATTTAAGAAGGAGGATGCCTGTCGAGTTGACTCGACATCGCACTAAGACACGGCGAGCGTTTCTCTTTACCCTCTTTCAGGTGATGCTCTTGCAGCATTTGAGGCCCTTGAAACAGCATTCATGTCTGCACCTCTGCTACAATGCTTCGACGAGCATAAACCTCTAAGGATCGAAACAGACGCCTCGCAAAGAGCTCTTGGAGGCATCCTCACCCAGCGAGTGGAGACCGAGAGTGTCACGCATTAGCTATCAGCCGCCGGTTACAACAGAAAACTCATAGATGGGGAGACACGCTATGGACGGGAGAACAAGAGTTCCTAGACATCGTGGAGCCATTTACACCTGGAGGTACTACTGTCAAGACGTTCGACACCCTAGCGAAGTCATCAGCGATCATGCCGACCTCGTGTGGTTCACTCGAAGCTAACACGTAGAAATCAAGTGGGCAGTGATGAAGTGTAGATCTGATAATTGACTAAAGGTGTGTCTTCTCAGAATATCTAGGTTTTGTGCCGCAACTGACGCTAGCCCCAACCAGGCTAGCGGGCAGTGTAATGGCACTGCAACAACTATGTTCCTAATTGAACGACTACTCCTCCTGCTCCTACTGCAGCTCCTACTGCAGCTCCTATTGCTTCAACAGGCAGAAAGCCTCTTTAAGTATGATCTCAGCATCAAGTATCGCGAGGGGAAGAAAAGCTCTGCGGATGCATTGTCGAGGAGACCGAGCTATCAGCTCCCCGAGCTCGCCGCCACCTCTAGTGCTGCCGCACACGTTCGACGCTTGTTACGAGAGGCCAGCAGTGTGTATGCTCCTGTTCAGGAGAAGCTAACGCTGGCAGCGATGAAGCTCGTTGGTATGCGCGTCCCTCTGATGCCTTGTCATTCGACTCCGAAGGCGACGCCGCCAACCACTGCAGAGACGATCCAAGGTGACGTCGAAGCGGTTGAGTGAGCCCGCAGACGAAGGCGGTCATCAAGGGAGCTGATAGGCGCCCCTGAGGCGAGTGAAGTGAATTCTCAGGGTTGAACATGAACCTGAGACGTGTGCAAAGTGTGGTAGCCACTCGAGCCTCTTCTAGGGCTTCACCCATGGGTATTGGCATTGGACCCTGCTCCAACCTGGCTATAGATCTAGGGAATAGTCTTGAGGAAGCGGGAGCTGCTGCGACTGATGGAGCGCTACGTTTCGTCTCAACTCGACTACCGATGGGTGGTGAGCGAACGGTTTATACAAGCATGAACCCTGACGAACTCGTCCGAGCGATGATAGATAGCCAGTCTATGAACTTGTTAGCTCTCGCTGTGAGGTGGGTACTAGCTACCCCCGAGAGTAACAGGAGCTGAACCGGAGTGGTGGATTTGGCCATGGACCAACCATCCCAAGAGTCTACTCTTGAGCCACAGGCACCTCCGTGTGTTAGCGATCAACAGCCTATCCGGAGAAGATCCAGAAGGTTACTTGAAGCATCGCAGTGTGACATGGAAACCCCACATAGTGTTGAAGACTAGATTCTTGCGGGATGTCGAACGAGTTCGACATCGCGCCAAGTGAGCGTCAAGTGGTCCAAGTGGAAGCTTGAAGACAACTTACTATACTTTAGGAACCGTGTCTGTCTGCCCATGATCTATGGGCTACGTTGGGTTATTACAAGCACGTAACAAGACGATCCGTTTGCTGGCCATTGGGATAAAGGCAGGACAACGAACCTCGTCGCGCGAGCCTTCAACTGGCTGAGCCTAAAACGTGACGTAAGGGCTTACTGCTACGAGTGCATCGAATGCCAGAGGGCCAAGTCATCAAGGCACAAGTCCTTTGGACTTTTGCGCCCAATCGAGCCGCCGGCGAGGCCATGGGTAACAGTCACAATGGACTTCATTATCGACCTGCCCGAAAGCAAGGCCTTCAATGGCCTACCCTTTGTCCGCATCCTTGTCGTCGTCGACAAGCACATAAAGATGGCCCGCTACGCGCCGGTAAGGGCCAAGATGTCCGTCGCCGAGCTAGTAGAGGTGTTCCTCCGCGAGGTGGTTCGACACCACGGGGTGCCTAAAGCCATGATCTCTGATCAAGATACCCTTTTCAAATCAGAGGAGTGGAATTTCTGGAGCTATAATATGAATGAAACGTTGCAAACCAGCGGCGTACCATCTGCAGAGCAACGGCCAAACAGAGATACAAAACCAGTCTTATCGAGGCGTTCCTCAGAATATTCACGAATGAGTACCAAGGTGACTGGACGGTGCTTCTACCATGCGCAGAGTTCGCGTACAACAATAGCCCCCATTCAGCCATCAAAAAAACCCCATTCGAAGCAATCCAGGGGTGGACACCCACTTGGGGGTTGGAGAATTCAGTGCGCAGAGCGGATGTCGAGTTCCGTCGACAACGAGCCTTCCAACACTCAGAGCGCTCAGCACAGCGTCAGAAGAAGATCGTTGAAGACACTGCCCTCAGGCTAAGAGAGGTCAGTGCTAAATACGCCGAATGCTATAAGCAGAAGCGAAGGGCAAAGGAGTAAGACGTTGGAGACCTCGTCATGCTTAACGGTAAAGACATCGACGTGGAAAAAGTCTCTAAGAAGCTGCACTGGAAGAAGCTGGGACCGTATAGAGTCACAAAGAAGCTGTCAAACGGTTCGGCATACGAGCTTGACGTCCCCAAGCAGCGCCAGATCCATAACGTCTTTATAATATTTGCCTCTTGGAGCCCTTCTATGAAGGAAGACGAGATCCTGAGGATATGCCACGCATGAATTTGATTGCTGATCGCTCCGGCGAGTGGGAAGTCAATTCGATCCTCGATAGTAAGGTCGAAGACAGCGAGCTCCTCTACTTGGTGAACTGGAAGGGTAACTGAGAACCGACGTGGGAACTATCAAGATTCCTCAGGCACTCTAAGGCTGTTGTCAAAAGGTTTTATCAAGAGAACCCTACGAAGCCCTCACCACGGCGCAGAGGATCACGCCCAAGAACTCACAATTGGAAACGTTTAGAAGAGGATTAGGGTGCTCGAACCCAGGAACTCCTACAAAAAGAGATACTCGACAACCCACTCGACATTCTGATTAGCGCACGCAAAACAAGCTCCACCCCGCTGCTCAACGCAATGCCCTTGCAGCTCTTCTTCCTCTTCCTCAGACTGAGGCTGGGACGCCGACGGCTGCGATTGGGACGACGGAGCCACAAATAGGCTCTGCAGCTGAGCACGCATGACGTCCCAGCTCACCCTGCAGCTCACGATTCCTCCGCGAGTTGTGTAGTCCCCACTCCACGGCTACCCCAACCGGATTACCGCGGTCCCTAGCCTCGCGAATCTTCACGGGCCTAGACATTGTCAGTGGCTGCGGGAGTCGAACACATTCGACAAGAACACAGACGTCGGAGATACAAACCCAGCCGCCTCTTTCCCTTTCCCAGGGGTGATCGGGCCGAACGAGAGGCCAGAAGGACTATATATGACATTAGCATGCCGCATAGAAGCCGAGGTTTATACATACCGATGTTGTGGCGGCGACGGAGCGAGGAACTCGCATGGCCCACGAGGAGCACCATACGCGGTGCAGCCAAGACAGTGCTTCATTGGATCCCCCTTCCAGCACCGTGGCTCCTTAGCCTTGACGCACTAAACACAGCGAGCATGGCCGGTGTACGTCCTCACAAAGGTGTTGAGGAACTCGCGGGCATGTCTCTTGTGCTCGTTGTCGCCATGCAGCCACCCCGGCGCAACGGAACCATCGGACAAGCGCAAGGCTCCCTACGACCAAGAGCAGCGCCGAATGGAGCCGCGGACTGCGAAGCCGACGCTGCCGGAGCAGAAGCCGCTGCCGTAGCGCTGCGAGTGCGACGGGGAGACATCACGGTCTTCCCCTTCCCTTTTCTCTCGCCCGGAGTTTCGGGCGCTTCCTCATAGTGGTCATCGCCGCTACTGCCGCTGTCATCCTTAGGAGAAAGCTATATCGCGTCAGCCATCCAAATTCGACTGCCTCGATAGAGGCCAAAGAAGCCACCATAAGGGACACACTCACAAGACGTGGAGCCATTGTTGAAGCAGTCAAAGAGGCACTCTGGAACAAGGCTCAAGGATGAAGACAAAGGATGAAAGAAGTAGAAGAAGCGTGGAAGCACGAAGAGCCTTTATACCAAAGACAAACATCCAACCGTGTTTATTCACGAGCCGATAACTCAAAGAGATGACTCCCTCTGTTGGTTCATTAGCAAACACGCTGGGGTGGAGGAACAATAGAGCATCTATCATAATCGTGCTCGTGCTGTTGTCGCGGTCCCCTGCCAGCAGTCTCGAGGAGGCTGTCGAGTCCTCATAGGATCACGGCACAGCATGCGGTGTGCACGCTCTTACAGTAATGCCTATGGCGCGCTTGCGACGTCGCCTTACAATTCACCAGGCGATCGAGAATAAGCTTTGAAAGTCTATAGAAGCATCTTAGGTTTATAGAGGAGTAGCGACTCGCGTCTATATACATTATTCTAGCATCTCCGGCGATGGGATATCGTCAAGCCAAAGCCGTAACTTACGCTGTAGCTCGTTACGCTCCGTCTCGTACTGTTCATACGTAGATACAAGATGATTAAGATATTGTATCGCCCTATCCATGACGACCGATTTAGTTGGCACCTTTTGCGTAGCCCCTGCTCCTTGATCTTCGGGTGGCGCGTTTGAGTCGGTCAGGCTAAAGGTGTTTAATGCTGGGATTGAGGCGTCGAGCTGCTGGATCTTGCTATTTAGGACGGATCGATAACGCTTCTCCACGGCGGCATGACGTCTTTCTTTTGGTTGCTGTTGTTGCTGCTGCTGCGGCTGCTGCTGCTGTTGTTGCTGTTGGCGCTGACGCTGGGCTGATGCTCTGGTGTTCTCTTGTTGGTTGTTCTGTTGTTTCCGTTGTGAGGTGTGAGGGGCGTTGATGCCTTGTCCGACAGGCTGGCTGAATAAGGCTGCAGTAACGGGGCTGTCTTCTTTCGCTTTGTCTCCTTCCTTTTCTTCGTTATCGTCATCATCGCATTCGTCGTCATTGTCGTTGTAGTCATTATCCATTCCAGCCGCATGCCCGATGCTAAGTGGTGTATTGGGTACGAGATCCGGCCCTAGGAACCCACAGTCCGGACCAGTATGAAGATTATATTTAGTAAGTGAGGGATCTTGATTCCCTACAACGGTGTCAGCGTTTGTACGCAGTGGAAAGGATTGCAATACGAACAAAAACCGTCGCTGTCATGCGCTTGTAGGAGCCGCGCCACTCGCTGCAAGCGCCGAAACAGCTCAAAGTCTTCACGAGACGCGGCGAATTCAGGGAAGATGTGCTGTAGCTCACTTGATGAGGAAGACATGGCTCTTTACGGCAACTTAAGGAGAGACCGCAGTAATCAATAGGGCGGGTATTTGATGTGTGGAGCTCTCCAGCTATAAGTAGGCACAGTGACGAAGTAATGCGTTACTTTCTAGCCTCTATAGGTCTCTTCGGCTCCGAAGAAAGCGGTGAAGCTTGTGACATGTGCCGCCTGTCAATCAAGACAAAAGTTTAATTCCAACAGCTTAATTCCAACAGTTTAATTCCAACAGTCGGTATCCAACAGTTGGTACCTCTAACATCGGCTAACTTTAGTGGCCTTCCCGCCCTGCTGTATGCTTGCAACTACATCACAGCGCGAAGCCCACCAATCCTACAGATCCTACTATCCACTCTTGCTTATGAACATGATGCCACTGAAACAGTAAGCTGAAGCAATTCCGTACAAACATAGGGTTGTTTTCGTGACCGCAAATTACTGAAACTGCCAAGGCTTACTTACCCACTATGGGGCACCGGCTCCGTTTGAACTATAAATATATATTTATATTTGTTTTGGCAAACTCGGCGCTCCCGAGCAGCCTCCAGGGCTAAAATTTGCCCTGGGGGCTGCCATGAGGTGCCAAGCACTCCCTCTATCTATACGACTGAGTCTATGAAGTGGGTGGGTGGGCAAAAGCGCGTTTCTGGCCGAATCGAAAGAGATGGAGGGTAGAAACAGGAGGTGGGAAGCTTATGTATACCCCCCGTTCTCCGCCTAGTTGCCGAGGCTGTTGGTGTCAGCAAGGTGGAAATTGCCACCTTCCATCAACTTTCATGGCCCCGCTTCGGGGTTACAGCTAGCGGGGGGTTGGAAAAGTTGAGCCAGGGCCGGACCTTTTTTTTTTTTGGTTCCGGCCCCGGCTCAACTTTCTGCATATGCTAATCATGAGCTCAAGAAATTGATCTTATTTAGCTAAAGTAGATAGAAGACAAACAGCAAGAGCGAAGTATTGAAGTCGTGCATATGCACAGCTTGAGCGAAACATCGAGAAAACAGCACAATCACAGGCCACGCATACAATATCATGAATAGCAAGACAAGCGAAGATTCTTCTACATAGGTATGCTTAGCATATGCACAAAACATGCGAAATCATGAACTCAACTTGTGACATGCTCATTAACAAGCTATCTCTCACGTTATTCAGATTCTCGTCTATTGGTATATGAGGGTCAGAGCGAATATGTGCATATATTGACTATCTAGTAGGTGAACTACCGAAGGAAGAAAGAAGTGGGAGGTAGAATAAATACCCCTAGCGCCAAGCCGGCTTCGGCCGGAGCGGAAATAACTAACCATCGAGGTATACGTATGTGCATACGTATGTGCATACCTTACGTACCCCGTTTCCAACATCGTCAGATCTTTCTCGTGCATTTTTTTCTTCATTCTCGTTGTTCAGCTCATGATTTGCATCATCACTTTTCTTGTTGTCTTTGAGCGAGCCTAGCTGAGTTTCTTTTTAGTATATGCGCGGCATACGCGATCTGCGACTCTCACCTTCAAACCATTTAGTCAATCTGTTATCTCATTCGCTCGATTTTCAGCGTCGATGCTTTCCTATGTTTCTTTATGCTCAGTTGATGCTGCGCATATGCACAGTCGAGGCCTTTTTGACCAGATGTCAATTTTTTTGTGACCTCGCTTAATGCTCTTGGCATCCTCATATTTACGGGGTTTCCGCGCACGCTAACTATGACTAATTATCTTAGTGCCCGTTTTAGCACGCTAAACTCGATACTGTCTGAAACTAACCTTTCTAGGTTAGAGTACACGGAAACCCCGTAAATACGTAGTACCAACCCGACGCCAAGAATGTTTTCCAACCCCGGCTCAACTTTTCCAACCCCCCGCGGCCCCGCCAGCTGAAACCCGCCCGGCTCCGCTTGCCAATAACCTTCAGTCAAGCTGGCCCTAGCCCTTGCCCCCAGCTGCATGTAGGGATCCTGAGAGTTGCAGCGTAGTAGACCTTAATCTCTCTAATAACTTGGGGGAGATGCGCCGCACGGAAAGACACTTCATGGTGTATACAGGTCCTTCCTGCAGGCTGCAGCGGGCTGGACATTGTATTAGCAAAAAGCTTCTTAACAAGGATTATTTGTATGAGGGCGTAAGCCAGCTATACCTGAACAAGCCCGGCAACGCGTAAGCAATGTCCAGCCCGCTGCAGGAAGGACCTGTAGCGCTGAGAAGGGCAGCTGCATATAAGATGGAGGGCTCTATCACCTGGTATGCACTATTGCTACATATTACTGGTGAGCGGTCTAGAGAATATGAGGTTACGTGACGCGGGATCTTCACCTTTCAGTATGTACACCGAGCTTGGAGTCGATTTGAGCCTGCCGTCGGCGGAGTGCCAGTCAGCCGCGACACCTTTCGAATGTATGTTCGAAGGCGCCGCGATCCGCGAGAAGGAACGCACGCCCATTTTGACTCATGACCCAGTTGAATACCTCTACGATGTTGATGCCGCCGCTCTAAACAGTGGGATCGACTTCAGTGCTCCGTTAACGTCCGATCCATCACTCGACTGTAGTTTGTCAGAGTTGTTGGAAGACTGTTACACGAACCCTACTACCCCACAGGGGCCAATGCTAAGTGCTGTATCATTGTCACATTGTATGAGTAGTCCCAACCCCATGTCGCCTCTATTCAACCGCTAATTTATACTTTTCTTCTCAGATAGCCTCACACACTCGAACAAGCAGCCCGAAGTGATCTCAGGAGCAAGCCAGAAGCCCGGTAAGCCCCGCGCAAGCGGGTCTAGCACGCACAAAGTATGCCAACCACTTACCCTCATCCGTGTTCGTGTCAGGAACCCAAGGCTGACGAGACGCACAGATTGATCGAGCTCGCGAGACGAAGGGGAGCCAGCGACCCCATTACACGGTAGAGAAGCGATACCGATCAACACTGGACAAAAAGTACGCCGCTCTTGCCCGAACACTGTCGAGCGAGGCCATACAGCGGATATGCAGAACCGAATCACGGGACTGGGCGGTGCAGTTGGACGATACTTCTAGTTCAAGGGACGAGCAGGGGACTGGAAGTCGGCAACGGAAGACGGCCTCGCTTTCGGTGACCATTGAGACGATCAACATGCTCAGCAGCTGCTGCCGCCGGGAAGCAAAGGATTTGGAACAGTTGCGAAGCAGTGTTCACGAGACAAGAAAGCGCGTACGGCACATGCTAGAGGCGAAACGGCCGCCGAGCCGCGAGCAACATGGCGGGGAATAATTCCAAGGATCAGCCTACATAAGATGAGATTTTACCAGATGGGTATGCTCAGCACAGTTTTGTGGTTATAATTTGAAATGCAACGTCAGTTCAAGTCGCTTACTGTTTTAAAAGATTGGAAAGATAAGGTAATTGTGAATATTATACCGGGTTTGTATCAAACCCGATAATCAATAGATCCACATGGCATAACGTGGCATAACGTGGCATAAATGTACTAGTATGTTTACCGCGCCGCCTCCTGACAGGTGGTGCTAGAGGAAAAGGGTATAGCATCATAGGGTCACCAACAGGGTCCAAGGATAGTAAGGTAAGCGGGAATGTTGGCGCAAACCTTAAGGAACTTCGATCCGAACCGAGAATGCGACCAACGCTAGAGCTCGGCCGACCATGCCGATTGTCCGAAGCTAAGAGCCACGCTAACGCCTGAGCTTAATACATAGATTTCATGATCGAATGAACCTTTACACCTGTAACTACTTCATCATCAATACACAATCACTTCTTATCATTGATTTCGATGCTTTCGTCGTTCATCGATGTTTCTTAATGCTCAGTTAATGCCGCGCATATGCACAGTCGAATTCTTAGTGACCAGACGTGGATTCTTTTGTGGTCTCGCTTAATGGTCTTGGCATATGCTTCGCATAGGCTTCGAAGCTTTTCCAACCCCGACGTCAAGTCTTGAATGTGCGGGGCATATGCCATTTCCAAAGTCCAACCCGACGTCAAGGATGTTTTCCGACCCCGGCTCAACTTTTCCAACCCTTCGGCGAGCTGAAACCCGGTAAATATGGCCTTCCAACAAGTAGAACGGCTCGGTTTGACTTTCCCTGAACCGTTGCTAGCAACACTGGTGCATGTGCATCTTTCGAAAGAAGGTGCGTCGCTATAGTAGCACGAGTCATAAATGTAGTGCATATATACATAACGTTCTTCGACGACTCTCCTCAACTCTAACGTCGTCAGATAGCTTGACTTTGACGCCCTTCGACAACTTGCTTCTGTGACATCGTTCGACAATTTGACTCTGACGTCGTTCGACACCTTTCACACTGTGGGCACCTCAATTCGATATAATGCACCTGACCGTCCTTGCGGTGGCGGCGGCTCTCTATGCCGCACACGTCCTCCGCGCATGGCGGAATCATTATCTCCGGGCGCAAATTACAGGCCTGCCTTGCGTGGTCGTGCCGGCGCTGCCGATGTCGCCGATGGTGCGGATCCTGGTTCTGGCACTGTTCTTGTTGCTGAAGCGCCTACCGAGGGCGTGGACCCCGGTATGGCTCGGCCACCTCGATCTCATGTCGAGTTGGCACGACGGCTATGACGCCTACCGGCGGGTGGGCGCCGACTCGTACGTGCTGGTGGCGCCGGCCGGGCTCATGATCGTGACATGCGCGCCGGACGCCATCGATGAGATCTTGCATCGCCGCGACGAGTTTCCGCGGCCTGTCGAGTTCTTCCGCGCCGTCGGCCGCTACGGCAACAATCTCACCAGCAGCGAAGGCGCGCAGTGGCAGCGAATGCGACGGCTAGTTTCGCGCGCCTTTGGCGATCGTAATAACCGTGAAGTGTGGCTCGAGATGTTATACCAGGCGCCACGCATGGTCCGGTCCTGGACGCCGGGTCAGAGCATTCCGCTCAACGCCGATACGAGGCGAATAAGCCAGAACGTTATCAGCAAGGCCGGCTTTGGCTACCGCATACCGTGGGGCGACGAGCCGATGGCTCGAGAGGAGACGAAGCACGGCGGCATGAGCTACATTGACGCCTTGCGCGGGCTCTTCCACAACATCGTGCTGGTCATCGGCCTCCCCGAGCTTCTTCTTAGTAGGTGGTTCCCCGTGCCTGATGAATGCCGCTAACCATCAGGATACGCACCGTCTGCGTCGCTTCAGCAGGTGTACCGGTACAATGTGGCGTTCCGCGCGCACATACGCGATACTATTCAGCGCGGCCGCGCCCAGCCGGGCGGCGACGATATCCTGCACGCACTACTACGCAGGGCCGGGAAAGACTACGAAACGCTGAGCGACACCGACATCCTCGGCAACTCTTTCGTGTTAATATTGGGCGGGCACGAGACGGTCGCGACGTCCATGCAGATGGCGATGATCTTTCTCGCATTAAATATGCAGGCTCAGAAGCATGTGCAGCACGACATCGATCGCATCGTTGGCCAGCGGCCGCCGGAGGAATGGACGTACGACGGAGACCTCCCTCAACTGCTTGAGGGCTGGATCGGCGCGGTGATGCAGGAAGAACTGCGATTGGTGTCGCCCGTCCCGTCCGTGCTCACACGCACAGTGGGCGATCAGACGGCCACGTTCGACGGAGTGCCCACTCCGATTCCCGACGGCACCTTTGTAACCCTCTCGCAGCTGGGCGCGCACCGCAATCCCAAGTACTGGATATTCGGTCGTAAGTTCTCTGCGATCTGTAGATTGACCGGCCGCCCTCGTCGTCCGACATTTTCAGTCGTAGTGAATAAGCATGTGCGCGAGGATCATCTGAAGCTCGGCCACAGCTAGAAAGCGGCTGGAACACGCTCAGAGACCGTAGTCTCACGACATCATCTCGACGCTGATGCTCGTGCACAGGTACGACGTGTTAGAATCAGGTTAGCTAAGCATTAGCGCTTAAATTTTAGCGCAATAAGCTCGATTAGCAGAGACGTTCTGCAATTATGTAGCTGGCAATTAGCTGATTAGCTGGCACATATTTGACTTACTCGTCACTCTACATGCTCATCACTCTACTCAGCTACCAACTCAGCTACCTACTCGCCTGGCTACATGTTCAGGACAATCGAAATTCGGCGGACAAGGAAGCTTCCAAGAAATGAAATGTTGGGGCCGCGCTGGTTGTGATCCGACCGAGCCAATCATATCCAACTATCCACACCTCGCTGCATCTTTACTCAGTCATGCGTGGTGGCGCCACTGCTTGTTGAGAAACGTGAGGCTGGGAGTAGTGGTCGCACTCCTCGACTGTGCTCCGCCTAGTTGCCGAGGCAGTTGGTGTCAGGCTGTCAGCAAGGTGGAAATTGCCACCTTCCATCGGCTTCCATGGCCCCACTCCGCTTGCCGATAGCCTCCAGTCAAGCTGGCCCTAGATTTGGCGTCCCAGTGGAATCTCATTTCCACCGCGTCTGCAAACACTTGATCATCACACGGCAGCAACGTCGAAGTTGCTCTGCACTGCTCCACCACACTTTTCTATCAGTCACTCTCCTTCCCTGAATTGTTCACAGAAATGCCGGCCGTGCTAGAAAAGCTGGACACGCTACGAGGGCATGTATCTCATATCCCACTGATTCTGATCCACGATGGTGGCGGAACAATATTCGAGTACTACATGCTTGGTCCGCTTTACAGACGCACGTACGGCATTCCGAATCCCTACTTTCATGATGGCGGAAGCCCGCCGGCCGGCGGGGTGCCGCAGCTTGCAAAAGAGTATGCCGAAGCGATCCAGGCAACTATCAGGAATGGGCCGATCTTGATAGGAGGTACTACTGCTCCTGCTCCTGCTCCTCTTCTTGTTCTACTACGCCGCCTAGATGAAGGAGCCCAAGGTTAACGGCAGGGATAATTAGGTTGGTCGCTCGGTGGTATGATATCACTAGAGACAGCCCGACTCCTTCAGGAAAACGCCTCCATCCAGGTGATAGGGCTTCTTCTAATCGACTCGATGTGCCCTTGGAGTGAATCCTATCGAAACCGCGGCGGCGCGAGGCCATCGTACCGCCCAACGTACCGCCCAACGACATCGGAGAAGACCAAGGCCACGATCGATCGTTGTTTTGATGCTGCGCGAGACATGATTCTCTCATGGGATCGGCCGCCGACATTCAACCCGCCTCGGGCGGTATTGATACGTGCTTCGGAAGCGATGGGGCCGGTCGACGTGCCCGACGGTTCGCAGACTTCCACCGATGCTAATAGCATGCTCGGGTGGTCAGACTACGAGCCCTTGGAAGTTTTGTCCGTAATAAAGGCGCCTGGAAATCATTTCAGCATGTTTGCGGAGAACCGAGTACGTTTAGCAACATTGACATTGTATCTGTGGTACAATTTCATACCCTACTAACGCGATGTTTTGTGATAGTTGGATGGAATGACGAGCAGGATTAGAGAGGCTTGCACATCTCTGGAGAGGGCGCACGTCGAAGAGGCTTCTACCAACAACCCGGGCACAGACGGCCAAGCAAGCATAGCATCCTAAGAACGAACAAGTACCAAATCACCGGCATGCAGGTCGGTACTACCGCTAAGGTTGCCCAGTGTTACACCAATAGCCTAAAGGTCAGAGCGCGTTTTTGATTTACGCTTTTGTTGTTCCGCTCGAGTCTAGATAGTCTTCTTGTTGGGTAGGATCGTAGCTCAGTTTTGGTCCGGCCACAGGCAAGGTCTCAGCTCCGACATGCTTTTTTCATTCAGTACATTCAACTCGACGCAGATGTGGATGCTGGACTCGCGATCAAGGACACTGTCTCTAGGGGCAGAGGTTGTTTGCAGGTCTTGTTGAGCTCGGTCGGAATTTTTATGCGAATAACAATCATGTGTATTCATGGAAAGATCGGTAATGTACATACATGTTCATATCAAACATCTAATCTACATTTCGCTTCAAAGCGATTAACGGATATTGGGAAAGATAAGGGCGTCAAGGCTCGTCGAGAAGTCTAGGCTTACGCGTTCATGGAAAATTGTCTGGCTGATAGGACGGTGATGGGTTCCTGCTCTATTCAGTACTTGTACAACGAAGCCAACCCATGTCTTGGTCACTTCATATGATATCGTGCTCAAAATACAAGTCACAACGCATGCAAGATATGTACGATACCACCGACTCTCAAAACCTGAGAAACTATGGCACAGGCCCTGTTGGCTGATGTCCCATCAATCTATGTAGAAAACATGGTGTTGCTGTCTTGCAGCAAGAGACTGAGATTGCTCATCTCTGCAATCGTGCCTTCATGCATAATGATCATCATGTCGAAACTCATGATGGCATTGAGCTTATGTGCGATACACATGAGAGTGTGACGGCGTTGCATTCGCATTGGATGGGGGACGAATGTCGTGGGGTTGCATGCGCATCCCCGAGCAGGTTAGTACTGTAGGGGGCAGAGGCCGGGGTCTGGGCCAACGATAGGAGAGCCGGGGGCAATTCTCGACGTACATACATATAGATTTCTTTTCGGCATGTAGATAGCGAAACATACACACACACATTTTACATTACCTTTCTACTAGTACGATCATTGCACGTGTCCGTTGTTTGCTCACTCTGTTGCTTCTACAGCTCCCTATACCGCACTTGTACCTTATCCCTCGACAATGTATGAATCAATTCATCAATCAATCAATCAATCATTTTCAACAAAGACAGCTTGAAAGACTCATCTCTGTGATCACACTGAGCTCAGATGACTTGACACGAATCTCTTTTGTCTATATAACGACAATCATTCCTTCGAATAGAAGCTTTGTGCTTAACTCATGTATCGAGTTCTAGTATAGCGAATACAAGCCTACCGTTATACTTCTAGTCGATTCTGACAGATTAAGCTTCTTCCTCCCTATGGCTTTTATATTTTGAGAAGACACTTCCGCCCACCTTTGCTCTCACCCAAGTGGGTACTCACTAGAATCTCGTTCTTCTTGTACTTAGCACCCCTAAGAAGACCCCCATGGCGACCTCAAAATCTTTAGCCTCAACAGACGACTTGAACTCTGCCAACTTCTGGAAACTCGAACACGCCAACCAAGCCTACTGGGACACCTACCTCTCCACCCGCCCCGCCTACCAGGCTTCTAACTTCTACACCCTCATGTACGACTACCATGCCTCGCACTCCCTCTCCCCCACCCCTTCTTTCGCAGTCGCTCACGACATCGGCACCGGCCCCGGCCAAGTCGCGGCCCAACTCGCCTCACGTTTCGCTCACGTTGTCGCCAGCGACAACAACGAGACCAGCCTCGACGAGGCTCGCAGGCGTCTCTCGGCAACCTCCGCCACCGGACGGGCATCATTTGCATTGTTCACAGGCGAAGCCATCGCATCGCACTACTCCGCCCAATCGGCCGATTTTATCGCTGCGGCGGAGTGCTTCCCGCTTATGAATGCGAAGGTGGCGCTGGCGAGTTTTGCAACGCTGCTGAAGCCCGGTGGCACGCTGGCGATTTGGTTCTACGGCCGGCCGCATTTTGCAGAGGGGGAATATGCAACCATGTGCCAGCCACTGCTGGACGCCATCATGGATCATAACTTTGGCATGGTGATCAAGGGGAGTGGACCAGACAGGAAGGCGGGGTGGAAGAGGGCGGCGGATGGGATGGCTAGTTGGTTGGATTATATACCTTTTCCCTCGGAGATGTGGAAGGATGTGCAGAGATGGAAGTGGAATCCGCAGTTCAGCTTGTCATTCTTCGGGCCTGAGGCTTGCGATTTTGAGATTGAGCCGGTGAGCTGTGAGGAGAAGCAAGATAAGATGATCGAGAAGAAGAATTCGGGGTTCTGAAAGAACAGGTGGGATGCTGAGAGATTGAGGAGGTTCGTGAGTGCAAGTTTTTCATCGACGGCGAAGAAAGTGCAGAGTGAAGAATATGCTCTTGTTGAAAGACTTTATGAGAAGTTGACGAAAGCGATGAGGGGCAACGGGGCAGTTAGGGATTTCACGTGGCCAGCTGTGCTGATTCTTGCTGCTCGGGCGAATTCGTGAAGCTTGAGAAAGAGATGAAGACTTGGGAGAATGGATACGGCGCTCCCAAATGTTCAATGGGCTGTATACCTGGGAATAACATTCCAATGGAAGTATCAGACTAAATTTACGAGATGGCATTTGAAGTAAATAGTAACGGTGGAAGCCGGCATGCATAAGAGGGAAAGGGAGTTCTGGGGAAAAGTGCCAGCTCATAACAGGCTTCCATATACCAGCTCTAATGCTTCCCGTTAGATGCCTGCCTGAACACGTTTCTATCACAGGTCATTCAGAATTAAATCCACCGCCTGCTCTGCAAGTGCGTAGAGAGTGGCCTGCGGATGTCCGCCAATCGCAACCGGGAGCACGCTGGCATCAACGACACGTAATCCATGCACACCGTACACGCAAAGATCTGTACCCACAACTTGACCCATGGCCGCCGAGCCTGCACTATGATGGTGTGCCATGCCTGTGGCCCTGATCCGAGCATCGATCTCGCCATCAGTAGAGTTGGTGGTCAAATTGGAGAACCCAGGTGGAGCAACTTCGGTTTCGATAAAAGACTTACCCGCCGAGGTCTCCAAAAATGCTTGGAGAACACGGCGTGTGCCATAGATCAGGGCAGTGCGATCAACGCTTGTGGTGTAGTAGTTTGAGTCGATGACCGGCTTGTCAGTAGCCGAGTTGGAAGCGATGCTAATGCAGCCGCGCGAGGTGGGAAGGAACAGCATCACAGAAGTGGTTATGTACGACCCATCCAGTGGAATGCCTGGCGTGCCAAGCGTACTGTAGACAGCGACTGTCTCGACATGACATCGGCCGGGTTCCAGGAGTGAGCGGGTCGAAGCCACTACTTTCCCTGCAGTTTCGTCTTCCTGTAATGCTTGTTTTAGAAGATCGATTGGTACTGCTTCGTTTATTGCCCAATCAGTTGGGAAGCCCTTGAAGAGAGCCGGGTTCGTTAAGAGCGGACTGCCTAAAGCGAGGCCCCTCTCTGCGCTTCGAAGTTTCCAAAGCTGATAAAGAGCAAAATGATCAAAAAGGTTTTTCCCCACCTCGGAAGCCTCGTGAACCAGGGGGATATTGAACTTGGATAGCGTATCTGCCGGTCCAATGCCTGAAAGCATTAAAATCTGTGGTGTTCGCAATGCACCAGCCGATATGATGATCTCCTTTCGCGCGGAAAATTGTCGACCGTCGACAAGTTCAACCGCTGTAGCCACTTGATATCCGGCATTATTCTTGGAAAAGAGCACACGCTGTACAGTAGCGTTGGTTATGACCTGTACATCATCTAACTTGTACACAGCTTGCGTAAATTGACGTTCACCATTATACCAATTTTCGAGAAACTCCGAGATTCCTACTAAAGAACCCGAGGATGGATCGGGATTGACTTTGACTCCAAGTTCGGTCCAAGCATTACGGATAGGCTCACGGAGTGGGTATCGACGTTCGGGATCACTGGCTGACACGGAGGTGATATGCATAGGGCCATGAAGACCGTGTTGTTCAGGGTCTGCTGTGGAATCGGTGAAACCCTCCGACTTGCGCATGTATGGCAGCAATCCTTTGTAGCTCCAGCGTGCATCGCCCACCACATTCGCCCAACTGTCGTAGTCGGTAGCGTCCCCTCGAATCCAACCTCCGTAATTTATCAGGCTGCTACCACCAAGACCCTTTCCAGAGTTGATTATATGAACACGATCCCCAGTAGCAGGTTGAGGTGCCGTCGGATACGTCCAGTCCAAGTCTGAACCAAGAAGAGCAAACCCTCCCATAGGTGTGAGGATATTGGGGTTATCTTTGGGATCAATACCGGCCTCGAGGACGAGGATTTTGAGAGAGGTATTGTTTTGGTGAAGACGTGATGCCACAGTGCATCCAGCAAGGCCACCGCCGACGATTATAACGTCAACTTCTGAGCTCGTCATACCGGAGATGTTCACATGAGGAGACGGAAATGTTCTGGCGCTCGAGTTCCAGACAGAGAGGTATAGATGAGAGGAGAAGAAAGTCACGAACCGAGCTTACCAGTCAATAGTTGCCTAGAAGTCTGGAAATAAAAACCTCGTATGTACCTGGGTATGCATTTGAGGGTCGCACAGGCAGATCCGGTTGCGTTCAGTTCCTACATGTGTATTGTATGTGGAATAAGAGATATTGGTTGTCTGCTGCCTGTTCGCAGCCACCCCACCATGGTTGCTGGAACAGCCTTGCAAGTTTCACTATGTGCGGCATTATGATTTGTAACATACAGAAAATAACGGCTAATGGTAACAGCTGCAGCCGAAGCAGACGCAGACGATCTGGTGCGTAATAGCTGGTCTGCTAGAGGCCTCCACATCCGTGGAGCCGATGCCGGTGCCGACGCCGACGCCGACGCAGATGACCTTGTCCGCAATAGTTGGTCTGCTTGAGTGGTTGGCAGCTCAGCGACAAGCGGCCCGGATCGCGAGAAAGTCTATGGGGGGAGATGCATAGGGTGGCTTCGGGACAAGTCAAGGGTCTCGGGGAGGATGGGGATTTTACCTTAGTTGGCGGCTTATGACGTTCTTTAGTTTCCCAGAACAATCAACGCTTTAGATTCTTTGAGGCCATGTGGATGCATTGGTAGACTACTGTACCATTGGTAGACACTGCGCGCTACTCTCGGGGCCGTTTTCTGAGGTTCCAGCCAGCATTATACATAAGCGATCCCCGCCCGGAAAATTAAAGCCCGCCGCCCCCACTACTCGTATGCACGGGGTTTCCGCGCACGCTAACTATGACTAATTATCTTAGTGCCCTTCCTAGCACGCTAAACCCGATACTATCTATAACTAACCTTTCTAGGTTAGAGTGCGCGGAAACCCAGTGTGCGCGGAAACCCCGTGCATACAAGTAGCCGCTATGCTACAGTACAGTACATAACTGCGAATATTGCTTGTCTCGACCTCATGGGCCCCTCGACAAATCAGTCGGAGGAACTGACAGCATTAGTCCCAGACAAGTTCACGCTTCGCAGTGTCCTGAATGTCGAAACTGGCACTGCGGCAGGGCATGACAGCCATTGCCCCCTTCGTGGTACCAGAAAAGAAGCTAAATCTTTGAACGACCAAGACGCATGGTGAGCTGTTCGAGCAGCCAAACCGCACGAAACTGACCCTTCTGCACGTGCGTAGCGTGGTTGCGGGGATCGATGCAAGGGCCACACGCACCAGAGCCCCCGGGATATAGAAAACCTCCGCGGGCATGCAGAAAATCTCCGAATCCGATCCTACGATCGTCGGATCGTCGATGTTCACATTCCTTGGTCTCTCATAGTTCAATCGCAGTACACTTCATGGCAGGGCTTTCCAGCCCCGCCTCAGGCCTGCATATACTCTGTATTGCTTCAGGCAGCGAGACCGCGCACTGCTGCAGTATGGCTGCTGCACATACACACTGCTACCTCGTAATCACGATGACACGCTGATGCACCGAGATGACCCGACTTCTTTGAACGGGCGACGGCCTGTGGCCTGTCTATCCCATGATTTGCCACACCTATCAGTCGGCAGTGCTACAGACCCTTGTCTCCTATGGTTTTCCCTACCACCCTTGAGAAGAGAATACTACCTTGAGCACCCAGTTGAGCAAGATACTCTACAGAACGCAGTTCCGTGGGGGTGCAGTCCTTCACGCTAATTCTTTGAATCGAGAGATGTCTGCATGTTCACGCGCTGGCCGTTCATTGAGTCTGTTGATATTCGATATCCCTTTGTTTCTTCCTGGCTACCTACAGCCAAGGAACACGAATATCCTTGCCGACCCGTTACAAGGACAAATACAGAATCTGTTTAGATACGTGATAAAGCCGGCAGCTACGGACATTGCTTTTCCAAAAAGCGACATGGGAGAGATCCCTAGCGTTGAAAAGGCGACGTACAGCTGCTGACGGATCTCTGGTGACACATATTTCCTGAGCGATTTTCTCTCGAATCGCTGTTGCTATAAATGTCTTGTTCTACTGCAATGACGTTTCCTTCCGGCCTCACAATCGTATCGGGCTTGCCCGCCTGAATATGTGTGTGGACTCTGGATTCTGTTGTCAAGTTCACATTCTCGTGATCGTTGAACGAGTCGGAGAGTCGTCGATGCCTTCTATAATAATTGAAACCGAATCCCGAATATGACTTCAAACCTATCGACGCCTTGGACGAGACCGGGGTACCTTTCAAATACATCCAAATTGGCCGCAACTTCGGTAGACAAGCACTAATGACAGCCAAGGACAATTCGATGTTGGTTCAGAAGAAGATCGAGGATGTATAGTCTCACAAAATTAGTACTACGATCAGTCCTTGCTCGAGTAGTACTTACAGGTTTCATCATTGTAGTGCTGTCGAAATACGGCGTTGACCTGAAAGTAGAAAACCACACGTGTAATGCTTATTGCACAGACACTGAACAAGTTTAGTTCTGCAAAGTCTGACCATTATGAATGGAACGTACGTTGCTCCGAGAAGGAACATTCCCAAAACCGCGAGTCTTTGCTTCAGGGGTAGCTGCAATCTCAGAACCACTGGAATAGAAAAGCAAAGAATCATGAAATCAACGATAATGTCGCTAAAACAGGATGCATACCACATAGAGACGGTTCACTTCTGACAGTGGTTGTGATAAAATTCTTCAACCAGAGAAGTGATAGAATAACAGGTAAACAGGTTGCTGAAAAAGAATGCCACTGTTCACGCGGCCACAATAGCAAGCATGATCTGTGCAGCTATACGAAATGCCTTGGTAGTGAAGACATTCATGTAAAAGACCAAGATAGAGAATTTTGTGAAATCCAGACCGATAACACCGAGCATCTGGCCAGCGAATTTGCACTGCCCATCGGCACGGAGTCAGTTGAAGAACCGGAGCATTCAAGGTTTTTCTTACCTTTTCATACAAGAGGAACCGAGGATCATCGAGCATTGGCTGTTCATTGGGTGCGTCTGTTTGGTGTTGACCCAGTTGTCTTCGGATGGCAGCTATGGGAAGTGGTCAAACGAGCACGAAATGACTGAGGCAGACGCACTTACCAATCAGCTGCACAACACAGCATGCGATTGCGAAAGCCTAGAAACTCTCAATATACTTATAGAGGGCCAAGGGTTGTATGATTCAAATATTCACCAGCGCAACAAAGATTAGATAATCGTCCCCAGCCAGGCCTTTGCGCCCCAGTCTCTTTGCCCATACTCGAAAACTTACAGCGATTGAAGGCAACAGTAAGAAAGCAATACCCAGCCCTATCATAAGCTGGCGCGAATATGATTCTCCTATGATTGAAAACGGCAGTATACGACCTGAAAAACCTAATCAAGTGTATGGGATTGAACAAAGAAAGGCCGCAGACGTCGTCTTTAACGTAAGCTTTGTTGCTCATGGCATTAATCAAATGAGATCTGACGTGCATAGAGTTGAAAAGATGCCACACCACTGCACGCCCCACTGTTTCGGAAGAGATTCTGTCTTCCGTTCCTTGCTCGCACGCTAGTTTTCTTACGGGGCACAGTAGAAAAGAGAGGGATTCTGCCACGCACGCTGTTAAAATGACGCTGGTTAAATACGGAGCCTCGGGAGGGTTCGGAAATCAATAACTTACGTTCAAAATCTACTACTGCATTACCAAACCACTGATGGTAACACGCGCCATCCTATAGGGATACACTTCGACCTATGGGCTTTCAAGCGCCTACCTCTGTGCTGATTCACCTTCTCAGCTTATACTCAGGGATTGGGCGCCTTGGCGAGACAACCATCCAGTAGGAGCTCAAAGGGCTTGCATTCCTCTAGCGGCCGAGTGAGAAGTCTTCCAATGACAGAGTGCGCTCGTCCGTTTTCGTCCTCGCAAAGCATGTGGACCAGTTCTGTGCCCTCCAGTTGATCGACTCTGGACACTACTACCTTAAGCCCACCACCTTCCACATCTGAAACCTGCTGAGCCGCACTTAGGCTCCGAATCCCATCGGATCATTGGCTCTCCGAGGACATTTCCCTTCGAACGGTATATAGGTCATAGGCCGCGGTATACGAGGGTTTCTTATAGCTTGCAGTCGTGCTGTGCTTTAGGCTCTGGCATGTACGTATAGTCGCGGGCTGTCTCGTTCAACCAGAAACAATATGTGGTCCTTAATCTTACTTACCCTTCTCCCTGTTTTCTGTAGCTCTGTCTCCAGCAAGCCGAGCTACAACGTATCGTCTGACCTCGGTCCACTTCTCTCCCAAAACGCATCCATAGTGTACACGACTTCAGGGGCACCACGATGGAGCACGTTTGATGCGCCGAGCCCAGGTACCGTTGTCAACGTCGAGACCGAACACGACGTGCTCATTACGGTAGATAGGGATCTCATGTATTGGTCTTCCGAGTTACTAACCGTCCCGTAGGTTCAGTATTGCATCGAATATAAGATTCCATTTCTTGCCCAAAATGGTGGACATGGCTGGTCAACGACCTTTGACTTGCATCAAAATGGGATTCTCATCAACATGCGAGGACTCAACATGGTGACGTTCAACGCTCAAAAGACACAAGCTACAGTCCAAGGTGGCGCGTTGATTTCTGACGTGATTGCGGCCGCTTATGCAAAGAATATCCAAGTTACGACCGGTAATTGTAATTGTGTCGGCACACTCGGTGCGATCCTTGGCGGAGGTTATGGCAACTTGATGGGTCTGCATGGCTTTGGTGTTGATAACCTCATCTCTTTGCAGCTTGTAACCCCATCTGGAGCTTTCGTCACGGTCACACCGGCAGAGAGCGACCTATGGTGGGCTCTTCGTGGTGCCGGACCCAACTTTGGAATCGTCACATCTGCGGTCATGAAATCCTATTCCGTGACGCCAGCACAAAATCTGGCTTGGCTGGGTCCTTTGACCTTTACTCAGGATAAGATTGAAGCGCTTGTGCAAGCAATCAACGATCTTGTCCTCCAGTCCAATATGAATATATTTCTATACTATCTAACCACGGGTACTCCAAGCTATACGCCTATTGTCGTCGCGAATCTATTCTATTATGGCAGCGAAACAGTTGGCAGAGCGGCGTTTGCTTCTATCATTGCAGTCGGGCCTTCTCATGATGGGACTAGCATAGTGTCCTATGATCACTGGAACGATGGTGCAGCCTCCTTCTGCATTAAGGGCGACCGCAAGCCATCCTATGGTGCCGGATTCTTTAAGATGGTTCCCGCGACATGGCGCGCCGTCTGGAATGAATTTGTTTCATTTGCTTCAAACCCCGCAGCAGGGAATAGCATCGTGTTGATGGAGGCATATTCTTTGATCAAGGCTAGAACGCTTCCGGACTCATCGTCCTCCTTCCCTTACCGATCCACAGTCAACTTCAACGCTGTGGCTATTGCTTGGTATACGGACCCTAGCCTGGATCAAGAAGCGGAGGCATTTGGAACAGCAGCTCGAGATCTGTGGCGATCGACAGATGGCCTCGCAGCGAATAGCACGTAAGCCACCTATTACAGGTAAATGGTCTTGCCGTTGAAGAGTGGTAGCTAACCCTAGGCGTAGTTATGTGAATTTTGCCCACGGAGACGAAAGCCTTCAAACAGTGTACGGGCAAGACTTGAATAGGTTACGGGTCATCAAGTCCCAGGTTGACCCACATCGTCGCTTCGACCAGTGGTTTCCACTATCCTAGTCTACTCGGGAACACGAGGATTAATTCACATCACGAGCAGTCGCTCGTAGCGTCATTTGTGGCCTAGATCAACGCAGTTGCGCACACGTGAGAAGAAACGTTGCTCTTGAAAAGGTTTGATTGGGCGCTTTCGTTGTCGGAGAAAGGCATATGTAGCGGAATCATGTATGAATAAGGAGACTGTCGTAATAATGAAGCACAGTACGATTGGTTTCGGCCACAACCCTACGCTTCCAGGATTGTTACGGATGTAGTGGTGTGCGCATAGGCCCGTCTTTAATGCAAGTATTATTACAGTATTTAATAACCCATAGTTGCGACAAGGCGCCCTCCCTGGATAACACCACCGTCAGAGCTGGTCCTGTTTCATACGCTTCTTTGTTCCAAACCTCTTAGCATCTCTCAAATCCTAGTGTTAACTTCTGTCTACAAGCATCCTTCGCGATGGCTTCAACCGAGAATCACGTATACTTGATCACAGGCGCAAACAGAGGTGTGTAAATTCTCGGGCGAAGCTTAAAGCTCTGTGGATTACAGATCGGCTAACACAGCTCTCCTCCAGGCATCGGCAAAGCCCTCACAGCCATTATCCTCTCCCGCCCAAACACAACGGTCATCGCTACCGTCCGTGATCCCTCCAGTCCCTCCACAAAACTCCTCTCCAAGCTACCGACCGGCCATTCCAGCAAACTAATCACCGTCAAACTTGATAGCACGGTGGAAAAAGACTCTTTGGATGCCGTGCAGACTCTGCAATCGGAACATGGCATCACCCAGATCGGCACCGTCATCGCCAATGCTGGCATTGGGACTCACTACGGCCCAATCCTTGGTGCTACGGCCTCGCAGGTTCAGGAACACGTTGCTGTGAATGGAATTGGTAGGTGAATACAATAGTGGGAGGGGGAGAGAAACCCACTTCTTTCCAGGCGTCTGTATTGTCCTGGCAGACTGATGTAGCAACTCCCCTTTCACACTTTCTTTCCACTAACTCATTTTACGTATTCCTCCAAAATCAGGCCCTCTCCTTCTCTTTCAAGCCGTCTATCCCCTTCTCAAAAAAGCCTCTTCGCACCCCAGATTCGTCCTGATCGGCTCCCCGAATGGCAGCATCGGCGGCATGGAGAACTACAGCTACTATCCAACATACACGTATGGCGCTTCCAAGGCCATGGCTCATTTTTTGATTCGCAAGATTCATTTTGAGCACGAAGATGTTGTTGTGTTTGCAATTGATCCAGGGTAAGCAATCTGTTGATCTCATTTTCGATTTTGATTCCTCCTCACTTTGATATGTTTCAAAGAAGAATTACGATTATACGGTTTCAGCATATATCTATTTCCTGATTACTGACTGGCTCGTGACGAGTGACTAACAGTACGACGGGAGTCTTCCCGTCTTTCAGGTTCGTCCAAACAGACATGGGTAATGCTGGTGCGAAATTCGTGGGGATGGCCGAGGCGCCGATAACGTTAGAAGAAGCTACGGCGTTTATCGTGGCTCAGGTAAGACTTCTAATTTGGTTTTAGATTGCTCAATTACCTTGTTTACGTGGATTTTCAGGTGGATCGAGCGACGAGAGAGGAATCTTCAGGACATTTCCCGTCGCTTGGAGGGGGGAAGGTTACGTGGTAGTCGGCCCGGCTCAAACAAGGCTCATTTGCCAAGCGTGAAAGCAAGTGTAGTTCTTTGATCGCTGTCGTAAAAGTATTAGGCGGGTAAGCCAGGTTCATGGCTCGAGGCGTGAGGGATTCGAAGCACAAGTCGAAGACGCACCACGCATTCTTACCCTATGTATTCAGAATTGTGTTTACGGTAATTTTACAGATTTCACCACATGTTTGAACTTAAACATTCAATTTTCAACCTGCGTACGATAATTATATGAAGATATTTAAAAGAGCATGAATTTAAAACTATAGATTTAAATCATATATACTTACATTTAAGTTTCCATCCGCGAAGGCGCAAAGATACAATCTAAAAGCAGGCGACTCGATCCCTCAACGCTGATCGCAACAAGCGAACACATCGCAATCACACAGTATCACAGAAGTCAATGAAATCTTCGATGGGAAAACTACAAGAAACGCATTGCAGACATCAACGTAACGTCGGCACAACGGTCTCATCTGTTCAATAAGACAGTAAAAACGCGCGACGGTCTACAGAAAGTCGAAAGCACTCTCGCGACTCACATCAGAACTGAACGCATAGGTCTAAATGTCTATCTGCACTCGAGGAACGTTTCGGGTGCGAATAGCCCTCGATGTGCCTGCGGATGAAGTCATCAGACAGTCAAGCATATTCTGATGCATTGCCCGAATTGAACACACCTTCGGTCGAGAATGCTTCGTGACGTCGACGTTATGAACTACCGGATCATCGTTTCGACCACGAAGAGTCTTAGGACGACAGCGAAAATGATGATGAAAACGAAGCTTTTGAAACAGTTTAAAGTGACAAGAACACTCATTCTCTAACGTGTGATCATCATGAACAAATTTGATAGTCTCAATCTTATTGTTTCGACAGCATGTAGCAGTCGCATAGACAGCGAGCGATTTTCTACCTCAGAGAATTTTGTTCACTCGACACACATAGCATATTTATCCCTCATGAATCGATCTAATCAATGTCACAAGAATGTATGAATCTATTATTATTATTATTTACATTTAAGTATATATGTTTTAATTAAAATTTTAGAATTAAAATTTTCTAATGTATTTATATTGATCAACAACGAGATTCATCTGTACATGATGTTGACTATGAATCTTTTGATTCTATTCTGTGTTTGAATAAAAGTCAGAAGAGTCAAGAAATCTCAATTCAACGCAGTTCAAATGATGTTAAAACGTTGCGTGATCATGAAAGTTATCATGCAGAATTTTCATTTACGCGACAACATTTTCTCTAACAGTCACAACTGATCTATGAAGAAGATTAATGACATGTTGAAGTCAGTAAGAGATGAAAAGATACTACTAGTAGAAAAGTTGATTCAAATGATGAATCTAAGATTATGATTACAAATGATCGAAGAATTGATGACTCGTTGATTGCATCAATATATTGAAACATCTTCATCACATCAACAGTGTCATTAAATAATTAATGAAAAGATATCAGATAAAATAGTTGATTCAGATGATGAGTCTTAAGTTCATACTACATGTGATTGAAGAAGTAATGACTCGTCGATCATGTGAATATATTAAGAAAGCTTAAGCTTATCTTCTTTACTTAACGTCAAGTCATGCATCTATTTATGTGAAAAATTGAGAGCACATGAAAATGATCAGAACACATTCTTTATTATTAATCAAAGTTAAGCATTAAATGATTATGATTGCATGTTTATATCAACAATTCATTCAACATTTATGTAATATAAATCAATTTAAAAGCAGAATAGAATTACTTAATACAATTGCACTTTATTTTCTCATTGTATACATCTCTTTTTCATCACATATTTCTTTGCTCAATGAATGATAATCATTGAGCAAGAGAACACAGTCTTTACATTATAATCATGAACATCATGAATACAAAGAAAACATTTTTCATCTTTGAATTAAGAATTGAATCAAGACATCGTTGTATAAAATATCATCAATGAAGAGCAGAGCAAAGATGATGTGCTACAATAAACAACACAGACATATATTAAAAGTTTATTCAAGCATCACACGCTGAATGAAAGCTATAAATTCATTATTTAATACATTGTTTCAAATTCATTATTTCAACAATGTGAAGTCATCATGTAGTTGATGAGTGATTTTCTTTCTCAAAGAGTTTTGTTCATTCAATATACATAGCATAGTTTTTCTCATAAGTTGAACTTAAATTGATGTCATAAAAATGTATAAATTCAAATTAAATTAAATTAAATTAAATTAAATTAAATTAAATTAAATATATTTATATTTATATTATTATTTTTGTTAAAAACAATCACAACGCATGCATCACAAATTTTGAAAAAGAGCATTACAAACAAGATAGAGTGAATCTAAAAGATGATTGAACGACGATGAATTGCATGAATTGTAGCAATGCTGATTCAAAAATGATTGCAAGCAACATTGATTTGTTGCAAGAAAACAGAGATGCAAAATTGAAACATTTATGCAATGATGAAAAGAATGTTGTTAACATTATTGATCTACTAATAAAGATGTCAACGTTAAAGAAAGAGAAGAGCAAAGATCATTCATGAAAAGAGATAGCATTGAAGCTGATTCAACGTTTTCGACTTGATTCAAAAGAAAAACATCACATGAATCAGAACACATTCATTGCAAAGAATGTACAGAGACTGAAGATATCAGTTTAACTGCTCAACAAGCAGTTACATACACAGAGAAGCACACGTCTTTCAACGAAAATCACATCATGAGCAAATGTGACAAGAGAAGAAATAGCAATAAAAGAGTAATGATTCAGAAATGATCTGTTGTCACTTTGCAAGAAATGAGAAGTCATGATTAAGATAATGAACAGAAGAGAAATAAAAAAGATACAGAAGAAGTCAATTAAACAGATTTTACAAAGAATTGCAAACATGTTAACAGATCAAAGAAATCTAATTGTGTCACTTCGCAAGCTGAATAGTGATGACATTTTTCTTCATGCAGTTAACTCAGATGCTTGAGCAAATCTGAAAAAGACTCAAATATGAACAAAAGAAATCATGAGTTCAACATGCATAACATGTTGAATCTTCGCAGTGCTGACACATGAAGTATGCATTACAATAAACATGAATAATCAGAAAAAGATCATTGAAAGATTGATAAAAGATAATGTGAAACTTCATGAAGATCTGAAAGTTCTAAGAATAATCTGACTCAAGAAGATAGCAAAGAGCGAAAAGACTCATTCATCACTCATTGTAGAGATCGCGATCGAAGTGATGATAAATCAACTAATGAACATGAGCATGCTGAACTCATATCAAGAATGTGCATGCAAGCTATTTGAAAAGAATTGTTGCATCACACAGTACTTCAGATGTTATGAATTTGATCACATGATTAAATTCTGCAGAAAGAATCAGCGCTGCAAAAAGTGCGCAGACAAGCATTACATTGAAAAGTGCATGATGTTTTTGAATAAAAGACATTGCATCAACTGCAACAAAAATCACGAACTCTGAAGACACTGTTAGGGGCCAGCATAGAGCGAGTCATATGAATGTAATGTAACGAGTATATAAATGCTAAGGAAGAAAAGTATCTAGAAGGGAAGAGCCGACTATCTATATGACTCAGAAGAACATAAGCTAACCCTGAATAGAGTTGACTTCGGAACAAGTCTATGCCCTAGCGGCGAGCGATCGGCGATAGCTCTCAGGATAGCCATCAACATAGTCATCAACATAGTCATCAACATAGCTATCAACGAAGGTGCGTAGCTAGAATCGTAACATTATTCCCCCCCTTCAACGATTCATGTTCGCATGAATGTATTTTCTTAGCCTTGTGTAAAATCGAAATGCCTATTGTAGCAGGCTCACTATGCGAGATAGAAGTGCCATTGAAGCAGGCTCACTAGTTGCACGCGAACGAGTCGACAGACCGATTCACTGATAGGTAGAGCGATGTGAGTAGATAGGTCATCGCATTGACGGAAGATGCCATTGTAGCAGACTCACTAGTTGCACGTGAATGTATGATCAGGTTCACTGATGAGTAGAACGATGAGAAGATAGATCATCGCATTGACAGTGCCATTGAAGCAGGCTCACTGATCGACTTGCTCATCGAAGAGGTCGACTTTGGGCTCGCCATTGTAGCAGGCTCACTAGTTGCACGTGAACGTATGATCAGGTCCACTGATGAATAGAGCGATGAGAGCGAGTAGATCATCGCATTGACGATGTCATTGAAGCAGGCTCACTGAGGGTTTGCTTCTCGAGATAGAGACTTCACGCAGTTCTATGACTGATCTCGTTTGATTGTTCAACAAATTCGAAGAATCCCTTGCGAATCTGAATGAACGATTAATCCGCTGATCTTTGACCTAGTCGGATGGTTTCAATCGTTTGTTTATACTCGCTGATCAGCGCACGAGTTCGAATCTTTTGTTTATCCTCGCTGAATCAGCTCACGAGGGAAGAAAGATGAGTGCTGCTGCACGGACGCAAGCCGCTAGACCAAAGTCGATAGAGGGTTGAAGAACTACTAGCAGAAGCATTCGAAGAGATCGATGCAGATTATTTCACTTCGCCTGTAACGAAGGAGCATTTATATAATGTTAGAGACCAGCATAGAGCGAGTCATATGAGTGTAATGTAACGAGTATATAAATGCTAAGAAAGGAAAGTATCTAGAAGGAAAGAACCGACTATCTATATGACTCAGGAGAACATAAGCTAACCCTGAATAGAGTTGGCTTCGGAACAAGTCTATGCTCTAGCGGCGAGCGATCGACGATAGCTCTCAGGATAGCCATCAACATAGTCATCAACATAGTCATCAACATAGCTATCAACGAAGGTGCGTAGCTAGAATCGTAACAGACACATCTGTTTCAAGTGACAACAGCAGATGAAACAAGCGTTCGAAATCTATAAAAACAGATCATTCAGATACTCTGAAACGTCTAAATACAATTGCACATTCTTCTCATTATCTTTGAACTCTTTAGATTCAATGAACTCTTCAAATTCAACAAATTCTTTCGATTCAATGAATCTTTCAAGCTCGACAACAATCATGTTAAAAACATACAATTGAATCATTGATGAATCAACTTGATAAATAGTAGAGATCAAGAAGAGATGAGTCAATTTTTTCTCTTACGTGAGTAGCGACTCAGATGAGATGACATCTGAGCAGATTCAGAAACGTTCAATCAGAAAGCGAAAAAGATTCTCAATGATCAAAAGCATACAAAGAGTCTTTTCATTGCAGAGTCAACAACAGCTACAAATAACTTTATGACAGAACAATCTTTTCTATGAATTCTACAGTACAACATCAGAAAGTTATTAAAAATTCAAGAATCATTTTTAATTAACAGAGAAGTTCGCGAATTTGACATAGTAGCTATACAGAAGCAAGATTGCAACAACAATGATTTATAATCATTTAGCTCAGCACACAACTTCTTTCATCTAATGAAAAATTCGTCATCTCAATCAAGAATATGCATATACATTAACAAACATTTAAGATTCGATCAATGAATAGTAGAAACAGCTGAGTCAGACATTTGCTTAATCAGAATATTAACTCGCAACGCAGATGATAAAACGCAGACGCTAAGACTTCTAAACGTTTACAATTCATGCTCACTGTTTACTACATTCACAGAGAAATCTTTAATCATTTCTCATTTGAATGAACTACTCAAGAATGATTGCAAACAACTGATCATAAAAGATTTCAATTTACATCATTCTCATTGAGAGAAATGAAGATGCTTCACTCATCATATGATGATTGATACTTTACTAAACATCATTACAAATGTAAGATTGAAATTATTGCTGAAATCAGATATTATTACTTACGAAGCTCACAATTAATTTACAATGATTGATTTAATCTTTAACAACGAGAAAATACAGTTCATGATATGTAAGTGCGAGATACAAATCGATCTGCATCAGAGATTGAATTATCTTTTGATCATCACAGAGCTATGTTTACAAACAATTTCAGTGCAACTCTCAACTTGATGACTTTGAAAGAAAATGAATACAGAAGCATTAAGTGCTTATCTGTGAATACATCTATCTTTGAAATGCTCTCTAGATGACAAGATTATGATGAATGACAGAGTGTGTAAGATTATCAGAGTGTTACAGAAGATCATCAAGAAATTTACTTTCTTGACAAAGTTATCAAATTGAGCAAAAGACTTTTGAAATCAAAGCTGCTTCAAAGTAGTAATGAAATCAAGATGACTGCAAATCATATGAAAAACACAAGACACATTAGAAGCGTGAAATGAATATCTGAAGCACAATGATCATAAAAATAAGATCATTCAATAAATGAAATTCATACACTTCAAATTACAAATGCATGAGTTGAGCAAAGCATTCAAATCAATATGATGCTTTGCAAAATGAACTAGAATCGAAAATCAGCTATCTAAAAAGCTTTCTCAGTTTTCATCATTGAAGCGAAGCAACATCAATCATATGACAATGACGTTCAAGAAAAAATTTGAGATACTGCAAGAAAAGTTCTTTTTCTCATCTTCTTAAGCGAATGTTAATGACATCGCAAAATCATTCATATTTCTGACAGTCTCATTCAATTCACGCATCATAAAAGATGAAGTGAAGCAGACAATTAAATGAATAAAAGCAGACAAAGTGTTGAATGCTTCAGATATTTTAAACAGAGTGCTTCAAGCGAGTCTTGCAAAACTGATCTCAGTACTGACGAGTTTATTCAATGCATGCATAATACACAAGTATCATTTGAAGCAGTTCAAAAAGATTCAGACAATAGTACTATGCAAATCAAAGAAAAGTGATTATATTAATTCAAAGACGTATTGACTTATTGCTTTGCTTGATATCATGTGCAAAGCGCTGAAGTCAATCATGATCAAAAGACTGAGTGACATAGTTGAAATTCATCACATGCTATCAAATGCTCAAATAAAAGCAAGATGTAAGTAATTCATGATCTCAATGTTAAATCTACTAATAGATCAAGTTCACACAGTGTAAGACTGTGAAATCAAATATGTGATCTTCATGCTAAGCTTAAATGTCATCAAAGCGTTTAATTGAGTCTCACACATCAAACTTTTGCACATGCTGAAAATGAAAAGAATGTTGAGTTACATAATCAAATGAACACGTAGCTTTCTAAAGAATTGAAAGACGTTGCTAATATTCAATGAACAAACGAGTGACATACGCGAGATAAATGCAGACATATCACAGAAATTTCTCATTTCATCGATTCTCTTTCTATTTTTCAACGTAAGTTTAATTGAAAAATGCAAAGCATTGAAAATTAAAATCAAAGTGCTTGACTTCATGAATGATATTAACATTCTAGTCTACGACAAATTCACTGAAGAAATTTGCAAAACACTGAGTAAAGCATACAACATCTGCGCGAAATGAGCTTGCATTCATGATGTAACGTTTGCATCAGAAAAGTATGAACTTTTGCATTTTACTAGAAAATCAAAAAGATTTGACATGATGATTAACATATAAATAGAAAACTCAGTTATTAAATTAAAATCAAACGTACGAGTTCTAAAGATGCAACTGAACATGAAACTGCAATGAGACGCATATCTTTGATAAATAAAGATGAATCACGTCACAAGAATGCTGACACTTAGTCATCTTAAAGTCTTTACATGAGAAGCTATCTTCACAAAAGCGAGACAAGTATACTCAGCAATAGTGAAATTAGAAATTGCATTTGAAGCATCAGTCTGACATCAGCGCGACAAGAAAGATGAACTGTTAAGCAAAAAATGCAGATTAAAAACACTTCAGAATCAGATTTTGCATCATGTAGCAGAAGCATTCAAAAGAGTAAACATTGAAACTTTAAAGACAGAAACATACATAAGTTTGTTACATGTTCATTTGAACATGCTATAGAACAAGATCACGTTACACAGTTGAGTCAATGATTGAATGCAAAAGATCAAACAAGCATGCAAATTAATACATGTTCATTTGACGAAAGTTAATCGCGTCATTTCTTACTCACTCATCATCAAGAAAATAATACTTCTGAATGTCTTTATTCAAGAAGATGCGAAGATACAGTTGAGATGCAAATGATGCATTCTCTTCTTCACAATGATTTCAACAAGCGATAGCATTGCAATAATGCAGTATCACAAAGATCAATGAAATCAATGATGAGAAAAGTACAGAGAACACATTGCAGATGTTAACATAATTTCAGCACAAAGATTGCATCTGAGCAATAAGATGATAAAGATGCATGATGATCTTCAGAAAGCAGAAAGCATTCTTGCAATACACATCAGAATTAAGCGCATAAATTTGAATGTTTATCTGCACTTTAGAAACATTTCAGACATGAATAGTTTGTGATGTGACTGCAAATAAAGTTATCAAACGATGAAGCATGTACTCATGCATTGCTCAAACTGATTGCATCTGCAATTAAGAATGTTACAAGATGCTGACTTTTCAAACTATCAAATAATTGTTGTCATCACAAAGAATCTCAAAGCGATAACGAAGATGATGATGAAAACGAAGCTCTTGAAGCAATTTAAAGTGACTAAAACATTCATTCTTTAACATGCAATCAACGCGAACAAATTTGATACATAGTTTCAAAACTCACTGTTTCAATTGCATGAAGTAATCATATAAACTGCGAGTGATTTTCTATCTCAGAGAGTTTTGTTCACTCAATACAAATAGCATAAAGTTTCTCATGAATCAATTTAATCGATGTTATAAGAATGTATGAATTTATTATTATTATTATTTTTGTTTATAAAATAATAAATTCAAGTAATATACTTATTTATTAAATTATTTATTTAATCATTTTAGTAATAATCATTAATAAAGAAAGAACTTTCTAAGTTATCTGAGTTGAACTGAATCAATCTGCTCATGTTCAACTCTTATACTATTAACATATGCAGAAAGATTTAAAATTCTTAACATTCATTTTTACTTTGTTTCATGATGATTCATTTATATGAGAAATTTAAAATTCAATCTCATCATTCTTTTAATTACTCAAAATTAAAGCTATTCAGATTTTTTTATTTGTTGATGTTTCTGATGTTTTTTCAACTATGTTAAGATCACTTTCTGCAAATCTTTACTTCAAAATATTACATCTTCTGTTACTTCATTGAACTTCTTTGACAATTATTGAAGAAATTCATTGTTGTTTTATCACTGTATATAATGTTCAAGAGAATCTCTTTATATATAACTCATCTTTTAAATTTCAATTTTGATTCAAAAATGCTTCTTAAAAGATTTTCAAGATTGTTGAAAATTTAAATGATCTTATAGTTTATCTTGAAGAACAGTTATGAATCATGCAGAAAGAAATTATTTGATACATATGAAAGAAGTAAGACATTAACATGCATCAATTCATGATATCAAGAATTTTGAAGAGAAGAGACTAAAGTATTAAAAAAGAACAGCATGTAAAGATCAAACAAAACAATGAGCTTTGTTTGAATTGAATAGCAGACATGCTTCATTTAATGATTGAACAGTTTATGTTCATGAATGAGTCTTTATTCAATGAGATTACAGACTGATGTCATCAAGTCTATGCTTTTATTAATTAATCAGCTTGCTATCAAGTCTTCAGAATAAAAAAGCATTGTTGAAGTGTTTTTTCAATTTATATGAAAGATGAATATTTATTCTGCATCAATATTTGCAAGAATTGATTCAACGACAAGACGTTCTTTTGATGATTAGCAGATAAACTGCTATTTCTATGCAGTTTCTTTTCAACTTTAAGAAGTGTGATCATCATGAATAATATAAATGTTCATTGCAATAGTTGAATTAAAGAGTTCATCATTTCACATGAATGTCAGATAAGTTATTTATCTTGTTGAATTGATGATTTATCATTGATATGAATGTCAGATGTGATATTTGTCTTTCTACTAAGTCTGTCGTTGAGTTAGAGTTGAGTTGAGTTAAGAGAGATCAACTCAACTTTTCTCAATTTGAACTTAATTTAAAATTGAGTTGAGTTGCTTGAACTTGATTTCTAAAAATAGTATACTTACTCATATGCACAAAGTTTTTATGAAAACTGAATTTAAACTCAATTTGTAAAAATAGAATAATTACTTGTATGCACAAGATTTTCACGCAAACTAAATTTTTGCGCACTTTAATTTAAAAAGATTAGCAACAAATAGTATCAACTTTGACGTGCTAAAATGACATCAATATAGATAGTTTTAATTAGCGTGTGCAAAAATCTTGTTTGCGCTGAAATCTCATGCATACAAGTAGTTAATCAATTGACTTTACATTCAAGAGAAAAAAAACTAAAGTTCTTGACAAAAGTGATAAGAATTAACTTAAATTATGCATGAAAGCAATAATATCACTAACAGTGTGACAGTGCAAAAATTGTATTTACTATCTATTTGCTTTGCGACAGCGTTGCATTCTGATTGCATAGTAACATGATTATCTACTTCATTATGTAATTTGAACAAGCTTTAAATGTAAACTTTTCACTTGTAAAATGAAAAATCAATCTCATATTCTTCATTTAAATGATTACACGCTTTGCATGAATTGTGCAAAGATTGATGTTTGTTAAGTAATCAGTATTTGAATCGTAAAATTGATTGCAAAATTGATTGCAAAATTGATCATAAAACTAATCTTCATACATTGCAACGAGTCATGCTTCTGTCATTTTCTGCAATGTCTCTATAGCTTTTGATTGAAAGTGAAGATCAACTTCAATCAATTCATGATACACTTTGTACATCACATGCTAAAACAACAGCTTTGAAATAAGTAAATCAATTGTTCTTTGATATTGATGAATTTCACAAAGTATCACAGTTTCTTTGCAATATTTTTGCATTTTCTTGAGCTTGATAAGATTACTTTTTATGATGACATTGATAACATGAGCTGACTCAATGAGTCGAACATTTTAACATATGATCAGCGTCTTTGAAATCACTTTTGCAATCATTTTTGCAATTTAGTAAGACTCAAAACTTACTCTGATGAGCTTCATCTTTCTGTCATCAGTTCTCGACTTCATTATTGACTGTTTTCAAAACATCTTTTTGACAAATTGCTTGTTATGAGATTTTTTACTGAATGATGATGAGAATGATGATGATGAGCTTGACAATAATGATTCTGAGCTGCTTGACAATCGCGATCTATTGTTTGACTCGTGATTGAGATTTGATCTTGTAAGCTTGAATTTAAAATTCGCTGCAATATTATTTCTACTTTGCAATCAATTTTGTGATCAATTCAAGAGTAATAAGAAATGAAATATATACATAAATTCATGCAAGTTGAAGAATTCATTTGATTTCAAAATTGATTTCAAAATCTCATCAGTTGCAAAATCAAAAATGCTGAATAACATTTTATTGTTAAAGTTAAGTTCATTGTTTCTGTATTGCAATCAGTTTTGCGATTTTCTATAAACTCATGAAACTGATACATAACTTACTGAGCTATTGCAATCATGATTGCAGTATGTTGTTGTTGTTTGAAGATAAAAGAAGAAAAAAGTTGATGATTACATGACTTAATTAATGTTGAAATGATGATGATCTAAATCTTAAAATCTTAAATCAAGATATCAAAGTTTAAATTTCATATCTCATCATTGTGATTAATCTTCATTATTTCATCTCATTATTTAAATCATTACATCATTGCTTTTACAAGTTAACTATTTGTCAGAAACTGAGCTAGACTAGAGATACTATCAATATAAAAGACTGGTATTATTATTACTTTGATAGAATCTAGATAGAAGACAATACATCAGATAATGTACAAGATGAAAGACAAAGAGTGAAAGAAAAGAATGAGAACTCGACTTCTATATACATGAATCAAGCAGAATCAAGACTAAACAATAGTTCTATGACTTAAGATTGCAGAGATTTGCACACATGACTGAGATGATCAAAACAGAATTGCTGAGACTAAATTAAAATGATGATGACTAGATTGATGACTTGGTTCATTGAATTGCAAAACAGATTCAATGAATCGAAATTATTTAAGACATCAATGATTTATGTTCTAAATTGAATTGATGATCTGACATCATGACAGTAGCTTTTCTCTTCAAGACTGAGCTTCTGCAAGATGATGAGAAGAAACAAGATGAAATGAGAAAAAATTGAAAATAAAGACTGAAATGAGACAAGAATTGATGTGAACACATTTTAATGTGATGAAGCACAGATGAAACTAGAATAGATCTGAGTCACATCTGAGTCAGATCTGAGCAAAATGTCTGAAGAATGAGACGAGATGAGACGCATTTTAACGTGATGATGCACAGAAAATTGAAACACATCTGAGTCACATCTGAATCAGATTTAGACGAGATGTCTGAGTCAGATCTAAATAAGATCTGAGTTAGATCTAAATAAAAGAAAGACGAAACGTAGTTTAATGTGATGATGCACAGACAAAACTAGAATACATCTGAGTCACATCTGAATCAAATTTAAACAAGATATCTGAGTCAGATCTAGACAAGATCTGAGTCAGATCAAGATTGAATTGAGATGATGAAGATTGAACTTAAAGTTCTTGACATTGACATTGAGACATCACACACGACAGTACATGTGATTCTTCAGCGACAGAGTTGACGAGATGATATTCATTGAGCGTTTGCTCACAATTATTCAGAAGATGAAAAGATTCTCAAGTAGAAAAGTGATCTTTTCAATTGATGTAATACTTGAGCAGAAATGAATTATAACATCTATCACGCTTGAAGTTTAGTATGTTGTTTACATATCAAAATCTTTCGTCATTCTTGATGACAATAAGTTCTTGAGATTTCTGACGTTGATTTGAAAGAGAATTACTTGCGATATGACTCAGAAGAATGACATGAAAGATTGAATGAATCTTCATGAATGCTGAAAGATTTAACTCGATGATCAGAAAATTGTTCTTGAAGACACGCTTGATCTTGAAGAAGTCAATGTTACGATCATCTAACTTGACAGCAAGATGAGCGATGCTGAGATTGCAAGCATTCAGTCAGACTTCATCTTCGATGAAGTATCTAGAACAAGAACGACAAGAAAGATTGACATTAAATTCGTAAATAATCTGAGCTATAAGCATCTCATCACGTAAATGCTCAGTTAATTTCTTCATCTTCTTGATGAACTCTTCAACATTGATTAACTTGTTTCTAGCTTAAGACGTAAGATTCTTGAGCAGAAACTCAGAAGACTTGAAGTTTAAACGTGAGTTTTGACTCGAATTGATCAAGAAGAGTGATGTTAAAATGATTGATAACGATGCGTTATTGACGACGAATTCGACTTCAGAAAGTCACTTAGCTCAGTCATTCTGCATGTAATTGACGAAGATTCAAAGATAATGCTTCATGACAGCATTGACTCTCTCGATTTGATCATCGATCTCAGAGTGATACGTCGTTGATAACTTAGCATCTATCTTCAGCATTTTACACATATGCTTTCAGACATCGAAGATGAATTGTGTGTCTCGATCAGACATGAAGAACTCGAGTAAATCATGATGTTTTCAAACATGAGCATAGAAGCAGTTGATGACTTCTTCAACTTTCATAGAAGTGATGAGAACTAAATGTCTCATTTTGATAAAATGATCAATGAAGATTAAAACATATTTATATGTGATATTCATAAAGATACTGAGCGATAAAGAATCTACATAGTTCATGAAAACATCACGTCAACAACGTTCGAGAACTGAAAGAAAATGCAATCATTCTTGAGTTCGTTGTCTAAAGAGCTTGAAACGTGTGCACACGTGACAGTTTCATACGAAGCGTTGAACATATTTATAAATGTTTGATCATCAGTAGACTCAACTGATCAGTTCATAACTTTTTGCTCTTTCTGAATGATCATCAACGACACTATCATGAGCGAGCTGAATGATACGAAGACGTAGTTTATTTGAGTTGAGCACGTACTTTCTTTCTTGAAAGTACAGATGATTCTCGTGTTCTTCACACTCGACTAGAAAGATCTTGTTGTGATGTCGTGCTTCATTGCAAAGCACTTCGATTATCTGAGCTGCGAATTTGTCATTGATTTCAACTTGCTTTCACAATGTCTGAGTGAAGATGTCAGCAGAATCTTCATCAAGATTCAGAGTGTCTTGATCTAGCTGAGACTTAATGTCTTCAACGTTGAATTCTTCAATTTCTAGATTCATGAGAGCTAGAATTTGCAAAGATGTTGAGATAACTGAGAACAGATGTAACTGAACTGAATCTAGAGCAATGATTTGTGACTGAAACTTCATGACTTTAATGTCAAAGACGTCAAGAACGAGATTCTCAACAATATTGAGATTTAAAACATGAATTTTCAGAATTGTCTGATGTTGATATTGATGTCAAGAATCGAATGTATCTTTCTCTTTAAAAAGATCTTCTGAGCGACGTGTCAGAGCATTCAACTTATCATTGATTTTGTCGAAATGATAAATGATGTGATAGTTAAATCTAGACAGAAACTCACTTCAATGAGCTTGATGATAATTCAACTGCTTAGTTGACATGAAATACTTAAGATTT
>JAABUO010000491.1_pt1 | contig 76302 bp, 81 predicted proteins | sample 5559291 | NCBI WGS metagenome assembly JAABUO01 (sample SAMN10711878, study PRJNA513372) | rock metagenome | isolation source: Antarctica rocks | place: Antarctica: Victoria Land, Finger Mt sud
ACAAAAACATTGCATGGCCATGGCAATGGAAATGGAGGCGTTTATATCTATGCATGAGGTTGTACCAGCGAGCGCCATGGATGTGTCTTTGGGTGCAGCTAAAATAGCTATTGCTCAAAAGAAAGTTCCATCTACGTGCATGAGAAGTGGCAGAATGTTTCACATTACCAAAGCGGCCCAAGCATCCTCGCACTTGATGAAGAAATAGATTTTTGGGGGGGGGGAGGGGGGGGAATCTTGTAGATGGACTTTGGGAATTGCAGACAGAGCTGGCATTGGACCAACACCACAGCCTTCGAGATATTCTGCACCGGCGTTAAGCCGCTTCCTCGAACTACGCTGCAATTCTGATGTAGATTTCTTCTACTCGACTATGGAAATGATGTCCCTTGGCTTTTACATCCGCAGTGCCTTCCTAGCAACGTACTACTTCCTCATGAAAGACGCCTCACCTAACGCCTTGCCATGGTATCTACCTGAAACTTCCTAGCTTCTTTCGTCTTCCTTCCAACTTTCTTAACATCCTCTTCCTCCAAATCACCTCTTTGTCACCTTCGGCCTCGGCTTGCACTCATCCTGCTGCACCGCATGCAACATGACCTTGTTCTCCATCTGCGGCGTATGCGCCGAGTACCCCTTGCTCCAATCATAACTCACCGCATACGCAAAAATATTCCCCGTCCGGTTAAACCCCGTGCTCGAAATCGTCCCCCCGGTCTCCGGATACCCTTTTAATCTGTGCTTGGCGTCCTTGTCCCAGAAGTGGAAGGTGCCGTCCGAGCCGGCGGTGCTAAAAGTGCCGTGCACAGGGTGGAAGCTGATGGCGTTGACGGAGTAGACGTTGGAGACGTCGCGCTGCGTTGGGGGGGTTTGACGGTGGCATTTGAAGCTGAAATTGGCGGAAGAGTCTTTCTCTTCGACGTATTGGATGGCGCAGCGGCCCTCGATGCTGCCGACTGCGAAGCCGGAGGCGTCACTGAAGCAGGAGACGACGCGGGTTTGCCATTTTAGCGGGGATTGCATTGTTTTGTAGATTTCTGTGGGTTTCTCCAGGTTTACGATGTTAATGTAGCGGTCTGCGGTGGCAATGACGAGTAATTGGTTCTTCACGTCCATGCTGTATACGCGTTCTTGGCAGTTCAGCGAGGCGACTGGGGTCGATTGTCGCAAGTCCCAGTACTTGACTGTTTTGTCCCAGGACCCGGTCACAAGGACGGGGGTAGCTTGCCCGGGGACATCGACGAAACGGGCACAGCGGATCGGCTGATCATGGGCGGCGACTTGAACGGCTGCTGCGCCAGGAGTTCCGAGATCGAGGAGACGGGCAGCTTTGTCGGCACCAGCGCCGACGACCTTGGTGCCGTCCTGTAGGCTGATTAGCAACGACAGCTTTGGTTATGGGTGGAGGACAGCTGCCTTTGACCAGCAGCAGCTTAAGACTGGTTGTTCGTGCTCAAAGAGAGTCTTTCCTTCGCTCCCTCCTTGGGCGTTGATCTCGTATATGCGGACCTTTTTGTCCCAGGAGGCCACTGCTAGATGTTCTGATACTGGGGAGAACGAAAGATCTGAGATGCCATCATCTGGCGGTGAGGCGAGGGGAACATCCTTAGAAATGTCACCGTTGGTATTGTTTGCGGAAGCTGCAGTGGACGCGTTGCTGCCAAAGAGAGACATTGTGCAGACTGTGAAGGAGACGAAAGGCTGAGGTAAAAGAAGAGGATCTCAATCCGACGGGATGAGAGACAACAGCATCGTCTTGAACCACCGCCAGTTTTCGCAGTCAACTTCAGGCGTCAAAGCTTCAACACGCGCCTGAAGCTCGACTATCCCGCATTAGTCGTAGTACCACTCAACCTCGCTAAGCCCTACCGTACTGAGCGTACTACTTAAGTTAAAAGATTTCTTCCAGCTTCACTTCCCTTTTTCTTCACTCCCCGCTCAAAGAATCGCAATCAAAGCTTACAAACAGATCTTCTCTTTGTGGGGAAGCATCACTCCGTACAAACTGCTTTGGGAGAAAGTCCCCGGACATCTCTTCGTCAGAAGAGAACGCGGAAACGCGCCGCCATAAAAGCAACCTTCGCGGCTTACCCCAAATCCCACCTCCCTCACCCTCTTAACCCCCTTCCCTGGCCGTTCGCACTCCCTCAGTCTCTCTGCCTTGAGACTCATCGGCTGGGTCTGCTCGAAGACCGCATGGACGATGATATGAGTCCGCGCTTTGGGCTTTTGGCTTGCTTTTGAGGACTAGGTGGGGCTGTTGGGGAGGAGGTCGGGGTTGTGGCTTTCCGGTTTGAGGAGAGGGAACCAGGTGGGTTTGAGGAAATTTTCGTCGAGATGGATAGATATGCGATTGCCTTTTTCGTCTTCCCTGCTCCTTGGAGTGGGAAGGAACGAAGTGGGTAACTCGATGGAGCTTATTCTTGAGGCGAGGAGTCCCCTTCTTTTTCAATTTCAAAGAGTCCGTCCTCGGGTCTCCTCTTGGCTTGGCTCTGTACTGTCTTCCAAACGCAAATGGAGCCAGCGAAAGGAGATGGTGAGGAATGCTTGGTCGGACAAGCCGGGTTCTCAAAGGCTGTTCAGGTGATGATATAACAATCATAGAGTCAAGCACTTAGGCGCTCCGCAAACCCTACGTGGTGTCGGAGCGCCGCTGAAGACCACGATATGCGTTATGGTATCTGATGAACATTGGAGACCAATTAGGAGCCAGCGTCGAGGATTTGCGTGGCTCATCAGACCCAATCTACTATAGTCTTGTAGCACTCTGTGCTTGCCAAGTGCTAGATGTTGCATACCCCAAGGACCCTATTCAAACACTCCCAAGTTCCAATTCGCGACCTGTGTGAGGCCAGGTGTGTTTCCCCTCGGACCCTTGGCGGGATTTATCTCACCAAGATCAAGCGAAACGACGTGTGATGCGGGGATTTATCTAGCTATCTATTGTGCTTCGTGCTTACAACCTATATGCTTTTAGCCCATACAGTGCCTCCCAGTAAACTGATGTGTCTACCTGCTTTCCTATACTTCCCCGGCTGTTCTGGGTAGACCCTCTCCATGCCGATCTACTGAATCTTCAAGTCTTTGACCTCCAACGGATGCTTACGTCTCTAAGCCTCTCCACGTCCCTTCTTTGCCAGAAGGTTTAGTGCACTCCCTGCCAGAATGAATCCCGCCTGATCCTTACTAATCGTATGCCTACACCGCACCAGCACCTCCCCTCCACCCCTGTTTTCCACCTTCAGCCTCACCACGCCCTTCCCACCAGCCTTCAACATCTCCCATAACCCCACCGTACTCACCACATCCCCCGCCCCGATGCTGTCATAGTCCTCCGAATTTCCAAACGTAAGGGGGACGATTCCTTGTTTCTTGAGATTCGTCTCGTGGATTCTCGCAAAAGATTTCGCAAGCACGACCCTACAGCCAAGATACCGGGGTTGAAGCGCAGCATGTTCGCGGGCGCTGCCTTCGCCATAATTGGACTCGGCAACAACAAGCCATCCTTGTCCCTGGGACCTCCATTTTGCTGCTAACTCCGGGATCCCGGTTTTTGGCGTGCCGGGTTCGAAGTGATCATAAGCTACATTGGTCTCGCCTGTCTCGGCGTTGACGGCGCCGATGAGAGTATTAGCGCTAATGTTGGGAAGGTGGCCTTTGTATTTTAACCACGGGCCGGCCGCGGAGATGGTATCGGTCGTACATTGACCGCGAATTTTGTAGAGGACACGGAGGCCCACTAGGTCGCCTTCGGGAAAAGGGACAAATGGCTCGAGGACCGCGAGGCGATCGGAGGTTGGCGATATGATAATGGGGGTTGAAGGGGATGAGACACCGGGTGTGGGTTCGAGAGAGGGGGAGCCTTGAGCGAATCCGGAGGATGGAAGCTCAGAGCCCTGGGGAGAAGAGAAACGAAAAGGGGTGCCAGAGGGGGTGGTTAGAGTGTCCGTCATGGGGTTGAAAGTTGTTGAGCCGGCATAGGACATAGCCGTGACAATTTCGGGAGAGGCAAGGAAGTTCATGGTGGCGGGATTACCGTCATTACGGCCTCTGAAATTGCGATTGTAGGAAGTGAAAATAGCATTGGATCCGCCACGCGAGACGCCGTCGGTACGCTTCCACTGGCCTATACAGGGGCCGCAAGCGTTGGCTAGGACAGTGCCCCCAGCGGAGGAGAAGGTTTCGAGGGTCGAGTCGCGCGAAAGGGTAGCGCGGATTTGCTCGCTTCCGGGGGTAATGAAGAAGTCGGATTTTGGAGTGAGGCCAGCGGCTGATGCTTGCTTGACAAGATCTTCGGCTCGGGTCATGTCTTGGTAGGAGCTATTCGTGCAGCTGCCAATAAGACCAGCACCGAAATTTTCGGGCCAATTGTTAACTCTGACTGCGTCCTTGAATGTTGAAAGGGGTGTCGAGAGATCCGGCGTAAAGGGGCCATTGATATGGGGCTCGAGCGTCGAGAGATTTATAGTGACGATATCGTCGTAAGATGCGCCTTCATCGGCGAGAAGAAGCCTAGAAGACTCAGCAGAAGAAACGATGTCCAAAGCAGCATTCGCCACAGGGCCTCTATGTGTCGACTCCAGATATGCGATCATGCTCCGTGTGAAAGGGAATAATGATGTTGTGGCACCTACTTCCGCACCCATATTGCATATCGTAGCCATACCCGTACAGCTGATGGTTCTGACTGCATCGCCAAAGTATTCGAGAACAAATCCAGTACCACCTCGTACAGTCAGAATTCCTGCAAGCTTCATGATTACGTCTTTCGGGGTGGCCCAGCCGCTCAATTGGCCCTCGAGCTTCACACCGAGGATCCTTGGGGCCTTCAGTTCCCACGGAGCGTCGACCATGGCGTCAACAGCATCTGCACCGCCGACGCCAATGGCAATTGCACCCAGGCCACCAGCGTTCGGCGTATGGCTATCTGTTCCAAGCATCATCAAGCCGGGAGCGGCATAATTCTCTAAAACGGTCTGGTGGATGATGCCAGCACCTGGTGGCCAGAACTCAATCCCATATTTCTTCGCCGCCGACTCTAAGAAGTCGAATACTTCTTGGTTTCCGGTAATTGATGCGGGTAGATCAACGTCCGCTCCTCTTTCTCCAACAATCATGTGATCACAATGGATGCTTGCTGGAACCGCTGTAGATGGCAACCCACAGGACATAAATTGTAGCAGGGCCATTTGTGCAGACGCATCTTGCATAGCCACTCTATCTGGCTTGAGTTTGAGAGTGGCATTGCCCCTGATCTGAGCGCCATTTTGCGTGTTCGATAGTAAGGATTCTTCAGGGTTTTCCAGATGCGAGTAAAGGATCTTCTCAGCAAGAGTCAATTTTCGACTTGTGCCCAGGACTTTCCGGACGTCTCGGAGCCTAGCTAGAATCTTGGAGTATGGTGGTGTTCGTGAACCGACGTCAGAATTGGTGGGAATCTTTGGTTCTGCCTCAGTAGCAAGGAATCGTCGCTGGAGGGCATGACGATGCGGGGCACTTCTGGCGTTCTAAAGCTATTTAGCAAGATATTAAGGAGACTGAATTCTAGGGATCTCACAGACTTTCAGCACAGTAGTGGCCTTGAACTGCGCCCTCAACAGTTGCATGATTCAGATTACGTTCGATCAAAGTTCGGAGAAAAGTCGGCTTTTAGAGGACACAGCTCGCCAAGGCCTGGTGCAAAGACAAAAGACACATCATAGTAGTCCTTTCTCACACTATGTGTTCAATATGTCAAGAAAGTATACGGTTTAATCCAGTGTATATCTTTAGAGCAAATAGCCAATGAATCTACTTGTCTCTCTTCCTAAAGATCAGAACTAAATTTTTCAGATCCAGAATTTAATATTTCACCAGAATCTCAAGCCTCCTAGTCAAAGCTTGATTTTTTGGCAACCGACCTCTTGAAATCTCGTAAGTGAGAGGTAGTCAAGGGCAGTATCAGAATCCGTTACCGACTAGGAACTTGAACGCCGGCTGAAAAGACTGCTGGGCGGTATAGTGCAAATTGATCGAATGTCCCATACTGGCAGGCTGGAAATAGGAGAATTTTGACGACTTTGAAAATAGACCACCAGCCATGGCCGGAGGCGACTGTTCCACACTGAGCGTTGATGCAGAAGACATCGTTCTCCGCGCCAGTAATTACGAAGACTGGTCCAGTATAGGCCGATGCTGTTTTTGTTGAAATATGCTATACATACCTGAATAGGATTGTTCCGAAGTGTATTCACATTTTGGCCGATTCGTCAATCAACAGTTTTCAGACCCACACCAAGCGAGAAAATTCTCCCAAGACCCAAATCATCCTCGGTATTGAAATTCAGAAGGAAAAGTCGTTGGTCGAATGAGCTAGGTGGACCATAGAAGTAGCTACGCCGGCCATCCTTGGAAGACATACTCATATAGCCCAGCCAAAGTCCGGCGACTCTTGGGGCGTACTTTGAAGCAGGATACAACGTAGTCTGGTTGACGCTGGCTGCAGTAGGAGCTACACTATTTCCGAAGCCAGTAAGTATAATGGCTGCGAAGTCGCTTGGACAATCGGCCGCCATACAACCTCCGAGGATAGGACCATGCGAATGACCAACGAAGATGACCTTTGAGAGTGCTTTTCCTGCGATCCCACCCCTGAGTTTAGCGCCAGCACTAGCTGATGAAGGACAGCTTCTTCCAGAAAGATCTGCAATTGGGTTATGAGATATGGGTGCGTGGAGTTGCCGTCTCCGAGGCGATCGATCGACAGTGTGGGAAAGCCTTGCGCGGATGCAAAGGCAATCCATGAGTATGCATCCCATGATATCCGACAGGATAGCTCAAGCCAGACCAACAGAGTTTGTTATAAGTAACGCCGTGCACCAGCACCAACAGTTGGATGGTTTTTGCCCGGCTAGCGATATTGACTTGGGGTGCACAGTATCGGGCACTGAGCTGAAACGTTCCGCGGGTAGATTGGACTGGATAAGGCTCATTAGAACCTATTTGATAGATCAAAGCGTCCACAGCATTGGGATCGCTGTAGTTGAAATTTCCGGGTATAGGGAAGACATTGTTCGAGGCCCCAGCCGTGATGGGGATGACTAGATCAGTGCAGGGTGGATTGGCTTCACAAAGACGTAGAAGGATCTTGATAACAAGAATATGAATGAGAGAAAAGGTCCTAGGTAAAGGCATTCTGGTTCAGGTTTTTAGAAAAGGAGGTCAGCTTGGTTCGAGCACTTTGGAACTGCAAATCAGCTTGACAGAAATTTGTGAAATGAACAAGGTTTGCAGGAATTGGGACATTGAGTCCTGCTTCAAAGGGCAAGTAGCGGCACCTTATCATTCCACCCAGGTGAATTTGATAACAAATGATAGTATTATGGGAATAGTGAAGGGCGGTAAGATATGATCTGAGAAGAGATTTCTTATAGATGAATGTATAGACCGTATATTGGCCTTATGTTCCTCTAAGTGGGAATATAACCCTTATGGCTATAGTAAATTATACGCCGGACGCTTCTAGAAAAGCACGTAGGCGTAAATTCTGTTAAATGATAGAAGAATAGTAATATATAGTAATATATAGTAAGAACCGATAAAGAATGATGAGGCTGATAAGGGAATAGTGGTAGATACGCGAAGATGATGAGTGTAAGCTACTATACTCCTATTCGTCTCGGAAGTATCTTTGTATAATGGCCCAGTAGTGAATCTCCTTTCTTTCTATAACGCCTCTGAATGAGAAGTCGTTTATGAAGAGATCTGAATGTTACCTTTGATATTCGGCCCTGGATTCCGGGTTGAGAGAGTTCTTCTAAGGTATAATAGTTTTGAGTGTCTTAATTTGATGTGTTGTATAACGAATATATGATAGTCGTGTGATGATAGAGCAATTTCGAGCAGAGGGATGGGATTTAGGAGCAGTCATGGAATTTAGAAGCTCGGGTTCCGGTGGACGGTAAAGAATACCTCACATACCTCCTGTATATCACCTAGTAGAAAGCTGGCACGCAGGACAGACATTTGTTCAAGGTCAGGTCACAGTTTGTACCAAATTTAGACTTCAAGAACCCACATCTTAAGCCAGCCGTCGAAACATTCAAGACGAACAAAGCTCATATAGTTCAAGTCATCGATGAGAGGTTACCTATGGTTGAGGCAGTACATTTAGTTACGGTCTAACCTAGAAAGCCATTGGACATGTCACCATGGATACATACAGTACCTATTCGTAGTCCAGCTGATGGGTTTGAACCTGCAATCGACTTGGACGTCGCTCCAGTATTTGAAGTATATCAGGCAGAGAGTAGCCTTCACTCGTTTACAGGTAAGTTGATAAGCGTCTATGGCGTAGCCAAGAAAAGTAGGTCACACTCGAAAGGATTAATTGGTACTAATAAGACAGCAGGATGGGGATAACAGAAAACGCCATTTGATGCGTCAGAATTTCCACCGCTGACTTCTAACACCAGTCTATAACATTCTGCAGCTGCCCATAGCACAAGCCATCACCCGAGGAAGAGCAAAGAATCGAAACATAGCTTTGCAGTGTCGCCAGACATGCATAAGACTTCTATCAAATCGATGTCTTTGTAGATATTCTATACACAGTTTGCAATATCTATCAGGAACGGACCAGGAATCTACAAAGCCACAGCAAGACCAACGATTGAAATGAGGACGGCCGCGAAAGAGCCAATGTTCTTCGTGGCAGCGCCGGTGAATTTGGGAGGAGTCGTCGATCCTCCGGGGCCTTTGGTCGCAGATGGGAGGATTGGTGAGCCAGTAGCCGCTGGACTGGTTGCGGAGCCGGCGCCTGAACCGGACGGGGAGGTCCCAGTGGGAGCAGCGGTACCAGTTGCAAAGCCAGTGGAGCCAGCGACGCCAGTGGAGCTACAGAGTATCAGTCTAACATTACCTCCAGACGGATGCATCTTCTTATTTCTTACCTAATTGCTGCAGTTTTCGTGCAAGAGCAGACGGTGTCGTAGTAAGTAGATATATAGACGACAGGGTACGGTGCTCCGGTTCCGGAGGCGGAGCCTAAGCCGGAAGCCGATGCCGAAACAGAACCTGACGCAGTGGAGGAGCCAGATGATGAAGCAATTGCTACACAATCACCAGATAAGCCGAGGATCGAGGTGTCTCGGATTATAAGAGAATCATGACTTACAGACGGTCTTGCCAGCGCTCTTGCAGGTGCTTGCGTACGCGTCCAAAGCAGTTTGGGTGTTATCACCGCAAATCTTCTTGATAGCTGCTTGTACCTTGGAGGAGTCTGTGCCGCAAAGGGTGGGGAGATCAGCTGGGCTTTGGAAAGTGCTGGAAAATGTGTTAGGAAACCCTTCACAGTTAAGGACAAGACGTTCTTACTTGAGAGCTGCCAAAAGACATGCTGGGGGAGCAGCAACGGCCACCTGAGCAGTCACGGCGAAAAGCGCGAGGAGAACGGTAGACTTGGTGAACATTTTGGAAGTTGAAAAGCGATTGGTAGAGTTGATTATGTTGCGAAGTTCAAAGGCGAGTATGAGCGAGCGTAGTTGGAAAAACGAAACGTGAGCGCGTGGAAAGAGAAACTGTATGCTAAAGAGCGACTGTGGTCAAATAAAGAAATCGTTGAAGTTGTCGAGTGTCAGAAAGAGCGATGAAGAGAAGAAGAGGATTTGCAACAGAGTGGCCCCCTGGAACGTGTCAGGAGAAAGGCGCTAAGGTAAGGTACTGAGAGATCCCTGTCTTGCGTTAATCTAGCGTACCTCCAAAAATAACACACACGTAAAGTCTTCCGAGTCAACAAAACATATCATCTCTACATTCTTCACATTCACTATTACTATCCAACCTCATCCAGGTTGATTCAACGAATCAAAAGATTAGGCAGCTACTTCTCACGGAATGAGATCTTCCCTGTGCAGGATCTCCGAACCCTTTGTGTGTGATATCCTTTCCCTTGCAGTCCCGTTCGGGGCCTTTCGGGAAAGTAGCTTCTCTTTGCTATTCGGAGACAATTGTAGGGAATAGCCGAAAGGGAAGCGTTCAAGAGAACCCATGCTTAGTCCAAAAGAACTCAACCACCAGTAGCTTCCCTATAGAAAGAGATACTCCCATTCGCGCCTGCAGTGGCGAATCCTTCGTTCTTGCCTGTCTTCGGCAGCCACTTGACGCTCCATAGCGTCTTCTCAGTTTCCGTGTGGGTGGCTACGCATGTACGTTGATCGATGGACCATACCTTTACCTTGCCATCAAATGCTCTGTGACTGTAATCAGTTGCCCGCGTCTGAATCTGAAATTCAGGAGTTTTACCCGCTCAATAAATATTCGCCAGTGTCGCTCCAATCGAGAGAGAATATCCAGGCGTTGTGACCCATGAGGTTGGCTATTTGTTCGCCGGAGGATACGTCGTAGAGCGCGATGACCTTCGAGTCCCCGGCCGCAGCGAGTAGTCTACCTCCAGGGGAAAATGCAACTGCGCGCACAGGCTTGACTAGACCTAAAGGGAAATTAGCAACCTAATCCAGTAGACAAGACTTCACCAAACTGACCTGGCAATGAATGGTAAAGGCGTCCTGTGTCATTATTAAAGATGTAAACGCCTCCATTCTCATGCCCGGAAGCAGTGAGTCTTCCATCTCGAGACTTGGAAATCGTTAGAAATTCTATACCGGAAAATGATTTACAGCATACAAGATCTATAGACAATCCAAAGCTACCCTTCGTCTCGAATTCTCGGATTTTCGCTCGATTTGCAAGATTGTCCCACACGTTGATATGTCCATCCATCGAAGTAGCAGCGAGATATTGGCCGTCTTCTGATAATGCTATGGCCCACATCTCACCGGCCTTGTTGCCATCTACCTCTTATCAGCATCACGGACTTTGCATCTGTAGAGCAGAAGACTCGTACCTACAATTGATCCCTTCTCGGCCCAGTGCTCATCCTGATTCGTCCAAACAGTGACTTCCCCTCCGAAGCCTGCGCTTGCAAGTATAGATCCGTTTCTACTTGTAGCCAAATGATGGCACCCTAGCTTGTGTGCTCTTTCTAGGGTTTGAGCAAGTGCAACGTTAGGCTCGGTAGTTGAGTGGACTTTGAGAGCGGATGACCCTGCGGCAGAGATGATCTGATTTGGGGTGACCGCTAGCGAGTATATGTCGGTGATATGGGCTATTTGGTAATCAGCATCTACATCAGACATCCCATCCTGCTTTTTGGAATCAAACCATTATCGATCGCATGGGTCGTCAGGTATTGCTTCGACTAGGTAGAGTCAAACCGAATTTCCTTAACCGCACAACTGTTTCTGAGCATACCATTTCTGCACAAGTTTTGCGAGATACTATCTAACGTAGCCCTTATCTATGAACAACTAGTATGGAGTGATGCTGCCTGTGGTTGTATGCATGATGACATTGTCAAGTGCTGGAGGAAAAGTCTTACGATTAGCGAATCTCCAATACGGCAGAATTGGCATCAGGCTTTTCTAGTAAAGATGTGATGTACAGCTGCGCCGTCATAAGTTGGTTGTGTTGTGGTAATACATGAGGTCAGTAGGTCATTCAATCCGCCAAACACTGCCTTTGTTCAATTGCTAGAGCTTCCATCGCCGGGACTGTCTTCCTCCTTGCCCTAAACGCCCAGGCCATGCTTTAGAGGCGCTATACTGCGAGTCCAACCAATGTATTAAGATTTAAACCCCATCATCCTGTTCCTTCGTCCCTAGTGAATCCTTTCCCTTCCACATATTTTTAATCTCTACGCGCAATGGATTAGCCTCTCAATTAGTACCTTCAGCCTGGAACGCGAACTACCTGTTACACAGTACGGACACAATAGATGTGCTCTCTTGACCTTGCCGCATGCAGAACATTTACTGAGAGCCGTCACGTCTTTCAGAGCCTTTCCCGCCATGAATCTTTGGCGCTTTTTTCTGTGCGATGTCTTCTTTTTTGGCACCGCTCGTAAGATGGACTCCCACAGCTCAGACAGTATCGGAGGGACGTTAAGGCTGATTGATAGGGGTATTGCGAGCGGGAACCCGAACAGTGATCGAGCGATTTGTTGGGGAAAAAGAGCCGCCCTTGATCGGAGCGTAGGGGTGGCACTCGATGATACTTGTAAATTCGAGAGCACCGAGGGAAGGATAACCTGACGCAGCGCCATGCTTGGTGTCCAGCGGCCACGGAAAGTTATATGGAGATCACTAGAATTCCATCCAGCGTCTCATTGGAAGTGCATGTCGTTGCTGGGTAATTAATGTAATCTAAATCGAGCTAGCGGCCTGCAACGCGCTACCCCTAAAAGTTTGGCAAAACGGCTGGAGCCTCTTGCTAGATATATCTCAATAGTATTTCAGGATCAGATTTACTCTCGGAATCAATTACATAGCTGTCCTTGAATACCCTTGAACCACCAAATACTGCCCATGGCGAGTGCGAATGTGATGTCGACCCCTCAAAACCCTGTGATGCCCAAGAGCCATGTTGGCTTCGACAGCATCACTACTCAGATTGAGCGCAAGCTCCTAAAGAGAGGGTTTCAATTCAATGTCATTTGTGTTGGTATGCTAGACCCTGCTAAGTGCTTTATTTCGATTTACTGAAAGTCGACATAGGTCAAACGGGGTTGGGGAAATCGACGTTAATAAACACCATATTCGCATCTCACCTCATTGACTCCAAAGGCCGTCTAACCCCCTCCGACCCTGTGCGAACGACCACAGAGATTCAAGCGGTATCACATGGTAGGGAGCATAGTTTTGGTGTGGGTAAATGCTCTGCTAAGAGACCCGACAGTGATTGAAGAGAATGGCGTTCGCCTACGGCTCAACATTGTGGACACTCCTGGCTATGGTGATCAGGTCAACAACGACAGATGGTATGATGAGAAGTCCACAATGCTTGAAGTTTGAAGCTTGAAGTTAACAAGCTGCAGCTGGGACCCTATTGTCAAGTACATTAAGGACCAACATTCAGCATATCTGCGAAAGGAGCTTACAGCACAGCGAGAGCGCTATATTCAAGATACCCGTGTACATTGTTGCCTCTTCTTTATTCAGCCGTCGGGTCATGCGTAAGTCTTCTATCACATAGGTACGCATCACCATTAGCGCTTCAGAAGCTAATTATAATTCAGTCTCAAACCAATCGATATTGTTGTCCTCAAAAAGCTCTCCGATGTCGTCAACGTTGTGCCAGTAATAGCCAAGTCCGACTCTTTGACTTTAGAGGAACGCATGGCATTCAAGGAGAGAATCAAGGAGGAATTCGCTTTTCACAACCTCCGAATGTATCCCTACGATAACGATGAGCAAGACGAGGAAGAGCGCGCCACAAACACCGCGATTAAGGACCTTATCCCCTTCGCCGTCGTGGGTTCCGAGAACTCGATTGTCGTTGGTGGGCGCCAAGTACGAGGCCGCCAAAACCGCTGGGGTGTCATAAATGTCGAAGACGAGAACCATTGCGAGTTTGTTTCGCTAAGAAACTTTCTGACTCGCACACATCTTCAAGATCTAATTGAGACTACATCGCAAATCCACTACGAGACGTTCCGCGCGAAGCAGCTTTTGGCACTGAAAGAAAATAGTTCTGCTGCTGGAAACATGGGGAGCAGACCGATAAGCCCATCTGCGGAACGGGAGCTTAGCAGACAATCGCAGAGGATGACGATGAACGGCTACTAGAGAGCGCAATAATTTCTTGCATTCCATGGAAGCAATAAGCGCGCCTCGAATGACGGGAGAGATGCGTAATTCTGTCGACATTCCCAATGTAGTATTTCAGCGCGGCTGCGTTACCAGTACCTTTTCGTTACACGTCCGTCTGTGGGGAGATACCAAAAGGTGTTAAGCTTGAAGAATGTATTTCACCAGCGCATGGTTCACCTTGTGAATTGGGAAACGTCTGTTCTATATGATCTCTGATATGGAGATTCGCTATGCCTCGACGACCATGTGATCTATCCTTTCCAAGTCTAAAAATTCTACAGTGCAATCGCGTTGCTATCTCCCTCTGCCTCATTGTACCTCCCCCCCAAACCTACCACCATCCACAATCCACTCCACCACCTCCTTGTACGCCGTCTCTAGATTATCATTTACAACGATTTTATCATGCACGCCCGCCTCCTTCGAAAACGCCATCTCCGCTTCCGCCTGTTTTAGTCGCTTCTGCACTGCCTCTTCGTTATCGGTCTTTCGGCCTCTGAGGCGTTGTTCTAGAATATGGAGGGAAGGGGGGGATAGGAAGAGGAAACGGGCATTGAGATCGCTTTTCTTGACTTGCTTAACGCCCTATATCGTTTGAGAGAGCAATATCAGCATTGGTCGAGGTCGAGAGATGCGGGAATGATGAAACGGAGAGGAGGGGTACGTACTTCCATCTCAATATCCAGCACACAGACCAGGCCCTTCTCAGCTATGTCCTTCACTGCCTTGACACTTGTTCCGTAGTAATTGCCTCCAAATTGCGCGTGCTCGATGAAGCCTTTCTCATCCACCAATTGCAGGAACGATTCTTCGTCTGTGAAACTGTACTCGCGGCCATCTTGTTCGCCGCGGCGTGGTGATCGGGTCGTGTCTGAAGGGGGGAGAATAAGTGACCGCTGCCAAGGGGGAAGGTTGTGCAGAAGAACGAACGCGAAATGGAGAAGCCAAATGTATTGGGGTGTTCGGCGCGAAGACGTGTGATAATTGTGGATTTGCCGGATCCGGAGGGACCCGATATCACAATTGGGCGGTACTTTTGAAGTTTTCCGGTAGGCAATGTTTGTGTGGGTACTTGCGGTGGTTAGCAGCGAACCGAATGGGAATAGGTGAGCTGCTGATTACCTGAGGGGGCCATAGTGAGGTGTCTCGTAGAATAGTTGCAGCGTGAGTAAAGTAGGGCTGGTCGTAACGGAGTAGCTAAAACAGCGCGAATTGACGATGGCTTGCGCAAAAGCATACGCTGGCACAACGTGGCTGTATGAAAAATCGTGTACAATGATAAAAATGAATTGAGCTCAAGATCAATTGTGGCAGAATTTGAGGCGGTGAGCGTTCGGAGTTCTTTGGTGGACTTTCCGAGATGTATTGCGCTATGTGGGTATTGTAAGTATAATAAAAATATACATACGGTAGCAGTTGATGGCACTGCCAAAGGTGAATGAAAGGTGCTGTCTTGAATCTAGACATTACTAGCCCCTCGGAAATATCGCAGCAAGGTGCTATGCAGTGCTTCACCAATAGTGACCCTCATGGCCGCAGAGCAATGAAGCAACACATGGGAGTATAGAGAGATGTGTACGAAAAGAGATTCATGAATGCTTGGCCGAGCTCGAAACACTGGGCGATCTTGAAGATTTCGCGCCCTCTTGAGCTTCCTGCTCCAGAAAATCCGACCAAAGCTCAGCTAGTGACTCTTTTCTAGTCCCACCATCTGGAAAGAAGTCGGTAGATAATGCTGGTGTGCTAGGCGTCCGATGCCACGGTGATATTGGAACTTTGAGATTTGGGTTTGATGCACCAGGCCGGGCTAGACCTGCCTGCTCTCGTTGCTCTACGCCAGTCAGCCTTCATGGAGAAGCCAAAGATAGTAGCTACCGTACCGTCGGTCCAACTGAGTAAAGCTGCGATAATCTGCAGCACTTGGAACTTTTTGGGGTCTCCTCTTTCGAGAGCGAGAAAGTGAAGAAAATGATTGGTGACGAGTTGCCTAGATTTATTAGCAGTCGTGTGGGGTAAAAAGAGCAGACACTACCGACTTGTCAATGTTATCTTCGGGTTTGCCCTTTTTGAGATATCGCAGAGCTTTCGTAAGATGGTCGTTGAGAATCACAGCTTCATGCCGTAGTTTGCCAATGAGCAAGTTTTTCTCCTTCACTTCTTTTTCGAAAGGCAGGGCGCTTTCAAGCTCTTTCTTCGTAGATTTAAGCGAGCCTTCAGCCTCGTTGGCTCTGCTTTGAAACTCCTTTAATTGTTTCTGCAGGCTTTCGATTTGGGTTTGAGAATTCTCTACCAGCTCTCGCAATTCCCGTTTCCGAGCTGAATAAGATTTGTCAGTAAGCACAATGACGCAAGGGTATTAGTAGAACACATACCATCTTGAATCTCTTGCAATGCCCTTTGCAAACCATCTACGGTCAACGACTGAATATCACGCTCCGCTGCTGCCTTCTCGTGGGCCTCACGATGACTTGAGACCTGGTCTTCGAGATCTGCAACTCTCTCTACCAAAGTCTCCCTTTGTGATCGCTCCTCCATCGCTAATATCTCCCAATCCTGCATAGCTTGCTTTGCAGCTTCGAATTCTTCCCTAGCAAAAGCTTCTCTTTGGATAAGGCCTTCTCTTTCTTTGGACCAATTTTGCTGAGATAAGGTATTCCGGTTTCGAAGACCCGACAATTCCTTAGATCGCTGCTCATTCTCTTCCGCCATAGAAGCCAACTCGGCAGTCCGAGCTTCGTTCTGTTCGCGTAAGGTTCCGCACTGATCTTCAAGTTCATCAATTCGATTTCTAGCTTGTGTCAAGTCTTCCTATTTCAATATGAGCTCCGTGGGCGAGGTGCAAGGCTACCTATACATACAGCATCTGCCTTCAGTCGTTCTCCCAATTGTGACCTTATGGTATTGACCCTTCCCAGCAAATTTCGATACTGCGCCTCAGCGTGCTCCTTCTCGCCTTGTGTCTCCTCAAGCTGCGTTCGAATACTGCCAAGCTCTTCTTCATGCTTTCCTTGGATCTGTTCTAATGATATCCGGAGCTGAGCTACTTCATCTCGGAGAGCGGTCCGCTCATTCGCCAACGCGTCTAACCTTGCTTCTGTATCAGCTGATGATGCTAACGGCATGTTATTCTGTGTTGTCCGATCCAGTGATGTAAGTTTCTCCGAACGGCCCATCTCTGCGGCATAATTTCCCAAATCTATGGCCTCGACGGGTTCAGGTGACGTTGGATTTCTGGAAGTTGGATGACTACCATTCGCTGGGTTTTGGTTTTGGGAAGGCGGCTCTTCATTCAGTGGAGGTTGTATTGTTGCTGTGGGTGTCTTAGGCTCTTGCTCTTCTTCCTCAATATCCTCGTTTTCATGGTCTTCGTCGACCTTGATGCCATTTGGTTTTCCAGTATCCCCATTTGGCTTACCCCTGTTGCCCGCTTTCTTCCTTTTGTGCTTCTTGGTCTTGGGAATGGCTAAACACACCTCCACGTCAGCTTGACTGGAAAGGACTTGAGAACATTACTGAAGACCTAAAGCTTACCAGGAGAAGAGGTAGTTTGGACATCAGGATTAGAGGTATTTTGGACATCAGGGTTAGAAGTAGAAGACATCGTGTAGAGTTCTTTGGAATTGGTCCAATCCCAAGGCGCTTAATATAGATAGGAATACCTTAGCGTCATCTTCCAGATAAAGTACACAGTAAGGTACCTTATGATTACAGTTCTGCAGGGATTTACTAGCCGCGAAACTTAGCAGCCCTATAACCGTTGACGAATCTCTACTGCTTAACGTTGAGGTGATTATTGAGTCGGAGGAACTGCACCTGATAGAATCCAATAGCTTCCCTCCGCATCCCGGGTGATGGAGTCTCCGACTAAGACTTTGCCCAAGAAGGGTCAAAGAAATGTCTTAATCACAAGTGCCTTGCCCTATGTCAACAATGTTCCTCACCTAGGTAATATAGTAGGTAGCGTACTCAGTGCTGATGTTTTTTCAAGGTAGGTTGGCTTCGACCATACCCGACAATTTCTTTTTAACACTTTAATAGATATCATAAAGCCCGCGGCCGTCCTACGCTTTTCGTTTGCGGCACTGATGAGTATGGTACTGCTACAGAGACCAAGGCACTGGAGGAAGGGGTTTCCCCTAGAGAGCTATGTGACAAATACAACAAAATCCATGCAGACATATATCAGTGGTTTGAGATAGGTTTCGATATCTTCGGCAGAACTTCTACGCAGCAGCAGAAAGACATCACGCAAGACATCTTCAGAAAGCTGTATAAGAATGGCTACCTGATTGAAAGAACCTCGCGGCAGCCGTACTGTGAAAAGCATAAATCCTTCCTTGCCGATCGCTTCATCGAAGGGACTTGTCCAAAATGCGGTTATGACGATGCTCGTGGTGACCAGTGTGATTCATGCGGATCTGTGGACTACGAACCGTTGGATCTTGTAAACCCACGATGCAAGGTCGATCCGGACACAAGACCAGTTGCGCGCGAAACAAGACACATCCATCTCAAGCTTGATAAGCTACAACCTAGTATTGAGGATTGGTTTGAAGAAGCCTCAAAGAAAGGCGGTTGGTCCAAAAACGGCAGGATTATTACAGAGTCTTGGCTGAAGCAGGGCCTTAGAGACAGAGGAATCACCCGAGACCTCAAGTGGGGAACGCCCATACCGTTGGACGTTTTCTCGGAGGAATCAGACAAAGAGATATACGGGTACAAGGTTTTCTATGTCTGGTTTGATGCATGTATTGGGTATGTATCGATTACAGCGAACTACACAGCCGAATGGGAGAAATGGTGGTATGATCCAGAAAATGTGCAACTTTATCAATTCATGGGCAAGGATAACGTTCCATTTCATACGGTAATATTTCCTGGGTCTCAAATCGGTACAGGAGATCGGTGGACTATGCTGCATCATCTGTCAACAACGGAGTATCTGAATTATGAGAACGGCAAGTTCTCGAAGTCTCGTGGCGTTGGTGTGTTTGGAAACAACGCAAAGGACACTGGTGTTCCCGCAGATGTTTGGCGATACTATCTCCTCAAGAATCGACCAGAGACTGGTGACAGTCAGTTCGAGTGGAAATATTTCATCGAGCAGAATAACAGTGAGCTGTTAGCGAAACTCGGAAACTTTGTCAACCGCGTGATCAAGCTTGTCAATAGCAAGATTTATAATTCCATTATCCCAGATTATACCGCGATGCACTCACGTTCAATCTTCGACAAGGCCAAAGCGGAAATCAATCAACATCTGAAGCAGTATCTTGAGGATATGGAGAGCGTCAGTCTCAAAGCGGGAATCCTAAGCGCCATGCAAATCGCACAAGCAGGCAACAATTTCCTGCAAAGCAACGGGTTTGACAATAAGCTCGCAGCAAATGAGCCGGAGAAAGCGGCCGCAGTCACTGGCATAGCTATTAACATAATTTATCTCTGCGCAAGCATCTTCGAACCATATCTACCAGCGACATCACGGTCAATACTGAAGCAACTGAACGCGCCGTTTCTCTACATCCCCGATCACTGGACTGCGGATGACATCAAGCCAGGCCACCAAATTGGTAACGCCGAGTATCTCTTTACTCAGATCGATCCGAAGAAGGAAGAGGAATGGCGAAACATGTATGGCGGCACTCAAGCAGAGAGATTGAAGAAAGAGGAAGAAGCTGCCAAAGCTGCCGCCAAGAAGACTGCGGTTAAAGCCAAGAAAGCAGAAAAGAAGGGCAAAAAACCGGGGCAGGAGAGCGTTGAAGCAACTGCAACGAAGGGAGCAAAACCTGCAGATGTCGGAAAGGAACCGATTGACGCGGTCACGGACGGAGTGCAGCAGGTGACGTTACCAAGTTCGTAAGATTTGTAGAGATCTGATACCCGTTGAGTGCTTGCCCATCGTGGTTTGCTGTCAACCAGCTGAAGCAGCATTCAATGCTCAACCACCTTCTCATGACTACACGTACTAGATGTATATGCTGTACTAGGTATCCGTACTGTACACACTGGTTAATGCACAAGGATAGAAAGTACGCTGGTCACGGCGTCTTGGCAAAGGCGAACAGCGGGTACTCACATTGGCAAGTGCCTTAGCTTACCGAGTACGTAAAGTACATAGGTAAAATAGGAAGCTTACTGTACGGAGTACTTGTAGTCGTACTCCAGGGACTCTTATGTACGGGGGCTTTGGATAAGCATGTTGCCTCCGCTCGAGTAAGCAACCCCATCAGCCCTGCATATTCCCATGAGTGCAGCTCAAAGATATCGAAAACGAGCTTATCTTACCAAAGTTCGTTCACCTAAATGTACGTATTGACGTCACGAACAGGTCGGTATCATTGATCCGGAAGTACTTTACAGATAGTCTAATACTCGTATCAATAGATCATGTAAAAAGACGAGCGGTCCTGAAGCGAAAGTCGCCGAAGGCTGCATGCGCTAGGGGAAACCCTGCAATCGGTTGAGGAAGCGTTGAGTCGACTTGACAGGTGGGGTAAAGCTCAATAATACCTGATAGTTGCATCGTAGAAGGTATCACAGTACGGAGTACGAGTAGTACGCTCACAGTAGTACGCTATTCCATTGATGCGGTGAAGATGGGATCTGTCTTGAACTTGCTGTCTCCATTATCCATCACCCATTAGACCCATTGCATTATTGCCATTGCCATTGCCATTGCCATTGCCATTGCCATTGCCATTGCCATTGCCATTGCCATTGCCGTCGAGTCAGTCCATCATTACTATGGCGTCCCTTCGAGCACCGGGCCTACGTAACCTATATCGATCAAGCGCTACCTCGTCCACTCAAAAGCAATTCCTGGGCGTCCGTAAATCACTCCTCCGATCCCACAATGGAAGAAGGTGAGAGGCGTTTATCCGACGGGATTCAGTCGTACAATGCCTAAATGGCTGCAGCTCCAGGTATCAGTCCTCGACACGCTTCTTTCACACTACCCAACCAGTAGAAGCACCAAAGGACAGCTCGCCCATCGACTTCGCCTTCATGCCCCAATACGAGCTTATGGAGCCCAAGCACGCCGAAATCATACGCATTCCTCTCTTGCCTAACAATTTCTTCCCACCTCGCAGAAGTCAAGCTCACCAAGAAGCTATCGAGTCCGTCATCCGTCCGGAGATCTCAACAGTCAGCGCAGACAGCACCCATATTGCTAGCCCGTCAGCCATGAGTGAGGTTACGGATAATCATGCCATTGAGCTTGATCCGTACGATCTGACGAGTAAAGTCACCGCAGCAGCGGCGAAGATGGCTGGAATGCCAGTGGAGAAGCTGAAGGAGCCGGGAGTGGTAAAGGAGCTTTGGGATGGATTCCTTGATGACTTGCTTGGGTCAAGGAAAATGGCAAGGGTGTAGGCATTCGGCATTGGATCGTGCATTGGCCCTGACGTTTCTGTTATTGGTGAAGGGGCATTTACTTACTTTCTTATGACTTTGTGGTGGCTTAGCGAGGACGGCGTGCTTAACATTGGCCAGGAGCAGTGAAATGGGAGGGAGCATCCCACGTTATGCTCAAGATGCGCAAGTTTCCCGTGCTTCCATCTTAGCTGTGTAATTCTTGATCGGTTAGAGTATGATATCTACTGTAGTCGGCTGTGCACAGACGGCGGCTGCTATGAAACATCCGCGTCAACAAAGCACAACCTGAGGCTTATTCCCTGCTTCAGGCCTCAGCAGGGGAGTGCTTCGTCACAGCGCAAGCCTCACTTGAAAGTTGAAGCGTAAGGTACCTATGTATGTATGTAGTCCCCGAGCTACTCATAATGATCTAGTGATAATAGCCGGCACAAGCAGGTAACCTAAGGTACTTTAAGGTACGTTAAGGTACGTTAAGGTACTTTAAGGTACTTTATCCGAGGCAAAGGGGCTGAGCAGTTGGATCCGCCCACGGCCCCACACAACCCTCCCGAGTCATCAAACCAAACTGAGTTGCACAGTAAGTACGGAACGTACGGAGTACTTTACCCACTCCATCGGCCGTTGAACGTTGTATGCGCATGGGTGGACCCAGTGGATTGATTTGCAAAAGAAATTTATGCGCCGGAGATTTTGGCTCACTTGAGTTTAGCTGTCTTGATCCAACCGACCTGGCTGAAAAGGATAGAATCAGTACTGCTGCGTTGTCCATTTCGAAAAAGCTCGGCGGCTGTCAGGCTGTGCACCCAACAACAATTCTTACCCACAAACAAACCTACAGGCTACTGCGTACCACAACGCAATTCGTTTTCCATTCTGAGCCTCGAATGAAATGAGTGGTGATTTCAAAGGCCTTGAGCCTCTCCAATATCTCTTATATCAACCTCGGTTCTGATGAGATCCTGGTAACAGTCGTGTCCATCACGCACCTTTCTTTCTTATAGCTAAACCGTTTTCTTCATATGCTTCTTTAGTGTACTATTCAGGTTTTTGAAGTTACGATAGAAGATCTCAATCGTTTATTTGGATATCTGGATTCTTCCGGCTCATGGTGGCCTTTTGGTCTTTAGGGAGTAACGCCGAAAGGAGATGTTAGTGCATTGATACGAATAATAAGATTTTGCGAATGTTCGGGACCCCGACTTTACCTCTTCACCGTCCTTGCTCGGAATAGGATGCATTGTTTCTTATGGCTCTTCTGGGCAAGCTACTTTATGGGACCGACTACTGCAGTCTACCTATCTGGAAAGCCTGCGCAAATGGAGAATACTCGGCCGAGCGGGATCAAACTGAGCATGAAACGCAAAGCACCTCCTGTAAGAACGACCCCAGGTCGAATTATCATAGATAGACTAATCTTACTTAATCAGGCGAATATTAATCCCCATATCTGGAGCATTGTGGAGACGAACGCCATCTCCGGGAGACGTTCGCAAAGCGAGTCAGGCGTAGATGGTAGTGAAGAACAACAGCTTGCGCCATTGGGGACCGCTGTTAAACGAGACAACACGTACACCATCGTTACCGCATCAACACCATCACAGACCAGCAGTATGGCAATTGATGAAGACGGGACCGACTACTTCTACTTCTCCACCCTCCAGTTTGGTTCAAGCGGCAAAAGCATTTACATGCTGATCGATACTGGCTCAGCCAATACTTGGGTCATTGGTTCGGGCTGTACCACAAAGGCCTGTACCTCTCACAATACCTTCGGACCAGCTGATTCTACAACGCTGAGACCAACCCAGTCCGGATTTAACTTAACTTATGGTACCGGTACTGTTTCTGGGATGATCTTCAACGATACCGTCAAGATGGCTGGAATCACCCTTCCTCTTTCATTTGGCCTGGCTTCTACGACTTCAGACGACTTTTCGACGTACCCAATGGACGGTATACTCGGTCTTGGACGTCCGATATCGAGTGATATGGACTCTCCATCGGTCATGGAAATCGTAAAGGCTAACAAAGCGCTCCCACAAAATCTATTCGGAGTTTCTTTACAGCGGAATAGTGACGGGAGCACCGATGGCGAGCTGAGTTTTGGAGCACCAGACCCGACCAAATATACTGGTGATCTGTTGTACACCGACACCGACTCGAATGGCTCCCTGTGGGAGATTCCGATTAGCGATACCGCCATGAATGGTGTATCTTGCCATTTTACTGGCAAAAGAGGAATCGTGGACAGCGGGACTTCGTTCATGCTGTTGCCACCGAACGACGCAAAAACGCTTCATGATCGAATCCCTAAGTCTGTGCAGGCTAGCGACGGATTCCAAGTGCCATGTTCTTCGAGTATGCCTATACAAATCACCATTTCGAACACCGTGTACAACGTGTCTTCGAAGGACTATATTGGTAGTCCTGTAAACGGTGGATCTATGTGTTCTAGTAATATCATAGCTCGGCAGACCTTTGGGCCAGATCAATGGTTACTGGGAGATGTGTTCCTAAAGAACGTATATACCGTCTTCGACTTTGATAGGAATAGAATCGGTAAGAAAATCCAGATCCCTTCTCTCTTTACTTGTTGTGGCTAACTGTTTGACAGGTTTTGGCATCAGAAACACAAACCAATCATCGGCCGTCTCGAGTTCGTCTCAACCGTCAAGCTCAAAATCCTCCACAACCAGCTCGTCTGTGGCTGCAACTAGCCCCAACAGTATCAGTTCTTCAGGAACCCCATCTTCCGCAACGGTCCTCCTACCCGCCTCGCAGATTACGCAGTCTTCAACAGCATCTGAAACAACTCCAAACGCTCCCACAATTATGGGAAGCCCCCCATCATCGACGTCTGCGAGCCAAAGGCAGAGCGCCGCAGCTTCCGCGGCTAGTCTATATAGCTTCCAATTCCGGAATCTACTCCTATGTCTCTCCTTTGTACTTAACGTCTACTCGTGTACATAGACAATATCTCACAAGCGACATTTGATGCATGGCTAATCGAGTTTGCTGTTTGGGTTTCGTTATACTGTACTAGAGCTTCCGGGTACATTTTGCAAAGAGAAGAATCAATACATTAGATAGATTAGGTCTGCTGACTTGCATGCAACCGTAGTAACAATTATTATTATGTTGCAGAGCAAGAACATGGTAGGTTAGTAGTTCCGTTACCACTGCGCAAGGCGGTTTCTGTTATTCGTTTGAAGTAATCTCAGCCTTACGGAATACAATAACCCATAAAGCGAAGGAATGAATTCGTAGAAGGCTAGCGAGCTGCTTACGCCGACGTCGTACATCAAGTCTTTGACTTGAACAAACCTCATCATGTTGCTGCGATAACGCTATGCCCAAGGACAAGTCACATAACGGCCATAATGGAGCAATCATTGGCCAGGACCACGAGGAAGCTCGCTCGTTACTGTCGGGCTCGATCAACGACGAAGACGATGAATGCACTCCAAGCCCTCCAATCCCCTTGATCTCCATGCGGCAGTCATCTTTATCTCGCCTTTCCACAAATGACCCGCCTCGTACCCCCCGGACCGCAAATCGTGTTCGTTTTAATCTCGAGGATAGGATAATCAGCGAGGCTGTACAGATTGATCCACGTGCGTCCCGCGATGAGGCTGAACACTTCATGGATGAGGAGGACTATACACATCAAGCTTCTGCTGGCAGGAGGAGTAGTACTGGGCAGAGGGCACCTCTTCTTACCGATGTCGAGGCTCCAAGTGTGACGGTTGCGAGCGCCGATCTAGGGTTCAATGCAGAGGATCTGCTGGAAAGTGCTCGGCCGAAGAGTGGGATGAGGAATGCTTTTATGAATATGGCGAATAGTATCATGTAAGCTACGGAGGAAGATGATACTGCCCCCAGTCCAAAGACTTAAGCCCACATACTGATGTCTTTATAGCGGTGCTGGTATCATTGGTATGAAAACAGCTTTACTCGTTCGATTCTAAGATCCGTGGCTTATTTGGAAGGGAAGGCCAGGCCTACGCATTCCGGCAAGCTGGCTTGATGATGGGTGTCATACTTCTCCTAGCCCTGACTATTACGGTAGAAATGCTTTAAAGCTCATGTGTCGAAGTATTGCGGTGCTGATCCTCAGGAATAGGTTGACTGGACCATCCGCTTGATTGTAATCAACTCTAAGCTCAGTGGCGCCAACTCCTTCCAGGCTACTATGGAACACTGCTTTGGCAAACCCGGGCTCGTTGCTATATCGGTACGTTCATCCCCCTTTGCCAATGACAATCACTGACATTTGGATTTAGATTGCTCAGTGGGCTTTGTACGTAATCAATTCCTAGCTCTTGAGTAAAGCTGATACGTTTTAATTCAGTGCTTTCGGCGGCATGATAGCCTTCTGTATCATCGTTGGCGACAGTATCCCCCACGTCATGAGCGCACTTTTCCCTGCATTACCAAGTACACCTTTCTTATGGCTTTTGACGGATAGACGAGCCATCATAATTATCTTCATTCTGGGTGTCTCTTACCCTCTTTCTTTGTACCGCGATATTGCTAAAGTATGATAAAACCCTCTGGGTCTTGGGGAGCTTATAGCTGACTAGCACCAGTTAGCGAAAGCATCTACCTTCGCGTTGATAAGTATGCTTGTTATTATCCTCACCGTAATTACACAAGGAGCACGGGTTTCCAAGGATCTTCGGGGTAACATCAAGGGCTCTCTTTTCGTTCGAGACGGCGTGTTCCAGGCCATTGGCGTTATATCTTTTGGTAAGGACCCTGGGTCTCCGTCGATTGTGATTTGTACTGATTGTTTCCAGCCTTTGTTTGCCGTATGTTCAGTCTCCCCTCCTTTGGGTGTGATTCGTTGACAAATCAATCAGACCACAATAGCCTTTTGATATACGGTTCTCTTAAGAAGCCTACTATGGATCGTTTCGCGCGCGTGACGCACTACTCCACCATCATCTCCATGTTGGCATGTTTGGTGATGGCTCTTGCAGGGTTTTTGACGTTTGGGGACAAAACTCAAGGGAATCTTTTGAATAATTTCCCAAGTGATAACATTATGGTCAACATCGCTCGCTTGTAAGAGATGATATGGCCCTGCAGACGTTCTTGCGATGCTGATGACAGCTTAGCTGCTTCGGACTCAACATGCTCACCACGCTCCCTCTCGAGGCGTTCGTCTGCCGCGAAGTGATGACTAATTATTGGTTTCACGACGAACCATGGAATCCCCATCGGCATCTAATATTTTCTACATCTCTCGTAGTCACGGCCATGACGCTGTCATTGCTAACATGTGATCTTGGAGCGGTATTCGAATTGATTGGTGCCACCAGTGCTTGCGCTCTTGCCTACATACTCCCTCCGCTTTGTTACATCAGGCTAAGTACCCGAAGCTGGAGAACTATTCCAGCAATGATTTGTGTTGGGTTTGGAACTGCTGTTATGGGAATTAGTCTAATCCAAGCAGTGGCGAAGATCATCAGAAGTAAGTAATTCCGACCAGTGCGCAACGGTAGCTACTGATAGCTGGTGGCACAAAGATGAAGGAGAAACACAGACTTGTCGATAGATGGCTATGGCGGAGCGGAGCTTCTTGTCGCTATTTAGATCACAGCTACTTCTAGAAGCCTTCGCGCGAGCAGCAGGTTTTGTTCAGGATACCAGTCAAATAGGCTTTTCGTTCTTGAGGACAGTGCTAATCAAGCACTCAGCGCATTCCCAGAAAAGCCCGTGGCTCCCGACGTTCGTTGTCCGGCCCATCTGAATTTCATGGATGAGGTGAAACGACTATGGCGCTCTGTCGCTCCCCCCCCCTCCCCACACAAACCTCTATGTTATGATCTGCATCACTGCTCGTTACTGTATTTGATGTTCAGCTCCTACCTGTCAGGGGCTATTGTCCAGCGTGCTTGAAGGTAAGTCGCGCAACCTTGATACTCCCTGTGTGAGGGCTTTGGCAAGGGCTCAGTCCGAGGTGAATAGTCGAAAGCTTTGAATCCCAAGAGCAACCCCAGCATTCCTGCACCGCCATGATGTTGGTCACCATGCCCAGTACTAGATTGCACTAAGTAGCGACAACTTCCACATCTAGCATTCCAGATTATGGTCCGGCATCAATTGACTAACCTGATCTCACAACGACAGCGACTAAGAACGGTAACATGTTCCCTTGCCACCAGTTCCTACAGTTATTACAGCAATACATGTTGCGAGACACCGTTGTTAATTGTAGAAAATGCACAGAAAGTTATGTTATGAGAAAAAGGATCTCATAGCCAAGTCCAGCGATACACTGGTTAGAATATCTCCCACCTCTTCAGTACATGCCCTTCCTTTTGTACTTCTGATTCCTTGTAGAGTCTCAGCCTTAGGTCTATTGCTACCACCTGTTGGTTTCCTAACATGCACAATCCCGCCATCCTTTGCCAGAGCCCTGCACCAATGTATCTGGCTCGTGTTTGTTGTGTAAACACCAAGATAGAGTTGAGTAGCCGGGAAGCATCGGTATCTGCAACAGAGACTATGGGCGCGTTCCCGGTGAATGAGATGAGCAAGATCTATCTGCGATGAAGTAATCCACTTCCATCCCACAAATCGCCAAAACTCAACAACTTCTCCAGAATCCGGCATTCTTCTTGCCGGAAGTCTTTGATGTGCTCAAGACCGGGGCAGCATCTTCTCCGTTGTCCTTTTACGAGAATTGCCGGACTGCATCGTTCAAACATTGGTTCAAGTTAGATAAGGTACCTACGGTAAACAAACATTGTCTTCGTTGAGCATCTATCGTCCTGACTTCCGCTCAACGCACAGCACACGCAAGGCTTTCCAACCATTAGACCTCCATACAGCACCTCTGCCGCTTAAGACGCTGCAATCCGCTACAGCCGCCAGGAGCTCCATCCTGCGCGCTGCGACGCACAGCTCCGCCCCAGAGGTCGACACACACATCTCCACGCCAGCCTTCCGCCCCCGCAAAATCGGACGACCTCATTCGCCGGTGGCATCCCCTCATCGGACAGTTTCTAATGAATCTGAAAACCCCCGCTAGCTTTATGAATCTGTTGTTTTTCCTTCGATGAATGAAGGTTCTTCTACATAAATATTCAAGCTCACCAGATCAACATCATCTTCCACTTTCTCATCCATTTTTTTTCAACACAGCCCGCAATTTTGTAGGCATCAACAGGTTTAGGAAATGGCGGATAGAAGAAGACGCGAGATGCGTGTGACTGATGACGACGAGTACGAAGACGGACCTCCTCGATCGGTTCCTCGTCAAGGGGTACAAGAGTCTCCAGCAGAAGAAAAAGCCAGGAATGATCGCATGATAGAAGTTCAGTTGGTTCGTGATATCTTTCACTTCCCTCTACCGACACTAACTTTCCCCTCCTAGGAGGCTTTGGGACCCGGTCGTCGACATAATATTAGCACGAGGGATCACCCGGAGAATATGATTGAAGTCGATCTAGACTTCCTCCAACGTCGGCGGAGAATCAATCAGAGCGGAACTGCAGAGAGTAGAGTGGCTCCAGAAACAGCGGAGAAACTGTCTTTGTGGAATAGTAAGTTTTGCTATGGTGTAATAATTAGCTCTACTGAATGTTATAGACGCGCATGCTTCTCTTAAAGACGACGGAACTGCCGATGAGGGTCTTCAAGATCTTGCCGCAGGTCAAACGCACCGGGCGAAGCTGATGGACCAGTCTCCTCAATGCCACGACATCACCCGGGGTGAGGGAGACGCTGGTCGACGAGGATTTCCCAGAACTCGTGCCAGAGCTCGCGGTGGCCGTGGAGGAGGAGTGATTGGCACTCGTGGAAGAGGCACTCGGCCGTCAAGAGGTCCCTCGGTAGGCATTGCTCAGCCTTTGCCAAGATCTCCAGTGGTGAGGTTGCCACCTGCGGCGTCTGCTCTACAGGCTCTTCGTTCAAGCACGGCTACTTCTTCGAACGAAGGTCGCGAGCAATTCCGTCGACGAAACGAGGTTCCTGCCAATGTTAGAGAGCTTAGGTAAATTGGGGTCAGGAACTCAAGCAGTTCCTTCAGCTGATCACAAGTAGGACTAACCACTATGACGGCCAGCTTGCAACTCCTAGTGACTTTATGGCATCCTTAACGACCCATGGTCTCCTTGCATCAACTTCGCTTCTTGACGGCCCAGCAGAGGATGAGCTAATCACGGGCGGCACTGTACAGGCCAGTGCTACCGGAGCTGCACCATTGGGTACAGGGGTCGCAGCGGCAGATGCGCTTTTCAAGTTCATAGAGGGCGATGCTGCCAATGCCCCTGGTCCATCAACCTCCATTCAAGCAGACTCAACCCTGCACGTGGGAGATCTCCGAGGGCTTGAGATGATCGAGGGTTCGGCGCATTTGGAAACCGAGAGAGATATGTTCCGCTCGCCACTAGTAGAGTCATCAATTGTTATTACATCACTCCGGACGGAAGAAAAGACCAAAGAACCAGGAATGTGGGAAGGATATATGAAGACGGACTTGCACAATCTATTCCCATCGGCCAAGAAAGGGACGGCTCAGAAGCACATCACCGAGTATTATAAAGCGACAGCAGTTAAGGAAACCGATCAAGATATTGTTCAGTCGACTTCTGAAGCAGTAGCAGTAAAAGGAAAAGGTCGGGCCAACTCATCGACTTCTGAAGCAGATGAAGGACCTGCTCGAAAGGTCCCTCAATCGACGGCTCAACAGCTTGAAAGAAGTCATGACGACTTCACCAAAGCCGTTCAAGACGGCTTTGATCCCACGAACCACATTTTCACCGGTTCCTTATCCAAGTCTCGCTGGGCTCCTCGAGGACGGTCAGCATCCACGTTTCCAGCCGCCACGCTTCCTATGCCGCCTCACCTTGCACGCCATGCTCCTCCTCATGATCACGGTGCTGGTGTTAGGTCTCAGGTTCAGGCGCGAGTCATCAACGCACCAGGCTCCGTTACCGCTCACACTGTACCACAAGCATCAACCGGTCAAGATGTTGGACCATCACGTCCAGCACCTCGCGATGACCCCACAAGAGACGTAGCTCCTCAAAAACATGGTGGAGCCCGCGGAGGTGCTTTAGCCCCGAACCCAACCCGCCAACTCCCAGCTGGTGCCTCAGCGACAGTTGCAGGTCATGGCCGCGGCCGTGGCGCTGCAGTTTGCATACCTACCGCTGCGTCCAGCGGTGTCATCAGACCAGGGGTAGGGCAGTCGATATGGAATCGTGGTGGGTTATCTAAGAAAGGATGACGATGAAAATGAAAACACGGTGCCAACGAACCAGTGGGTTACCTAAAATGCCATTGGTGATCTTAAGCCGCAACCAAGGCCATTCCCATTTTACCCTACTTCACTTTTTCGAATTTCGTCGGGCTATCAGTTGCCCAAACTCTCATACGCTTACCAGAGCAAATTGCCACGCTGAAGGGAATGAGCTCATATGAGCGACTGGTCTATCATCCATGCTCGTGTTCTCACTTTCCAGGAACGCGAGTCTTCCTCCATCACATGGAAGAGATACGGCACCATAATAGCTTGTGGTGCAGCACTTCTTTCCTTTGTACCCCTGCAATTGACGAACCCACTTTACGACTTCGTTCAGCGTCTCTCATTCGAGGCCAAAAAGCGATGTTGATCTTTCACCTTCAGTTTAGATAGCTTGTTTGTACGCAATTGTTTTCGGCTGTGGCACGTTAAGGTGTCTTATTCAGATCAACTTTAGACACAGAAAATGCGATGCAATGTACTTTGATTCTTGATTTCAAATGTTCTGATGATTCCGAGTATCAGGTGCTAAATGGAAGAAATGGGCCTCGAAGCAAGCTACCTTGACCCCGTTCAATAGGATTTCCAGCCCGATGAACACTGCTCATGCTTCCTATTGTCATTTGTTCACCAAACGTCCCCAGGCCCCCAAGCACCCAGCATCACACAAACAACCGTGAACCCGCCATGCTTTACTCAAAAGACGCACCCAACGAACCTACACTATTGCTTCGTTCGTACAACACATCTGGTCCTTTCGAAGGCGGTATGTTGAGAAGTCCACTTTTTGAACAAGCTAGACGCTAAAGCAGGAGCTGATGAAGTGTAAATCTGATTATTGCTGAAAGGTAGGTAGGTATGTTTTCTACGGAGTACAGTAGGAAGCTATCTATCTTACGTTCTGTGCCGCAATTGGCGCTAGCCCCAGATAGGCTAGCGGGAAGCGTTCCTAATCAGGAACTATGTTCTTAGTTGGAGGACTACTCCTCCTGCTCCTACTATTGCTCTTACTAAGGTACAGCTCCTATTGCTTCAACAGGAGCTTCCCCCTTCCAACATTCAGATTCATGGTGGCCTCAAAAGCCGTGTGCTAATTCGGAATGGACCGGAGCAGACGGAAATAGGGGATGGTAGTCTCCGCCTTCATAGGGCTGATAGGGCTGGGGCCCGCTAGTAGAGTTTTACCTGCTCGCTCCTAGATAGACTCCTACCAAGCTTCAACCTACATACCAAAATGCCCCATATGACCTCGTCCAACACATACATGGCGAGCCCCGATGCACTCCCTTCACCTACAATACCAAAACTGGAATGGACCATCTGAAGACAAGCCGCATGAAGACGGATCTTAGCCACGCGGTTTTCGAGCTCAATGGAAGACTTGATTGGACGCAATGGGGCAGGCAAGGTTCCTACGCGCTTGGTTGAATGGCCCAGGATGTGTAACGCTACAGAGCAAAGCTTGGTAAGAGTGTAGAAGCGGTGCTCACAAGTCACAAGGAAGTCATTAAAATCAAGGTGTGTTGGGGTCTAACAAACCTGCGGTTTTTTAGGAGATTTCCATGCTTAAGAGGATGAGAATCTGCTGCTGTCGATCCAATTACTGAATTCTCGTATGTCTCACAGAAAGAACCGACGGGCAAAGGGCCACGAACGGTCTAAGCGTATGCAAAGGGGCCGGGTGATATGTTCCCGCCCAATCATGTTCCAGGCTCCGCAAAGCATCCTAAATCTTCTAAACCTCTTGGCGCCATTGAAGAATGAAAGACAAGCTACGAGAAGGCATGCAAACGCTGATCGAAAACAGACCCCTTCAAACCCTCTCAAAAAGCGCCTAGCACCACATCTATATCGCCCAATATATATTGTTTTCACAGGATTGCTGTTCTAGCCATTGATAACGCCTTTATTGCACTCTGCGTTTTGTAGGCCCGGTCCGGTCCTTTGGCGCTTAGCATCACGGCCTATGTCAGGCGGAACATTGACTGATGCCGCTGTCACATCCTTGAGTGGTTGGGGACTAGAATAACACCAGTGAGCAAATGAGATTGGCAGAAGAGGGTTCGATAAGACTTACTGCACCAAGTTCCCTTCTGCGGGTCTCTTCATCTGTGGCGGCTTGTAGGACCCCCGGTTTTGCAACGGGCTCGCCGCCCCACCTGGCATACCCACCCGACGCGTCTTGTCTGTCTGAGGATTCCCAAAGTTAGATCGAAATGGTGGAGCAGGCATCGGCGCCGCTCCGATCAATTCCCTCCCTACTGGCTTTGTCTTCGTGTGATCGACACCGGCAGTTTTGCGGATAGAGGGGCTCTCTAGGTGGGGGTCGAATGCTGGGGCTTTGATGAGCCTGCCTGAGACGCTCTGGACCGATTCTGCGGCTCGGGCGGTGAAGAAGCCTACGGGTGGGTCATGGTCCGCAGTGTTTGAGGAGTCGGTGGAGGATGCGCCGTCAGAAGGCAAATTTTGCGGTTGTCGATCACATTGCTGGCTCAAGGAACCGGGCTCAGAACGCACTGTGGCTCTAATGTTCTGTGGATGATTAGGGGAAAGCGATTGTGGTGGGTTCTGGGGCTGTCTGGATACTGCCTGTCCTTGCTGGTATGGTGGTGCTCTGTGCGGCTGTTTCTGGGCTTGTACTAGATTGCTCGATTGCGCTTGATCTAAAGATCCAGCACTAAAGCATGTGTATAATCCTGGGGCTGAAACGGAAGCCAGTGGCCGTCTCTGGGCAGGCGGCGGCGGCGGCGGTTGGACATCTTTTCCAGGTGTCACACCGGCCGCATCACTTCGAGTAATCTTAGGCGGACTAGGCCTACATTCGAAATGAGTAGCGGTCATAGAAGGTTCGAGAACAATCTCATCAGGATGCTCCCCGTGTGAGACACTTAGGTCAACTTCATCGAACTCATCGCCTGACCTGATTAGCGCTTTTATAGAATATAGGGTCGTTGAGGTGGTTTACTCCCGAACTCGTCATCAGGCTCTCCCATAGTGTCTGACTGATGCGTTAGTGCCAGACATCCATCATAGTTGAAAACCACCTTACGAGAGCCGGACACAGCAAAGATCTCTTTCTTGGCCAGAGGGAGGTCAGGCTGTCTTGCAGGGCTGTCCTCAAGGGGATCTTTCTTCATAGGGGCGAAGTCAGGGTGTCTGTGAAGATTTTTCGGATCCCATTTCGACTGTTACATAGTCAATATCACCTGTTCCGATGTTTACCGCGCTACGTACCGGTGCAATCTTGAGCTTCGTGACTCTCGCTACGTAGTCTTTGTCATAAACACAGTTCCCTAATATGTTTCCAAAATTCCGAAGGGCTCTCTTCAATGCGTCCGTAGTGCCTTCTTTCTTCGCTTTTTCGAAGGCCGCAGCTTTGCCTTTGCAATTCTCGATATGTCCATAACCCACATCCTTGCACCTGATCAGCATATTCTCCTGTGAGACGGGATTCTTCACCCCATACTTCGTGGTAGGTGCCGTCTCGAAGTGTAACACGAACAATCACCGACAAACCAAGACTGATTTTGCCTGAAGTCTGGTGCTCATCGACCTGCCTTAACTTTTAGTCTTCCTATCGATCCGTCATTAGAGCCACCTTCTTACGAAGTCCACTTGGATGTTCATAATTCCACTTGACCATCCATTGAACCCGAATACTTCGTTTGCCAAGTTGATACATTTGTCTGCGGATAGATAGTGTACTTTTCCTCCACCAGCTCCTGGTCTGGAAGAGATGTACTCAGGCCCTAGCTGCTTTTCTAGGCGACTCGAGAGCGTAGCTATTTCTTTGGCGGTATACTCGCTGATGTGGGACTTCACTTCCTCGAACGGGTTGACTGACGTAGCAGCAGCTCTGTGCTGTTCCCCGGGCCTGCTTCTTATCAGAGAGTAAATTTCAAGGAATCTGGCACTTACCCCGGCATCATGATTGCTCTATACGCTTCAGCATGTCACCAAAACACCTCATTCTTAGTTGCTTGAGACCGTCACGACTCGCGGTAGGCGCGGGCTAGATAAAGCTTAGCCTGTTTCCGCGTTATCACGTGATATTAAAACTCCCAAGTACACGAACTCGATGGCAAATCTCTACTGGTAGTCTACAGTACTAGTTAAGAATACCACACAAACAATATAGATTAGTTATGGTACTCACCTAGAGTACCTTCGGTATCGCAAATGCTTTGAACATCTACGGTAACTCAGACCAAGATATATTCCTCGATACCTATGCGCATCTACTCCTCATAAGTCCATCTTCAGGGCCAGCTTCTGTTAAAAGATCAGGAACAGCTTTCTGCTCAAAGTCTTTAATCTTCACAGTCATATCTTCTTTAAACGTACCAACTGTTCTCCAGTACTGTAGGTAGCATCACCCCAAAACCTATGCTAGTCATGTGACATGATGTTCAGACTTTACCTTACATACTCGTATCTAATTCAACAAGCGATGAGAGCTACCGGGACTCAGTATTGACAGCGTTTTAGTCGTAGGATGCTACATGTTCATGCCTATTGGTCGTGAGGTTGGGAAGAAGTACACTGTGAACGACTGTCACCCTTGTCCATCTAACCTCGTCTTGAAAAAGAACAAAGACCCCGGGAACACCTGCTATGACTTATCCTCCAACACCTCGCAGTAGCCAATCCAACCACTCAAACGAAATACCGTCGTCCAGAAGTGAAGAAGTGGCGTGAATGCCATCATTTGACAATTAGCGATGCACTAGGCACCAGTCCAAGCTCTTTCAAAGTAGCACCAAAGTCGACGTTGTCGAAAACCTTCCTTGGATAGTTTTGGGTAAAACTCTGTACCTCGGATCCAGTCTCTTCAGTTAATTTCGAAGCGACTTCGAAGAGTGTGGTTTCGACCGGAAATGATCTCTGAATGTTACCGCCGGAGGTTTGAAATCTTATGCGGGACTCGGTATATGTAGACGCTGGCTTCGATGCTACTGGTCTTGAACTTGTTAGTGGTTGCACGGCGGCCGGTGCCGCTGGTGGTGCTCGCCCCTCCCGTTCCGCTTTCTCCTTCTCGGCCCTGAGTCTTCGCTCTTCCTTGTCTACTTCAATCTTGGCTTTAATCCTCGCCTTTGCCGCTATTTCGTCCTGTTTTTCCTTCCGCTTAGCAGCAGCTTCTTTAAGCTGCTCCTTTTTCTGAAGATCTTCCTTAATATCCTGCACCTCTTTGGTGCTTTTCCGACGTATCTCCTAATAGACTAGGTCAGCGCAAGCTTTCGTGTATTAGGTATAGAGTACCGTAGTACAAACCTCGTTCTTTTTCTTGTCTAATTTATCCTGTTCTGACATCCCCTCTCGCTTCTCGGCGAGCTTCTGTCTCAGCTCTGCGAGTCTGGCCTTCTTATCCTCCTCTGTCAAAGGTGCAATCTCTTCCGTAGACTCGGCGAAATTAACGTGTTCCGTTCTTGAAGCATGAATTTCCGCTTGCGCCTGGCTCCGGAATTTCTTCCCGCAATCGTTGCACACCAGACTGTGAGCTACTTCGCCTGGTTTGAGAGCGATAGGTTCGACGCTCGGATCGGTTTCATCCTTTAAATCGGCAGCTTCTGAGGCGTTGATTTCCTCGATTGTTCTATCCTGACTCGCTTCCAACCACTCGAGAGCTCCTTGTACTGTACATTGTGTAAGCAAGTTTCTACAGGCAGAGATACACATGGTACGATCGTATAACGAATATTTACTTACAGCCCCCTGACTTGTTAACGGCCAGCTCGGCTCTGGCATTGTCAAAACCCATAGCGAGGAGAGCATCCAAATCGCTGGGCGCCATGATGGCTAATTGAAGTGTTGGGGAACCTAAGCAGGTATTAGGAAAGGAAGCAGTTCGGCGATAAACGAGCCTGTGGATGGTAGTACCCAACAAAGGATGCTGCTGAGCTCAGCTGCTCAAGCTGATAAAATAGATATCTAATCTATACGGAACAGCCACTGTGATGTTGGTTATAACTGTTGCTCAGTCACTCTCTCAACGCTCTGGCTCTCTTGTGTTTTAATGACATGGCTGTGATGGGTTTGTTAAACAATGGAAATTGGTGAGACCGTGAGAGTCGACGTCATTCACAGGGTCCAGTATAAACTTGTGCCGCCGGAAATCAAGCGAAAGCCTGAGTGAGACCAGTGAACCCCCAGCCCGCAAGTCCTACCAGCCATGTTGCAACGACACTTCTTCTGATACAACACTGCAATTGCTCTCTGCTCGCACACTTCTCATAAACAGAACCCTCTATCAACTTAGAGCTTAGTCGGAAGTAATCGTCTAGGAAGCCTACATAACCCTTCCGCCGTACACACGCGATACTTTGACGACTTAGAGAATAACCATTTCACCATGTCTGTCCAGCTCGATCCCCCAGAGCTTGGCTTTCGCAGTATGTGTCCGAAACAAATCGTCTTGAGAAGTGTCCGCCTGACTGAATCAGGACCCTTCACCCACGAGGTCACTCAGCTACTGCGCCTATCGAATCCAAACGGCGATCCTATAGCCTTCAAAGTAATCTCACCTATGCCCTTCATATTCTTCGTCTCCATGATGCTAACCGGGCATAATACAACAGGTCAAAACCACTGCTCCAAAACAGTATGTCTTCGGTCAAACGGCCGTCGGCTGGCGCTAACCGCAGCATTAGATATTGCGTTCGCCCCAACTCTGGGCGCATCGAGCCTGGTAGCGAAGTCGAAGTGCAGGGTATATCAAGAATCTTGTGGTCTGTGTAGAGAGGGTAGCTGACGGCATTTTGCAGTGCTTCTACAGGCTATGCGAGAAGACCCACCACCGGATGCACGGTGCCGCGATAAATTCCTCGTCCAGTCAGTGGCTATAACGCCAGATAGAGAGTTGGCAAACATCACAGCTATTGTTAGCGATTTTGTTCGCTATATCTGAGTGCCTGCCGCTGACACTCCACAGTGGCAAAATATCGAAAAAGTTGCTAAAGGCTCCATCGAGGAGAGAAAGATTCGGGTGCTTTTCCTGCCAGCAGAAGGGTCTACAGCGACTCCAACTCACAACAACGTAAACGGAACTGTAAGTGACTTTTCCTTAAATACCACCTAGTGTCCGGGTGTACTAACATTCGATCTACTAGCACCTTGGGGAAGAAGCACCACCTCCCTCTTATGGCTCCCCCTCGCCCTCATTCGGTTCCCCCGCACCAGATGCCACCACACCTCAGATTCATTCTATCACGAATAGCAAGGGTCTTGGAGGCGCAGAGCCGGCCAGTAATGCTTCTTCGTCAAACAGGCAGTCCACGCTCGGCGCCGCCGCATCAACCGTCGCCAATGCTGTGCCGATTTCTACCGAAGACTTGCGCGCGCAGCTTTCTGAAGCCAAAGGGCAAATTCTGAGGCTGAAACAGCAAGCCGAAGACCAAGTTCTGAGGCAGAGGAAGAGTGACGCTGTCAATCAGGATTCGAGAGAGCGTATCACGACCGGGACGACAGGCATGGGTATTCAGCAGCAACCGGCGGACGGTGTTCCAGTGCAGATTGTGGCCGCCCTGTGCTTGTTGAGCTTCCTCCTGGCTTACTTTTTCTTCTGATCGGTAGGGCTTCGTTCTTGTGCTTTCGCAGAATTTGGTGCAATCGGGGCTATGACGGTGGGTCGAGGTGTGAGAGAGCAAGTGAAGAGAGTTTCGGGTGTATCGTTCGGGCGTACCGGTTCAGGAGGGAACCCTAGCAGTGCTGCCATGGAACTATAGCGGAAAGACACCCTGACTCTAGGTATCCTCGATCGTTTCCCTAACGCACTGTATTTTATATTTGAAACCAAAATTTGTTGATTCACGCCGAATCACAATTAAATCTAATTTCAAACATGCTATGGGAATCGAATTAACAAAAGCTTACCCACCTTTACATCGTAGATGCAACAGTCGCGTCCTGGAAGCGCTTGAATGTCTTTCAGTTTTCCCCTCACAAAACACTGTTCTGCCGCTCATTCTCCCCAATCTCCTCCCTCCACGCCCCAACTTTTCTCCACTTTTCTTTTCTTTTTACCCGACACCATAAACCGACCTCCTTATCCCAGATAAATTGCCAAATCACCCAAATCCAGCTCTTGTGATGTGGCAACTCTTTATAGAACTCTCTTGCGATCTCATGCAATGCCGGCAAACGCGTCCATGGGACGGCGGGGAAATCGTGGTGTTCGTTATGTAAGCCCACGTTGAAAGTAAGCATGTTTAAGGGGCCATAGTAGGAAAATGTTTCGGGCACGAGAGTGAGGTTAGAAGGGTCTTTTGCGGTCTCTGGTTGTTTGTCGAAAATGTAATGTTCGGCAATGAAGTGAGCGGCGCAGGGATGTAAGGAGCCGGCTAGGAAAGAGCTCATGACAAGGTAAGCCAGGGCATGGCCGCCAACATAGCGGGTAAGGAGCCAGTCAAACAGAACTTGAGCGAGAATGTTGAGGATGTGAATGGTGGTGAGAGGGAGCTGGTAGATCATCATGGGGCGGAGAGCGTAGAACAGGATTTGAAAGGTGGCGAAGAAGGCTTTACCAAAGACTGAGTCTAGGAAAAAGGCTTCAAGGGTGGTGGGGAGGTCCGTGTCTAGGCCGTCGACGCCAAGGGATTTATGGTGGGTTAGGTGGTAGGGCTGTAATGTCTTTAGCTATGTCTGCCAAGGGTATTTGGTCCAGAAAAGGATCCTTACTCGGAATGCCGCACTGTAGGGTATTCCGATTGGAAGATTGGCAAACATAGCCAAAAATCTGTTCGCTAATGGGGACTTGAAGGCCAGGTTGTGGGAGATCTCATGAATCGCCAGGAAGAGGGCCTGGTTACCCGTTGCACCAACGATGTAGGCTGTGAGAAAGAACGTCAAGGAGAGTATTGGTGTATTTTGTAAGCTGGCCGCACACATCAATTGCAGAGTAACGATTGCGAGTACGCAGTACTTAGTCAATGGTTCTGGGCCGCATAGCTTGGTTACCTTGGAGCGGCATTAGCATAAAGCTAAGCGCAGCTCCTTTGGGTCAGGAGCAATCACCTCCGGGTGCGCATTGATGATTGCTTGTCTCCGTGTTCTATGTGGCTCCTCTGTATATGACCAGAAGAAATCATCGCGGTTCGACGTCCTCGGTGCTTGATCCAGCGAGCGTTGCAGGGGCGGTTTGGGATGGCTGATGGACTGCACAGTGGCAGTGACCACGGAAGAAGGCATTATAGGGGGTGTAAAAGAGGTATGTACAACTATCAATGAAGATAAGGCATGTCCATAAACGTATTTTCCTCTGTTGATTTCTGTGGGGTCAACATTCAGGGTCCAGAACCGCTTTAGGCGCCAGGCGCGCCAATATCCAAATTTGGAACATTCAGGGTACAGTACGCAAAACAGAATTATTGGAAAGGCACGGTTTGAGAAAAGTCAGATTTCTTGTAGATCTATCCAATCGTGTTGGTTCGGGGATAATATTCGGTATATCATTTCAATCATGCCTCATCCATATCCGGGAGACCTGCGCCCAATTTCTCAACCCAGTCGATGTCTTTAGCATCACTAGAAATTGTCTCTATGATTCCTACCTAATAATCGTCTCCTCGACTGATAACCTCTTTAAAAGTGGGCCGCAGCAAGATGGTCTGGAGCAAGATTAGCAGTGACCTCGAGAAAGGACTTCTTGGAATGTGCTTACATGTTCGAACTGTGCAGTATAAGAGCCCTTGGTATCGCATAGTGGTGGATATGCCTCAATGATTCCACTCGAGACAAGATTGTTCAGCTGCACTTTGTCAGTAATTCCAATTCCTCCGACTGATAACAGTCGAGCAACTAACCCCAAGTAAGTATTTATCATGCCCTAGGCGGTCAAGGTATCTTCGACAAAAGGGTAGGGTTCCGAAATTTTTGGTGATGGTGTTCAAGAGACTCCTCGCCGAGGAAACCCGCAACGCCACATTTGGCGCATCAGCTTTTCTGGCGTAATGGGACGTCTCCATCTATATAATGTGAGTTTCGGAATGAACATTGAAGAGCTCAAACTGTTACATCATCTCGCACGTAACCTTTGCCGGTGCTCCCAAAAGTCTCAATGGCAAACGTCTCCCCCTCTTCCATTTTTGTTTGGTCCGAGCTTTTGACTATTGGTACACTCTTGCCTCCATGAATACTGTACTGCACGATGTCATGACCGTTTAGGTTCCGAATGCACTTCACGGGTAGCGTTTGCCCGCCAATTTCAACCTCGTAACTCTCCATTGCTTCCTGGATCGCCGCACCAATATCGCCCATTCGAACGTCGATCCCGGCTTCCTGTTAAGATTTTGATAAATCATTCAAATATCTGGGGAATTGCCCGCTTACCCTTATTCCGGTGTTGGTCGCATCTTTGACAGCGGCCAATAAGTTGTCGTATACTGGATCGAACGTCATCGTCCATGCACTATCGACAATCCGGCCGTTGATATGAACACCGAAATCCACCTTCATCACATCCTCTTTCTGTAGCACGATTTTGTTTCCTGCATTAGGCGTGTAGTGTGCCGCGCAATGATTTAAGCTGAGACCTGTAGGGAATCCCATGCCTCCCTTAATATTGTCTCCTTCCTCCAAACCGGGATGGCCTGTCAACGCTCGTACACCATCTTCAATGCCTTCAGCAACCTCCGTCAGAGTTTGCCCCGGCTTGATATTCCTTTGTGCCCACTGCCTGACTTGTCTGTGGATCTCCGCACCTTGCCGGTAATCGCTAAGGAAATCCGTATTCATTCGGTCCAGATGGCGCTTCTCTTCATTGGTAGTGCGGAAAGCATTCTCATTTCTGTAGTCCACTATTTCACCCTCAGGATATTGGCCGTCTGTAAATAAACTAGATAGCACAACCCGTGGGGGCGAGCTCTGCCTCTTCGCCCCACTCGCTCCACCCTTCTTCTTTCTTGGCTTTCTCTTTTTCTTCTTTTTAACAGCTGAAGAACCTTAGCATCTTTATATAGCTTCAAGAGTTTTACCATGTACTTACCGCCTCCATCGCCAGCCCATCCCGCGTCTTCTTTGTCGTCATCGGAGTCCTCATGGTCATTTCCATCAATCCCAACCGTCACGGAGTGGCCGTTGACCTGCCCATTGGCATCTTTGCACTTATTCACTACCTGGACTGAGTTGAGGCTCTTGCAAGACGACTATACTGGAGAAGGCTTACGTTTGACCTTTTGGAGGTCATCGGCAACCTGAGATGCCATGTTATCTCGTAGCTTCGATCCTTGGAAAAGCTTTGATGTTCTATTCGAAGTCTGTCGGTTGTTACGAAGGCCACACGTATGATATTTTATGGTGGGGTCAAGACTCGGCAGGACTTGCCCTGGTTGACTTCACTCAAGTGTACCCGTACCGACAACGTCATTACGCGTAACCGCACACCGTAAGGTACTGTATGTCAGTCTCCAAGAGAGTACTCCCACACACTGGCACTATACCACGTTCAAAGAATGACTCCTATCTCATTCAATCTGAAGCAGATATATTCCGAAGATTATTCGGCATGAGGAATGCCACCACGCTACGCATCTTTTCGAGTCAGCTGTGTCCTACCACAACTGTGGCGTACGAAGTCGGCGCCGTTCCACGCAGGAGCAGTATGGAGGACCGATACCTCAGATCACTACAAGGTCCTAGGCCTTGACTCAACTGCCTCTGTTTCAGACATCAAGAAGTATGTGGGGCCTCATGTTCTCCAGGAGCTACATAGATTGCTGTTCTAAGTCTACCAGCCAATTCTACTCCCTATCAAAAGTCCACCACCCCGACCACAACCCAAACGATCCAGAAGCCTCAACCCGCTTTGTCGAAATCTCAGAAGCCTACGCCATCCTCGGTAGCCCCCAGAAGCGTGAACGCTATGATCGAGAAAACAGACGTGCTTCTGATGGGCCCCAAATACATGAACGCCAAGGCTCGCATTCAAGCTCCGCCCCATTTGGATCTCGACCGGCAAGTGGACTAAGTAGAAGACGTGCCCAATTTCGAGGCCCACCACCGAGCTTTTACCGTAGCGGCGGTTGGGGAAACCTAGGGGCGAAGAGGCGGTCACAGGCAGAATCTACAGCTTCTAGAGCAGCTGATACGGCTGCAGGATCTATAAAAGCTGGCTCGAGAATGGGTCCGGGTGGAGGTTTCGGGCCAGGTGGGGCGCAAGCCGGCCGGGACAACGACGTACCACATTTTGACCGAGATGCGCATCATAAGATGCAAGAGCAGCAGGATGAAAGGAGGCGGCGGAGACTTGAGGATGAAGCGTTCTACAGTGGAAGTGGTGGGGGTGTATGGATTAACTTCGTCATGCTGAGCGGTGTGGTGGCTTTGGCTGGTTCTTTGCCCTTGATGTTCGGAAAAGGGCCCGGAAAGGACAAGGAAGACCTATGAGCTTGTTGCCTCAGGACCTCAGACTCGAGTCGTTGGGTAATTTAATTATATTAGGTTCGATTCCTAACAGCGCTGGTACAATGGTGTTGTGGTTATCTTTCTCTTCTCAGACGTGTTTCCGTGGCTAAGCCCCTTCGGGTTAACCTCTTCCCCTAAGCCCCTTTGGGTTAGCGACCCTCTGGATGACTTCGCGGCCTGAATACGGGTAACACGTCTGAGCGCAAAACTCCGTAATTTTGCCAGATCTGCCTTATTTTGGTGCGCGCCCGTACAAATTTTTTACCTTACGTTAAAAATCATCAACTTTCGACTTCGAGACGCAATCATCAACGCAACACATCTATTCTTTAAATATCGACAACTGAAATCAATACTAATATATCTATTCTATCGATTAATATAATCTCTGGTGCGCGATGATGACCTGGTTTTTATCCATATTTCCAACATCATTTCCAAAGTTTCAAAGATATGCTAGGTTCATTTTCCATTGCTCGGTGAGTTCAGCTGCTCGTTCGACTGTCCGAGCATATTTCGAAGACTTTTCAACGGTTGAAATATAGTTCTGTAACGACTCGATCGTTTATTAAATAGGTAGGTTCTCAGTAGATAAATAGGTAGGCTCTCAGTAGGTAGGTAGGTAGACCTTTAGCAGGCAGGTAGGTAGATACTCAGCAGGTAGGTAGGTAGGCCCTCAGTAGGTGGGTAGGTAGGTAAATTTGGTAGAGAGCCATGAAGAGAGTCATATTGTTGTCGGGATTGAGTAGGGTTTCCTAGCCAATAAGCCCTAGGGATTTCGGCACATGTTAATCTCTAGCTCCGACACTCTATCCGAACACTTCCGGTACCCGAGCAAGCCTACAGAAGACTCAGCCCTCTTTGTTTGCTCTAATAAATACAGCTCGGATTCTCCTTTGGCTCTTCCTTCTGTATTCTTAGTATCCTAGTTATAGCTACCTCTATTGACTCAAATATTCTAGCCAGCTAGGCCTTACGTCACTGCAGTGAGGCTAGATTCTAGGCACGGTCCCAACACATATTTGATGCTCGGTAGGGATCAAATTTGTTTTTTGAATATGAAGCAATTTGAAGCTTGGTAGAAAACCATGTAGGAAGCCATGTAGGTACGAGGTAGATGATCATGTAGGTGAGTAGGTAGGTGAGCATGTAGGGTGACAAGTAGGTAGGAAGCCATGTAGGAAGCATTGTTTGAAGCACTGTTTGACGTGTGTTATGCGCCCGACCGATGCGTATTTTGAAGCATGTTGGGAGTTCGATAGAAAGCTCGATAGGAAAGTTTGGTGGGGGATTGAATGATGATCGAAAGTCTTGAAAATTATTTACACAGCACATATTTCGTTAAATCAATAAATACGTTAGATAGAGCATATAAAGATGTGTCTTCGACAGTATAATTCTTTGCACTTAATTATCGTGATGCTATCAGAAAACGCGCGAGATGTCGTCGACGTCGATTACTCGAACCTGGGGAAAATACAGGGTCCTGGACTCCCTGTTAGGGTCAGGAAAAAACCGTTTATTGGTTTTATATTATATAAGCAAGAGCTACAGGACCAGGCTACACTACGCAGTCGAGTCGACGGCAGAACGCGGGAGACTCAGCGAGCATGCGAGATCATACGTGCTCGCCTGATAGGAACTAACCAGCTCATCCCTCGCTCTCCGGCTTCTAAAAAGGCGACGTTCCTAAATGTTTCAATTCGCGAAGGAGCAAAGATACAGCCTAGACGCAGGCGACTCGACCCTTCAACGCCGGCCCCAACGGGTGAACATGCGATTGCACAGTTTCACAAGAGCCAATGGGACCTTAGATGGGAAAACTACAAAAAACGCATCGCAGACATTAACGCAACTCCCGCCCAAAGGTCCCACCTATCCAAAAGATCAGTAAGAATGCGTGATGGTCTTCAGAAGGCCGAAAGCACTCTTGCAATCCACATCAGAACCGAACGCATAGGGCTAAATGCCTACCTGCACTCGAGGAACGTTCCGGGCACGAATAGCCCCCGATGCGACTGCGGATGGAGCCATCAGACCGCCAAGCATATTCTGATGCACTGCCCAAACTGGACGCACCTTCGGTCGAATATGCTTCGAGACGCCGGCTTCACGGACTACCGGATCATCGTCGCAACCACGAAGGGCCTCAAGGCGGCAGCGAGAATGATGATGGAAACGGAGCTTTTAGAGCAGTTCAGAGTGGCAAGAGCACTCATTCTCTAACGTGCGGTCATCGCGAACAAATTTGGTACATAGTCTCAGCTTTACCGTTTCGGCTGCGTGTAGCAGCCGCATAGATAGCGAGCGGTTTTCTACCCCAGAGGGTTTTGTCCACTCGACACACATAGCATAGATTTCCCCCATGGGTCGGCCTAACCGATGTCACAAGGGTGTAAGAATTTATTATTATTATTATTATTATATAAGCAAGCTAAACCCAGCTGGTTTAGCTCGGGGGGTTTGACCTACCTTAGCTGTCGCCAGCAATAGATAGACCTTCCTACCACCAGCCATGCCGCCTCAACGCGGTGGCAAACCTCGCAATCAGGCTGTTATTGATGCCTTTCAGAGCATAATCCTGCCAAATCGAATCGTCTCTGCAGTGAAGTGCTTATACTGTCACCGTCAAATGACGTTCGAAGTCACTCGTCAGCAGAATCTTCGCTATACACAGGGCATTAAAATTGATGAGGAGAAGCTTTTGAATATGGAAGATAGACTGCTGCAGAAGGAAGTTGCTATGGCTAGGCTAAATCCTTCAAACGATGAGGTGCTGGAGGAGTTTCTGAATAGCATCGTCGACGGTGAGGTGGCAATGGAGCACCCAAATAATTGATGCTATTTATATATACCCCTGTGTTTAATACCTGCTTCAATAAACGTGTATTAAACACGTTTATTGACTATCCCAATTTGGTTAAGCAATAAACATGTTTAATACAATCCTGACCCTACTCCCTGTGCGTAGTAAGCACCAGCTAACCCCGTTAGGGGTTAGTACACGTCTGAGAACTGAGGCAAGCTCAATTTGTTCCTGTATCCATGGGAGGCTAGTTCTGAACATACGTAACATATTATCCACTGACTCGTACCATACATTACCTGCTCTATGCTGCCGTCCCAAATTGCTTATTAAAAAGTCAAGTGCGACCTACGGACGCGGCAGTACAAAATCAAGGACCGCTATGTACACGGCGATCTTCGATTTGAGCCCACGTCATCCCAATGAAAGAAGAGTCGGTATGAACAATCTATCAGATATCAGAACGAAGGTAAGCGCGCTGTGGCTTCTACTTGTCCCCTTACGCCGCACCAGCTGCTACAACGATCAAACATCTCATAATATCTGCGTTCAAGATTCAAATGTAAAGCTCATACCAACCTGTCGATCATTAGCGACTGTCACTGCAGACCGATAGTGAGATCCGTACCTTGTGGGCGGATTCATTGAGTTTCTGAGTATCAAGGGAAGCTCCGAGACCAACGTTGATCCCTGGTCGAAGTAACACGTTGTAGGCTAGTGCGGCAATACCCCGATCATTGACTTTGGCCTGTGTTCGAAAGCAATCAGCTGAATGTATGTCAAAATTTTGAACGGGATGATCATGCCTTAGCGAAGGAGGTGGGGTCCAGGCGGTATTTGCTGGCTACTTCGAGTCCGACATTGTTGCTGCTTTTGGAGTCCCATGTGGCCTTAGCTCCAGCTTCGACCTCTGAGTTGACCTTGTGGTAGTATGAGGCCGCAAACACGCTCAAGTTGTTCGTAGCTGTAATGGCAGCGCTGTATTGAGGAACAGAGTATCCTATGGCCGCTGAATATCTCGTAATACTAGCTTTCTGCACATCATAACCTGCCTCTGCGCCGACCAAGAATCCCTCATGGCCGAGCACAGCATCAATATTGGCGGTGGGGCCTCTAAGCACGTCAAAAAAGGCACGCGCATGGAAATTAGGCTGCTTGAACTGGAGGTTGAGCTTGGCATTGAATTCTTGCGATTTTGGCTGGAATTGCGTCAAGACTTCAGCTTTCAAGCCTTTAGCGAGAGGGTCGGTCAACTCGAACTTTGTGTCAAGTAGGTTTGTCGTCGTCCACGCTTGGGTGAGGGTCAATCCTGTAGAACGGTAAATTATCAGCAATACTGCGTGTCCACGTTCAATGGTAATCTGATAGTGAACATTGCAGGTCTGGACGTTTTGGGAGTATGTAACGAAGCGCAAGTAATTGAAAGGTGTACCAGTTGCTGCATCCGTGTATTTGCCCTCAATCTAACACAATCTGGTCATCAGTAATTCCTTGGAGGTAGGAATCATCCTACAAGGGACAACTTACTGCACCGCCAGTAGGGCCATCATGAGCAGATTTCCCTTTGACGTTGAAGCTCACACCATTGGGGGCTTTGGACTTAACCTCAAGCGCGGCTATATTCGGTCAGCTTGAATGGAATGTGGAGACATCATTGGGATATCGACATGCCAGCTGCGGTATGGTAAAAGTCTTTGTTAAGAAGCTGCAGTGTTAGGTGTTAGCGTATGTATGCATGCATTTGGACGATGAACCTACATCGTTGGACGGCTTGGCAATATCGGAGAACGCTGGGATAGACATTGTGGCGGCTCTGACCTGCGGCCGGTACTTAAGTTCGACTTGTTGGTTGAGGATTCCTGTTGTTGTCAATCTCTCAAAAGTTGAAAAGAGGTAAGCAAAAGAAACCCGAAAATTGGTATTACTCCGGGTCACATCGGCCCGAGACCTAGAACTACCTCCTTTCAACCTTTCCAACACAGGAAAGGTTGTGTTCTCATGCGCCTATAAGCGACCTCAATTGATAGACGCGTTAGCGAATGACTACGATCATTATGAACCAGAACTCTACAAGCTCGACTATCAAATGGAGCAGTTAAAAACTAACATTAATGACAAGCGTGATGCACCTTTCCAGATTCGATCTCAAAGGCTTGGGTAGTCGAATTATTGCTCAATACTTGAGGCTCTAGATCTAGCCCAATGAATGCTTCAAGAGTTGTGGTGCTTGCTTTGCTCATTCCCACCATCTTAACGTCACACGATGGAAGATAATCTGCCGCAACCGGCTTGCTGCCTCTAAAATTTTCGACCAGGAGAAACTTGAAGCTCAGTTTAACATCTTAAGAGAAAGGGCATGCATAACTGAGAGGTGCGACAAAACCGTGGTGCTATCGACATCAAGAGAGCCTAGTACTAGTATGTACAAATTCCAGGCAATCCCGAGGGGATTCGAGAATAGGCCGAACTTGGTAAAGACTCCGGTCATGATTTCTTATCATCGTATCTGGCGACATGTGTGGCAATAGCACTATGAATGCTTAGCATCATTTCATATCACAGGTCAGATGTCTCACCGTCCACTAGGGTCTGTCTGTGTTGTCCAGGTAGGCTTCCATCGCATTACTGTTGAGGCACATTGAGGTGGGAAAAGCTCATCGAACATCATGCGATACCAGTATGCTTCTTTGGTTTCTGGGATGTCGTTGCCCCACTCAGGCTTAGGGTTCTTCATCTGGTCGTCAGATACATGAGTTTCCGCATTTTCTTTTAACGCGTCGATCCAGCCGTATCCGACTCCATCACTGAACTGTTCCTTCTGCCGCCACAAAATCTTATCTGGGAGATAAGGCTTCGAGTCCGGCTCATCACTGGTATTGAATGCCTGACGTAAGATGTATTTTTCAATGCGAGATTTTGTAACTAACTTCTCCGCAGGGTCAATGCTCATCACAACATCCAAGAACTAACCTTATTAGTAAGTCTCACAGTGGCTATACTAGATTTACTAACTTGCTTGTCGAGGAACGGTACTCGAGCTTCCACGCCCCAAGCTGCTGTGGATTTATTAGCTCGCAAGCAGTCGGATAGGTGGAGGTTTTTGATCCGTTGAACGGTTTCGGCATGGAATGCTTTCTTGTCAGGTGCAGCGTGGAAGTAGAGGTAGCCTCCAAACATTTCGTCGCTCCCTTCTCCACTGAGGACCATTTTTACTCCCATAGCCTTGATCTTGCGACTTAATAAAAACATTGGCGTTGAGGCACGGATCGTTGTTACGTCATACGTCTCAAGGTGGAGGATTACATCTGAAAGAGCATTGAGACCGTCGTCAGTAGTGAAAGTGAAACTGTAGTGCTTTGTACCAAGGAATTTGGCCACTTCCAGAGCAGCTTTGGTATCTGGTGAATTAGGGAGACCGATCGAGAAGGAATGGAGTTGAGGGAGCCATGTCACTGTCGATAACTCGTCTTCATCGTTGATTCCAACGAGTTCTTCGGGTGATTGCTGCTCATGATCGCCATGCCCATTGGCTTTACCATTCTGCGACGCCCGGAGTCTCAAGTTCTCTCTTTGTGCTATTGAAGCGACCAGACTTGAATCCAGACCGCCAGACAGAAGCACACCATAGGGAACCTCTGCCATCAATCGCTTGCGCACAGATCGTTCCAATGACTTCCGTATCAGCTTGTAGTCGATAGGCGTCGAAGGGACATTGAGTGGATCCCACCATGCAGGCAGAAAATACCGCACTGTCGAATTCGTATTTGAATCGTAGATATGACCCGGAGGAAACGTTATGATCTTATCACACACAGGGTGCAAGCATTTCAATTCGGATGCGAAATACACTGCACCAGGGGTTTGACTTGACCATCCCTGATAGAAGCTGGTGATTCCAATTGGATCCCGCGCAGCCACAATACGGTCTGCATTTTTGTCGTACAAAACCCATGAAAACATGCCATCGAGAAACTTAGGGGAGTTGGTTCCATGTTCCATGTACTATAGCCCATTAGCCATGGCACAGCTAATGCTTTAATTGAGCATACCAAGGGTATTATGACTTCGCAATCTGAATGAGTTTTAAAATTGTAGGGTTCCTTAAGTTGCTTCCGCAGAACCCTGTGGTTGTATATTTCACCATTAACAGCTAGCGCCAGCGAGCCATCCTCGTTGACAAGAGGTTGAGCTCCACTCTCTGCTCACATGTAAGCGTTATGCGTATATTCTCATCATACTACTGACCAACGCCGACAATACTGAGCCGCTCATGTGCCAAGACTGCTTTCTCATCAGCTTCTTCACTCAACGCGGTGAAGAGACGTTTTACTTGTGGTGTTCGCTATGAAGTTGCCGCCTGAGCGCTATCAGAACGTTCATCCTCACCAGTGCCACTAGACTTGCTTACTCCAATCGGGACCTCGGTGGCGGACTCTGCAAATCCCATTAACATGTTTGGTTGATAAGCATTTTGAAGAAGGCTCACGCTTTAGCCATACGCAACGCGGTAGGCTTAAACTTCTGCACATCTGGGTGGCTGCAACATGTTAAAATATTCTAGGCTTATGCATTATCTGCATCGCAGACATGTTTACTAACCAGTGGCATGCGAATATGCCGCACATGTCTTTTCTTTCAGATTACTAACCAGTAATGTATGCAGTTGCAAACTTGAACCCTCTTCAACCTGGACGATTGTTTGCAAAGCAGGGAGATAGTATATGTTGGTGTAGGTAAAACAATTTTTTAGAAACAGGCATGTTTGGCCAGAGCCAATTTTGGTCGGAGATTAGATAAGATAAGGGTAGGACCACTATCTCGACATTCTACAGACTAGAAGATAAGGTAGGACGCGACAATTGAGCCGCGGCAAGGCTCATCCATATTCAGGATATCCCAAACCACAGTCTCGCACAGCTTGAAGACGTGCAAACGCCTTGAAACCCCAATTTTCAGTCCCTCCAATCCTTGACCTTTCGCCCCGGAACTCCTAGGCTTGAAAAAAATCCTTGGTCAATGCCCCCATAGTGGAATATCCCCTTCCCTTGAAAACTCAGAGGTAGCGAACAGAGAGCTGGTAAATGGGAGGCAGGACTCAATCCGCGCAGTTCATGGCGCTGGATTTTCTTTAACAATATGCTTAACCTTTTTTTCGTAGGCTTGGCGATCCTTCTTAAAGAGATTGTAGGCTTCAGCTTGAGCTGGCGATTCGGGATTAGGATCGTTCAGCAAATCTTGAATGCCAAGAAGGATCTGCTTGATTGTGATCGCTGGCTTCCATCCCTCCTCTTCATTCAAGATGGACAGGCAAACCGTTCCCGAAGGATATACATTTGGGTGGAACAGAGGCGGTATGAATTTGCCTACAGATAAGTCAGACAATCTTCTAACAGAGTTATAGTGGTCAGTGCAGACATTTGGGCGGTTTGGTTGGGTATTCTAGAATGATATATCAGCTTCGTCTTACCGTGTCATACGGCCTGCTGTGATCATACCATCAGGAAATAGAACATCCAGCTTGAACAGCCCACCTTCCCAAAGTGTTTTGTCCTTCCCCGGCACTCCGCATTCCCATTTCTTGAGGTCCAATATTCCTTGCGGTGTACGCGCAGGTTTCGCAAAAAAACCGAAAGGATGGTCGCGGCGCCACTGCTTCCTGGAATTTACAGTGAGATTAGAACGATTGCTCGGTTGCGTCTCAGTCTCAGAGGGCGCCTTCACGTACCGCTCTTCCTGTAAACGGTTCTGGCAGAGCGACATGTTGGAAAGCTGGGTGACAGAGTGCTTTCGATTGTAGTAAAGTATGAAGGTAAGACAGAAAACGTGTGGAGAGGCGATCAGTGGGGAATTCACTGAGAATAAGCCTCTGAGTAGTTGAGTGTTTGCGGTGTTTGTTTGTGATATTACTGGAGTGAAAGCAAAACGGGTCTTTGCATCCTGTATAAGCGAGCAGGGGCCGAACCCCCCCTCTACCTCATGCCTGTAGGTCGAACTTTGGTTTAGAGCCTCGGCATGTCATGACTTGCTGCAAGAATTGTATTGCAATATCCCTTTGGCCCTAGATCGTAATCTGAACGACCCAAACACAGATTGCTCATAAAATGATAGCAAGTCGCTCATGAGCGACAACGCTACCAAATTATGGAAAAGAAGCAAAGCCGAGGGGACACACAAGACGCAAACGCCGAGCCTGTACCGGCAATTAGGTCACATCCCACAGCAGAAGACGCCCCAGATCCAGACGAGGACGACCTGGATGATCTAGATGGTACAATCTGGTGGCCTATTCCTACCAAATAAGCAGCAACTAAATCTGCAGCAGACTTGCTTGACGATTTTTCGACGGCAAAGCTTGACACGCTCCAAGATGGCAAAGAGCCATCAGGATCTGACCAGCAATGTCCGGAACAATCCCATCTCGACCGTTCGGATACGGCCGTTACTGAGTTCAGCAAGCAGCTTCAAGAGCAGATGGCGGCGCTCATAGGTGATGCGGACGAATCGCCTGAAATGAAACGGGAAATTGAGGCTATGATGCAGGAGCTCGGCGCCGCGGCGGACCCTGGGCGTGTCAGTGAGTTGGAAGTCGGACCTGAGAATAAGAGTGCCGTCCCTGGCGCAGAAGAGTCCTTTCAAGAAACAATACGTAAGACCATGGAACGAATGCAAGCCTCCGGCGAGCAGGCCACTGCGGCGGCAGCATCAGAAGATCAAGATGATGTCCTTGCCCAGATGCTCAAGGAAATGCAAGGCGGTGGCATCGAAGGTCACGGAAATGAGGAGGATTTCTCCGCAATATTGATGGGCATGATGAAGCAATTAACGAACAAAGAGATACTGTATGAGCCCATGAAAGAATTACATGGTAAATTTCCTGCTTGGATGAGCAAGAACAAGGATAGTACAAAGCAGGAAGACTTAATAAGATATGAAGAACAGCAGAGACTAGTAGGAGAAATTGTTGGGAAATTTGAAGGTGACGGGTATTCAGACTCGCATCCTGCAGATAGGGAGTACATTGTGGAGCGAATGCAACAGGTATAGTGGTGCGTCCCAAACTCATTTTGCCGCAGGGTTAATCAGATCATCAGATGCAGGCAGCTGGCAGTCCTCCAGCAGATCTTGTTGGCGATATGAATGCAGCACAGGAAGCTTTGGGAGATCTTGATACAGGTTGCGCTCAACAATGACAAGGTTGACACGTCGACAAACGTGCCATGATGTGTACAGCAAGATGTACAAGACATGGGTATTCCAACAAACATGCCGAATTGCGCCGTAACTCCACCAGTCCAACGTATCCTATCCATGCCATCTTCTCTGGCGCTTACACAGGTCGGACCTCACAGTCGGACTTTACTGAATCCCACTAATCCGCTGACATATCCATCTCTTGGCCTGGACACCTCGCTGATGTCGAACAGCCATCAGTACCCTTGTCTCCTCCCTCTACCTCTGAGACAAGCTGCATAAATAAACCATCATAATCTTCATCTTCACTTCCATATTCATTCGTAAGAAATTCATGATCGTCGGTTGGCTGGGCAGCCTGTTCCACTAGGTATATTGAAGCTTCATATTCGTTGTCCATTTGCGATAGCACATCATCCACTACTCTCTTCTCTAAGATAGGCCGTGAGACAGCATATCTGGTAACGATGAGTGCGAAATTCTTACCTGGTCCAGAAGCGGGGTCAAGCTCAACTTCCATCTCCTCCGGAACTGTTGGGGCAGAACGAGCCTGCTCTATCTCCCATTGTTTCTGTTGTGAAAGGAAATCGTTTCTGAGTATCTATATGCATACCGTTAGCCACACGGTATCGGACATGGAGAGAGTGTGCGGTACTTGGTCTGCACGTGAGTCCCATCTTCGGTCATCCCCATTTCGCTTGACTTTGGTCAAAAAGACTTGACGTCGCCGATCCTGCTCACCACCCCTTTGTAGCAGCAAGGATCGGGATTTTGCGCGTTGTTTATGGTTAGTTGCCTTACTGGCCACTTTCGTAAATGGCGCCATTGATGGAGAATATTGACAAGCATAAGGATTGCATAGTGTCAGTGGCGATGGCTTCAGAGGCGCGTGTCCCAACACGTATGAGTGTACACTGATGGAGAACATAGTCCAAATCAGGTAGAGCTCGATATGAACAGAAGTTATCGTGAGTCTGGATCTGGCGCGCGTTCGCGTCATGGAATTATAATACCTTATCGATTAGAGTCGGAAGGGGATTGATATGGGTGCGACTCTGCCTTGGTTCGAGGACTAACCTATATCACGACACGCAGTCGTATCATTGTTTTGCGTGGAGACAGCAACGTGTTTGGATGCTTCTCATCAAAGCAAGATCTTGAAGCTGCATGTTTACTGCATAGGGTAATTGCCTCGTAGGATTTCAGGACCACTACAAACCGAGGAGCTATGCACTTTGTTCTCAACTCAAACCATTATAAGTATCTACAGACGGTGGATTGACAGTAGTGGGTCCGTAAACCTGTACCAGCTTGTGAGATTCGTCCATACTCGCGTTACCCGCTCTATACCAAAACACCCCGTATAACATTACGCGCTATTTGTGTAAAAAGAAGACTCCTTCCTTTTCCCATCCAAGTAAGACAGCCGCTAAAAGTTTGATGCCGTGTTGACCGGTCCAGCTGGGTTATGATACTGCTCCAAATTCGATCTGAATGGACTGGTGCCACTGACGCTGCTCCTCTTTTCCAAACCGGAGGACCCCGGGTGGGAATCCATGAGATCATTATCCTCGTCAGCGTTGTGTCTTCTCCTGCCCCAAATCCTCCACGCCACTACCGCAAGTCCACCAAAGAGGATTGCACCTCCAATACCGACGACAACACCAATGATGATCCGCCTCTGAGATGGTTGGAGGCCAGAACTACCACTTGAGCCGTTACTTCCGTCAAGGGTCGGAGCGCTTGTGGATGTTGTTGAAGAAGTCGAAACCGCCACAAGACCAGTCGTGGTCGAGACATAGGTGAAGGTGTTGCTCCCGCTTACCGTAACAACCGTCGTAACTATCTGCTGAGTCCTGCTGCTGACAGACGTTGAGACGGACACGGTTGGTTTGCTGGAAGCTGAGGATTTGGAATCTGTAGATGCAACTCCTCCGGTAGATGGCCCAGACGTTGAGGATAATGAGGACTGGGAATTCGTTGTAGAGGGCTGAGAGGTCGACGACGGCACAGATGACGGAGCCATGGTCGTACTGTCTGAACTGCTAGTTGAGGGTGAGGTTGCTGTTGTTAACACCGAAGAGCTTGGGGATATTGTTGAAGGAGATGGAGATGATGAAGAGCCTGAGGTAGCACTAGAGCTCGCAGATGAGGTTGGTGTGGGAGTGGACGAGGCTCCTGTGCTTAGAGCACCTATGATCTGTCGGCGTTGAAGAGCGGCGTCTACATTAGAGGCGGTAGTTATCGAGAGTAGCGAAAGGAACAGAAAGAACAGAAAGTGCGTGACTCCAGAGTTGAACATGTTGGGTGACTCTGAGTAGAGGAAGGCTCAGCGCGTTGTTGAGGCGAGGATGTGAGTTGTGCTCTAACAAAGACGGTGGGAAGAAACCCCGAAAATTGTTGTTGAAAGTGACAGATATTATTGCTGAGTGAATGAACGAAGACAGCGACAGGATGATGGAATGGAGAAGTTATTTGTATTGTTGTGGTGGGAAGGGCGAAACGATAAGGTACTGCATGTAAATTACGGTATTCTACCTTGGTAGTCTTAGCGTGTGCAGAAAGCTCTGCATTCCTTGACATTCATTTTTGCGTTACCCCACGGTCCCTTTTGTATGGGGAATTCGAAAATTCAACCCCACCGCCCCCCCAATTGCCCAATTTGCCCAAAATTGAAGCTATTCAGACCTCTTTGTTTGTTGACGTTCTTAACGCATTTCCAGCTATGACCGGCCCACTACCTGCAGCGATTCGCTCCAGAATCGTACGGCTTCTACTACTTCATTGGCAATCCCCCGCCATCGTCGAAGAAGTTCACTGCTGTTCTAGAACGATGTATAGCATTCGAGAGAATATCTTCATGTATTCGTCATCATTTAAACCTCAGTTTCGTCTCAAAGAAGCCCTTCGCAGAGTGTTTAAGACAGCTGAAAATGACCTCATAGCCTACCTTGAAGATCAGTCATGAGTCATGCAGAAAGAGATGATCTGATACATATGAAAGAAGTGAGACATTAATGTGCATCGATTCACAATATCAAGAATTCTGAAGAGAAGATGCTGAAATAATAAGAAAGAACAGCGTGTAGAAGTCAGATAAAACGATGAGCTTCGTTTGAATTGAGTAGCAGACATGCTTCGTTTGATAATTGAACAGCTCATGTTCATGAATGAGTCTTTATTCAACAAGATCACAGATTGATGTCATTAAGTCTATGTCTTCGTTGATCAATCAGCTCGCTATCAAGTCTTCAGAACGAAAGAACATTGCTGAAGTGTTCTTTTGATTTATATGAAAGACGAATATTTATTCTGCATCGATATTCGCAAGAATTGATTCAACGACGAAACTTTCTTTCAATGACTAGCAGATGAACTGCTATTTCTATGCAGTTTCTTTTCAACTTCAAGAAGTGTGATCATCATGAATAACATGAATGTTCATTGCAATAGTTGAATTGAAGAACTCATCATCTCACACGAATGTCAGATAAGTTATTTGTCTCGTTGAATTGATGATCTATCATTAATAATGTCAGATGTGATATTTGTCTTTCTACTCGTTGAATTACAATCTTATAGAACTCATCTTCAGCGTATTAAAGATCTGAGTTCGTAAACATTTTAACGAAACATGATCTCATTTTAAAGACATTTTTGATGACTTTCTTCATTACGCTGTTGAACGAAACGAATGTGATAGATATTCAAGACAACACTTCAAGCATTCAAATTATATTTTTGAAACAGATATCAGAGCTTTGAAATGAGAATTGAAGATAGAAAATCAGAAATTTGATTCAGAAATTTGATTCAGAAATTTGACTTTATTTAATAATTCAATTCTAATAAAGTCTTGATCTCACGTCAGATCAACTTGAAGAGCTTCAGATCTTTCTTAAAGACATAAGTCATTTCATCTGACATCTCTACTTGTATAGCAGTTCAATAGATCGCAGACGTTAAGTCTGTCATATTTTTCAAATCATTTGTAAATCACATCTGAGCATTCATTATAATTCTCATCTCTGCGAGCTTTTGTTTGATTGTTTGACGTGAGATCTTGTTTATCTTTCAGATGAAGAACTGATCAAATATCTTCTTTGTCTTTTCTGACTCTTTGATGAGACTTGATCGCTGAGCTGTGGTTGCAAATTGAGATGATAGAGAAGAAGAAGAAGAAGAAGAAGAAGAAGAAGTAGATTGAGATGATGAAGATTGCTGTCACTAAATAGACTGCGAAGACTGTTGTCACGAAGAAGACTGTAGAGACTGTTATCACAAGAGAGACTGTGAAGACTGTTATCACGAGAAAGACTGTGAAGACTGCTGTCACGACTGATAAAACAACTGATAGAAAGAATAAATAAATGATTGTTGTCATGATGATCACTGCGAAAGAGAAGATTACTGAGATGATGAATGAGATTCTGAAGCTTTCTGATGCAAGTTCATTCATTCTATCTGATCAGTCATTGTCTCACTCATTCGCATTTTCATTTGCTGTTCATTGAATCTCGTAAATCTCGTCATAAAATCTTTCTTTTTCACTCACTTTGCTTTGACATTCAATCTTTTCTCATGCATATCTGATCGACGAGACAGCAAGATAACAAAGTTCTGTTTATCACTTCAAAAGTTATATAAAGAGATAGAAAATCATTCAATGTTGACGTTTGCTTCGACGTTAAATATTGTCTTACTTCATAAAGACTGCTGAGTGTGATTCATATTATAGTGCTTGTCTGTGAAATTCACGAAACAGAAGTCATTCTGATTTCTACAATGCTCATCATTGCATTGTCAGTGATTCAGCAATGCTCTATCAAAATTGTTGACATCAGCAAGTGTATCTGCTCTGATTTAAGCTCGATTCAGAAGCTGATCAATGCAAGTGCATCTTTGACGAGATCTTTCATCAGCATCAGAATCTTCAGAAACAATCTCAGCAAATCTTTTACAAGTAGACTTTTCAATCTTCACGTTGATCTCTATCTTGATTGTATAGTCAGTAGCTCTCTTCTCAGTCAAAGCGAGCAAGATCTTATCTCATTTTAACTCATTAAAATCATCAATAAACTGCTGCTTTCAAGTGATTCTTGATTTATTAGCTTTGATGATGATCATTTAATTAGTGATAATTCAGCTCTTAACATCATCATCTTTGATCTTAATAATCTCATTTAAGATCTCTTTAAAGCTTCAAATCTGAAACTTTGAAGTCAGCATCTGAGCAATGTGACTAGATCACTCAAGTCTTCAGTTTACATGAAGACAGACTGATATAAACAGCTTAGAATCATCAATTCGATCTTCAAAGTTCATAGTTTCAAGCTCAGAGATAAACAACTTCTCTAAATTCTTTCTAGTCTGACAATTCAGATGACAACGATGTATAGTCTTTTGTTCATCATGCTCATCTATTTCTGTCTGTTATAAAGTCTCTTCACGAGCTTTATTATCTCTCAATCTTTGAGCAGCATCAGCTTAATTCTGTTGTTCTTTTCGAAGCTTTGCATGCGCAGCAACTTCTGCAGCTGAAAAAGTTATTAATCTTTCAGCTTTATCTTTAGAAATGTTGAATTCATTCTTTCAATATTCAGAACATAACGACAATGTAAATGAATCAGATCATGAATGTCTTAGTGAAGAAGATTCAGATTGAGAAGATTCAGATCATCAAGAAAGTGAAGACAACTGAGATTCAGAAGATGAGAATTGCGAAGAAGTTGAAGATGAAGACAATTGAAATTCATCTACATTTGATGAAATGAGAGCTTCTTTACGATGATGATCGAGAGAAACAGCTCGATCAAGAAGATCAGCTCGATCAGTGATTTTTGACGACTGTTCAGCTTGAGTCGTCGATTTTCTACGCCTTTCAAATGCTCTAGAGAAAGTGAGAGAATCATCTAAAGATAGATTTTGACTTTGACGTTGAGACATTTTAAATAAAAACGATTACAAGAACGTCAACAAACAAAGAGGTCTGAATAGCTTCAATTTTGGGCAAATTGAGCAATTGAGAAGACGATGAGATTGAATTTTCGAATTTCTCATACAAAAGAAATCGTGAAGTAACACAAAAATGAATGTCAAGAAATGCAGAGCTTTCTGCACACGCTAATCTTCTGCAGTTGAAAATAGCTTTCGAACTGTCATTGATGACTGATTGACTCAGCTGACTTGATGAGTCTGATGATACTTCGTACTTGATACTATCTATCTTATCTTACATGTGCATTTTGTATAGAACTCAATGATTGTGTCTTCATGTCTTCATAATCTATTGACAATTTTGTGTCATCTGTGTCTGCACACTTGTCGAGTTCTCAGTATTTGAACAATATCGTGACTTGTGATTCTGATGAAAGAATAGTCGACTGAGTGAGCGGCATGAGCAGATCTTGAATTCATCAATACGCGCTCAGCGCTTGACGCTATGAAAAGAGCTTCACAGTATGATTCTGAAATTCTTTGACTGATCTCTGCAACAGTCATGCTACTGTATTTATCTTCGTCGTTCTCGATGTATCGCTCATTGATATTGATATGCTATGAATAGCTATCTTAGCAATCTTCTATGAAATCATTTAATCGTAGAAAGATTATGTTATATTTACGAAACTGTTTCAACATGATAAAGAAGATGTTAACATTCAAGTTTGATTGATAATAATTTATTTTGAAAAAAGTGTTGAAATTGAAGTCGTTGTATGTAAATAGTGATGTCAACATGATATCAAAAAGAACTTATCTTCGCATTCTTCACTTGTCGTTCGTAGTACGATAAAGTCTCTAGTCTCAAGTATCTCTTGATCAAATCATCTTAATGTCATTTGTATCAATTCATCTCATTCATCTTAATATCAGCTGTTAAGAATATTTAAAGTTTCTTCTGTCTTATTAAATTAGTTGCAATAAAAGACTCAAACACAGTAAATAAATAGTAGTTGCAATAGATTTACATTATTCATCTTTGCAGAATCTGTAGTAGTAATCTCATTCTCTTCATTCTTCTTTCTCATGCATTTAATAATTTTCATGATCTTAATAATTGACTTATTTATCTGATTTACAATAAACAAAGATAATGCAATTGCAGTGAAGATAAATGAAAGTGATACATCATTTTTATCATTTTCTTCAATCAATTTTATGAACTCAATGATTTGATTTGATTTGATTTGAATTCATACATTCTTGTGACATTGATTTAAGTTCGATTCATGAGAGAAACTATGCTATGTGTATTAAATGAACAAAACTCTCTGAGAAAGAAAATCGCTCGTTGACTACATAATGACTTCACGTCGTCGAAACAATAAAATTGACATTATGTTATCAGTAATGAATTTATAGCTTCTATTCAGCGTGTGACGCTCAAGCAAACTCTTGATGAAAGTGTCTGTGCTGTTTAATTATGATGCATCGTCTTTGCTCTGCTCTTCATTGATAATATTCTATACAACGATGCTTTGATTTTCAATCTTCGATCGTGAAGTCTATTTCATTGCACTCGTGATGCTCATGATTGTAGTGTCGAAAACTGCGTTCTCTTACTCAATGATTGTCATTCATTGAGCAGAGAAATATGTGATGAAAGAGAGATGTACATGATGAGAAGATAGAGTGTGATTATACTGAATAACTCTTTTCTTCTCTTGACTTAACTTATGTCACATAAACGTTGAATAGATTGTTAGTATAAATGTGCAATCACAATCGTTTGATGTTTGACTCTGATCAATAGAAGAGAATGCATTCTGATCGCTCTCTTGCACTCTCAATTTTTCACATAGATAGATGTATGACTTGACATCAAGTAAAGAAGATGAGTTCAAGTTTCTTCAATATATCAGTGTGATTGACGAGTCACTACTTCTTCGAGCACTGTAGTCACGACTCTCAATACTTGAGATGACTATTTTATCTGATATCTTTTCATCAATTACTTGATGACACTGTTGATGTGATGAAGATGTTTCAGTATATTGATGTGATCAACAAGTCATCATTTCTTCGATCACTTGCAGTCACAACTCTCAGACTTAGCATCTGAGTTGTTTAATCACTAGTAGTATCTTTTCATCTTTTACTGACATCAACATGTCATTAATTTTCTTCGTAGATCAATTGTGACTGTTGAAGGAAGATGTTGTCATGTGAGTGAAAACTCTGCATGATGACTTTTCTGATCATGCAACATTCTAACATCATTTGAACTTCGTTGAATTGAAATCTCTTGACTCTTCTGACTTCTATTTGAACATAGAATAGAATCAAAAGATTTATAGTTGATATCATGTACAGATGAATCTCATTGTTGATTGAACTCAATGATATTTAAAACATCAACATTCTTAGAATTAATCATGTTTACATTGATTGCAATAAATGAAATGTCAGAATTAGTTGTTAGAAATCAGCATAAAGCAAGTCATATGAGTGTTATTTAACTAATAAATAAATGCTAAGAAAGAAAAGTATCTACAGAAAAGAACTCAATTCTTTATATGTGTGTTTTTCAGCTTTGTGCTAAACTCGAAAGAATTGACGTTTTACACATATGATGCAAAGTCTCAATGACATCACTACTAGCTTAAATGCTCACTAGACTCAATTAGAATGAAACTCAAATCAAAGTTAAAAAGAATAAATGAAGACTAGAATCATAACATTATCTCTCTTTCTTGAATATTCATGTTCGCATGAATGTTGTTTCTTAGTGCGCTTTTCTTGAATATTTGATATGAAAGTCATCGATCATCTCTTAAGCGTTCATAAATTCGTCATCGTCAGCGTTATATCAGTTGAGATCATTGTCATAACTCTTTCATTTGACTCGATATTGAAGTCATCTTCAATATCATCGAGAGTTCAATATATCATCAATTTCTCATTCGTCTTTATCGTTTATCACTATTGATCTCGAAGATTCATTCTTCTGATCAGACAAAGAATCATTGACGACGAAACAAAGAAGCTCTAAATGAAATACATCATGTATACGCATAGTCTCGAGTAGTTTCAATTTATAGAATGAGTCAACAAAATTGATGATCTGAAAAGAGTCAAGCATCTTGTCATTCAATTTTTTGAAGAATCTCGCTGTAATGATGTTTCGTTCATTCAGAAACACTCTTGATTCAATCTTGTAATTAATCTTCTTTCTATGCTTATTAGCTTGATTCATCATTTGTTTTCGTGTTTTGATCAGAGCTTCTCAAGCGAAGATTAATGTCTTGTTCATTTGTTCAGATATATTCTTGACTCGATTGATCTGCAAACGTTCGCGAATGCTTTCATACTTGATGATGTCAGAATTGAAGCTCATATGAGAATGAAAGTTCTTGTTCATGAAGAAGAGAATCAAGAAGATAACTGAGAACAAGACGTTATTGTTGACAAACTCGATCATGAGTAGTCATTTAAATCAGTCGTTCTGCATATATGAACAGAAGAATCAAAGATATCGCTCAATGTTCTGATTGACTTGTTCACTTTGATTATTGATCTGAGAATAATAAATGATGAACAATTGAAGAAAAATGCTCAGTCGTTTGCAAAAAAACTTTCATAGTATAGAGATGAATTGCGAATCTCGATCAGATATTATGAAGCTTGATAAATCATGAGTTTAATATACTCATTGAATCAGCATTTCAGCTGTCTTTTTGACAGTGATATTTTCATCATCAATGATGCAAGAAATATAATGTCTTTCTTTTGATAATCTGCAGATGATCATCAAAATAGCGTTGTACTCGCTTGAATCAAATAGATTGATAATGAAGTTCATTGCTATGTCTTGTCATCGCTGTTCAAATATCAATAGAGATTGAAGCAAGTCATTTGATTTATTTCTAGATGCCTTTGAACGTTGACAGATATAGCAGTTTCAAATATATTGATTTATCATTTTTCGCATGAATGATTAATAGTAGTTTCGCTTTATGACTTTCACAGTTCTAAGAATATCAGAATGATCAACTGATAATTGATCATGCATCTCACGAATCAGATTCATTTGTAGAAGCTCGTTGAACAAGACTCATAACTGACTATCATGATACAAGATTTCATTCTAAGTTCAACAATTCTTCAATTTGATATCTTCATATTGTGTCTCGTCTCTTGCTATTGCTTCGCGAAGTAGCATACAATTCTTGTCAATTTCGTTAGTCTCAAGAATCTGTTTATAGATTGATTCACTGATGTTCTTCTTTAGATCAACAATTTTCATTTGATTTGAAGTCAGAATAATGATTCATTGATAGCAAATGCGCTCATCTTCTGAATCTCTGAGCACGACGTCAGCTCAACGAGTTAATGCATCAATCTTGATGTTCTGTTTGTCAAATTAATACATTATTCTGAAGTTGAAGTCAGTGAGCTTCTGAACTCAACGCATCTGACGTCTGCTCAGCTCTTTATCTTTCATCAATGAGATAAGCGTTTGATGATCGATGAACATCTTGATAAAAATGTCAGTTAGCTTCAATTCAAGTCATCAGTGTTCAAATGCTCAAATGATGATCAGAAGTTCTTTATCATATATCTCGTAGTTGCATTCAGCAGAAGACATGTTCTTGCTATAGAAGACAATTGAATGTAGTACTTCTTCATCATCATATTGAGAGAGAACTTCATCATTGACGTAGTTGAATGAGTCAATTTCGAGAATAGTCTCATGAGTTTGATCAAAGTGACGTAGTATAGAAGTCTCGATCATACATCTCTTCATATGATCAAAGATGATCTGACAGACTTCATTTCATTCAAATATGATCTTCTTTTGAGTGAGTTGAATCATTGAATGAACAATCTTCGAAAAGTTCTTGATGAAGCATTGATAGAAATTGCAGAAGTCAATGAAGAACTGCATCTGAGTGAGATTATTGAGTGTAAATCAATCAAAGACTGCTTGCATCTTTCGTAAGTTCATCTTCAATTCTTCAATTAATATCAAGAGTTCTAGAAAGATAGTTTTCTGAACATGAAACTTGCACTTGTTGATGTCTATCTGTAGATCAGCTTCTCGCAGTTTATTCAAGATTAATCGTACATATCGCTTGTGTTTCTTCAAGATCTTGCTGTAAATGATAATGTCATCTAAATAGATCTGACAAAACTGATGTAGATACTTGAACAACATGTCGTTCATATAGTGTTGATAGAATGCAGATTCATTGATTAATTTGAAGAGCATTACATGATATTTGTATGAGTTGAAAAAGATAATAAAGATAGTCAAATCTTCGCTATCTGAATGCATGTGTAGTTTGTTGAACGCGACAATGATGTTCAATTGAGTCAGATACTTGCTTTCTTGTATATGAGTGAGAGTCTCATTTATCAATGACAAAGAATAGTGATTTCGTTTGATCAAAGCATTGAGCTTTCTGTAATCAATGCAGAAACGCAAACTATCATCTTTCTTTTTGATGAACAAGATGAGCGAAATGTATAATGCAAAGCTGAAGAAAATGAATTCTTTGTTTAAATGATTGATCAAATACTTCTTTATCTTCTGAAGCTTGTGATTGAACATCTGATATAGTCTGCTTCGAGAGAATGTTTCTTTATCGATCAATTCAATTTTGTGATCGTAGAAATGATGCAATGATAGTTGATCAATCATTGCTTGATTGAAGATATTTAGATAGTTGTGATATTTAGAGAGAAGCTTGATCTTGACTTGCTTGAAAGCTTCAGCATGAGAAAGCTCATGCAGATTTACTTCTTCAGACTTGTTTTCAACTGTAGTTATGAATCAATCGATTTTCAAGATAATAACAGCAAAGATCTTGATATCTGATCGTTTGACTAACATTCTATATGTCGCTGTCTCTATCATTGCTATGTTCATTGAACTGAAAGAGAATGATTTCAGACTGAACGTCGATTTAGAATTGACGCTAGTCAAAGTCACGTCACACTGTTTTAACTGTTCAATGAACTTCTTGTTTTGACTGAATTGAGATGTAACGAAAGTGAAAGATCTCTTCAGTATATGAGTAGAAGTCAAGCTCTTTCGTTTCGTGATTGATTTATTACTTGAGAATAAAGCAATTGATTTTTGACTAGTAGAATTGAAATTCGAAAATCAAAGAAAATTGATTTGCATATCAATTACTAGGTCGATTTTGTTCATTCATGTTTTTTCAAGAATCATTTGATGTTGATCTAATTGAGTGATCAACATAGAAACTATGTCAATCGTATGATCTTGAACAGTCAGATTCGAATAAATGACATGAGTAATGAGTTTCTTAGCATAATGATCGTCAAATTCTCGAATTGACTTCGCTTTGATCAAAGTCAAGAACTCGATTTGCAACTGATCATAAACAATCTGCGCGATCACTTCATCAATGAACGAATAGTCAGCAGCTTCGATGTCAATTAATGACTTCAATGAGTAACTAATTTCATTGCTAGAAAGTACACATTTAGTAGTCAAAGATTCAGAAGCAAAAGAATCATCTGACATGCTTGTCGTTGAAGAAATTAACACATCATTCATCGCGTCTTTGATGAAAGTCTCTAGTTTTTTGTCTCGCTATTCTTGAAAGACATTTTCTCATTCTCTTTATTCTTCAAAATGATGATCTCATGTAGATAAGAAATGAATGCACAAGATGCAGAAGTATCAATCTTGTTCAGCTGAGAACAATTCTTGAACAAATGATCGAGAGTCTTGCAGATGTAGCAGATAATTGATGATCTCACTGATTCAGAGATAGAAAAGATAGTTGACTTAACATAATCGATTATCAAAGTTGTTACTGATAGAAAAGTAGCGCGTTTATCAGGTACAACAGTGACTTTGATGATGACAGTGTAACATTCACTGCGAAGCTGATAATTGACTTGTTGTTTACTATTCACATCTTGAAGAAAGATTCTTAAGCGAGTGAGCGAAGTAAAGTTCTTTGAACAGATTGATAGAGCGTTCTGCAAGCGATTATTGATTTTATTCTGAAGATTGTTCATCAGAGTGTGATAATCGTATTTGAGATAGCTGAATAGCTTCATAAAGTTGAAGTAGAAGACATTGAAAGACTTGTCTGCTTGTCTCAGAGCGTTGTACTTACGACAGCACTTTCGATTCTTATTCAGTTCATCGTATATTTCTTTCAGATGCTCAAATAGCTCGTTGATCAAGATGTATGAATGCGAAGCGTCATGTCAACATTGAGCGAAAATGTGCTCAGCAGCATCATCTTCTAGTCTAGATATCACATAAATAATACAGATATTCTCATTATCGAAGTGATTAACATTTGTCTGAAGCTTGTCATTTATCTTGATTCTTCAGCTGTCTCATGTTGATTTATCTTCATCAATGAATATAAATGAGTTCGAAAACTTGAAGAACTTGTGATGATCATTGTCGAATAGAGTGAACGACTTTCATTGAGTATGATTCTCGATAGAAGCTTGAGACTTCGTAGACTGTCGAGATTGAGAATAATTCGCTGAACGTTGTTTCTTTTTGAGACTCAATACTTTCTTTCATAGTTCAATGACAGTTTCTTTTTGAGTGTTTATTGTCATTTGATTGATCTCTAGCTCATCAAGTCTTTTAATGTGATCGACTTGTAAATCAATTCATTGCTCATTGAGTTTCAAAGTCATGTTTTGTTGATCTCTTAACTCGATCAGCATCTTGATGATCTCGTCTGACTGATCAATAGTTCATTGACGAAGTTGTTGACTCATGTTGATGTTTCATGAGATAGCAACATTCTGAGATTTCACTGAAGCATCGAAAGAAATAAGAAAAACTCGTTTACTAGCAATGCTTTTAAACAGATGAGCTGTTCATGACTCGACTGATTCAGAGTCGCATGTCATTGTGAAAGAGATAAAGATAGATAGATAGATTTGATTGTGATAAGATTGAGTGATTGATTTGATAAATTTGAGTAAATTTGAATGTGTGTTTTGATGAAAGTAATTCAAAGAATTTCTTGCGAATTTTCTGAATGAACGAAGTAGATTATTTCGTATCATCTACATGTTGATAGCAGAGTAGTTGATTAGCATTTATCTACTGTTAGAGATCAGCATAGAGCGAGTCATATGAGTGTCATTTAACTAATAAATAAATGCTAAGAAAGAAAAGTATTTACAGAAAAGAACTCAATTCTTTATATGTGTGTTTCTCAGCTCTGTGCTAGACTCGAAAGAATTGACGTCTTACACATATGATGCAGAGTTTCAATGACATCACTACTAACTTGAATGCTCACTAGACTTAATTAGAATGAAACTCAGGTCGAAGCTAGAAAGAATAGACGAAGACTAGAATCGTAACATTAGTCAATAACTTTAAATACTTAACATCATAATCTTGCTTACTGATGTTACTATCATCAAACATGTTAAATGTTGCAATAAGAAACTTGAAATTTCTCTTTTTTTTTGCATATTTTTATCTTGTTTGCTTTGCTTTCTTATTATTAATCTTCTTAATCTTGAGTATTTCATCATTATCACATCTGCAATTTGTAAAGAGTGACAGAGACAGATTTTAATGCTTTTAATGATTAATATTTCAAATATTCATTTAATTTTATGTTTCAGATTTGCGTGACTTTTAGCTGATGCATATTCATAAAAGTATCAACATCTCTAGAACTTTTAAGAGTGCAGTATGTGTCTTTAATGTTTGATTCAACAAACATGATTTTGACACTTGTAGCATTGATAGTTGTAACGTTGAATAATTAATTTGACTATCTAAATAATAGTTATTTACACAGTTTAATATATGCGCTGAGAAAGTCAATAAAAAAGTTAATGAGAAAGTTAATGAGGTAGAAAGTCATGTAGAATGTATGATAAAGTCATATTTGATGCTTGATAGAGAACAAAGTTGATTCTTGAATGATGTGTAGAAAGATCAATAGAAAGCTTGATCAAAAGATCAGTAGATAGCTCAATGAAAAGCTCAATCAAAAGATTAGTAGAAAGCTCAATCGATAGCTCAGTAAAACGCTTGATCGAAAAATCAGTAGAAAGATGATGATAGCTCAGTAGATAACTGAATAAAAAGTTCAATCGAAAGATCAGTAGAAAGATCAGTAGAAAGATCAATGATAGCTCAGTAGATAACTCAGTAGAATGCTCAATCAAAAGATCAGTAGAAAAATGATGATAGTTCAATAGATAGCTTAATAGAAAGTTCAATTGAAAGATCAGTAGAAAGATCAGTAGAAAGATTGATGATAACTCAGTAAATAACTCAGTAGAACGCTTGATCAAAAGATCAGTAGAAAGACGATGATAGCTCAGTAGATAACTCAATAGAAAGTTTGATCAAAAGATCAGTAGAAAGATCAGTAGAAAGATTGATGATAACTCAGTAGATAGCTCAGTAAAATGCTCAATCAAAAGATCAGTAAAAAGATAATGATAACTTAGTAAATAGCTCAATAGAAAGTTCAATCAAAAGATCAGTAGAAAGATTAGTAGAAAGATCGATGATAACTCAGTAAATAGCTCAGTAGAACGCTCGATTAAAAGATCAGTAGAAAGATGATGATAACTCAGTAGATAGCTTAATAGAAAGTTTGATCAAAAGATCAGTAGAAAGATCAGTAGAAAGATTGATGATAACTCAATAGAAAGCTCGATCGAAAGATCAGTAGAAAGCTTGATTGATAACTCAGTAGAACACTCAATCGAAAGATCAGTAGAAAGATGATGATAGTTCAATAAATAGCTCAATAGATAGCTCAATAGAAAGTTTGATCGAAAGATCAGTAGAAAGATGATGATAGCTCAGTAAATAGCTTAGTAAATAGCTTAGTGAAAAGCATTGTTTGAAGCATTGTTTGACTCATGTTATGCACTTGATCAACGCGTATTTTGAAGCATGTAAAGTGTTTGATAGAAAGTTCAATAGATAGTTTGATATTGATTCATGAAGAATGCTTTCTATTGAGCTAATTAGTAATAAATAATGAAGTAAAATCATGAAGTAGATTATGAAGTAAATCATGAAGTGAATAATTCATGTTTAAACACGTTGCATAAAGCATGTTTTGAAGTGAGTAGACTGACTAGTAAATGAACGAGTAAATAGCTGAGTTAATAGCTGAGCTGTAGCTGAGTTGATAGCTGAGATGATAGCTGAGTTGATAGCTGAACATGTAAGTATTTTGATTGTTATTGTTCTGAAAGATAGAAACTATGAAGAAAGAAAGAAGATGAAAACTTTGAACTCTTTAACGTCAACTTTATAAAGCTCGAAGCGAAGATTATCAAGTAGATAAGATAAATAGCTGAGCATTTGAAATGATGAGTATTATAGGTAGAAAGTTATGTAGAAAGCATTGTTTGAAGCACTGTTTGATGTGTTTTATGCGCTCAATTAACGCATTTAGTAGAGTATTTGATAGAACTTTTGATAGAGAGTTTGATAAAGTATTTGATAAAGCGTTTAATAGAGCTTTTGATAAAGTGTTTGATAGAAAGTTTGATAAAGTATTTGATAAAGCGTTTGATAGAGTATTTGATAAAGCGTTTGGTAGGAAATTTGATAGAGAGTTCGATAGAGCGAGAAGATGAGCGAGTAAGTGAGCAAGTAGATGAGCGAGTAAAGTGCTGAGCATGTAGATGAGCGAGTAGATGAGCGAGTAGATGAGCGAGTAAATGAGCGAGTAAATGAGCGAGCATGTAGAATGATGAGTAAATGAGCGAGTAAATGAGTGATTGTCAACATATGCAATATATGCAACATATGTGATGAAAGCAAAATTTAGCTCAGCGCATATGAATAAACGTAGATTTTATCAACAAAAGCGAGATACAGTTCAGAGACATATGAACAAACACAGATTTTATCAACAAAAGCAGATCGCAATCTAACAAGATCAGCTTAAATTCGAATTTTATTTTGCTTTAAGTGATAAATGTCACTTTAACTAAACTTTAAAATTTTGTTCACTTTACAAACTGTTGATGTCATTCAATTGTAACAAAGTAGCATCAATTTAAGTTTTTGCTTAAATAATCATGAAATTAGAAAGAATGTATCTTGTTGTGAAATGACAAAATCTCTTTGCATAAAACTGTGTAGTAAAAGATAATAAAATAGCACTTTATTAATAATAAAATTAATTGCTAAGAAATAAATACAAGAATTAACAGAGTTTTCATCTTCTGTCAAGTCATTATCTTTATTCACTTGTTAATCTTTTTCAATTTAATCTTGTAAACTAGTCTTGCAAACATGCATCATTCATTCAGAATTAAACACATAAATCTTAATGTTTATCTGCACTTAAGAAATGTTTTAAGCGTGAATAGTTTGCAATGTGACTGCAAATAAAGTCATCAAATAACAAAGCATGTACTCATGCATTGCTTGAATTGAACGCATCTGTGATTAAGAATGCTACATGATACATTAAGAAATCTCGTCAAGTGTTTAATCACGTAATTAGTTAATAAATTAAATGATTTATCATTTTGATTAATCTCTCTTCTTATAAGATCACTTTGACGTGATTAGCTGCAAACGCATGTCTAATAGCTTAAATGACATCGTTTATCACATTGACATCATTTATCACATTGACATTGTTTATCATATTAACATCGTTTATCACATTGACATGAATCATCAAAATAACATGAATCATCAAAATAACATTGATTATTCTGATTCTATATGCTCAATTCTATTTGTTTAAATGCATGCAAAAGCAAGATATTAAATCAATGAATTTATTATTTAATTAGTTATTTAATCATCTATTTGAATGAATTGTTGACTATGTAGAGTATTCAATAGAAAATTATAAAGAAAGTCAAACATGAATGCTTGATAGAAAAACATGAAGAATGCTTGATAAAAAAAACATGAAAAGTGCTTGATAAAGAAACATGAAGAGTGCTCAGTAGAAAAACATGAAGAGTGCTTGATAGAAAAACATGAAGAATGCTTGATAGAAAATCATGAAAGAAGTCATGTAAAAAGCACTGTTCAACTCATGTTATGCACTCGATCAATGAGTAATTTGAAGCATGTAGAAAATTTAATAGAACATTTGATAAAAAGCTTGATTGAAATCTCGATCAAAAGCTCAGTAGAAAGATTACTAGAAAGATCAGTAGAAAGCTCAGTAAAAAGCTCAATTGAAAGATCAGTAGAAAGATCAGTAGAAAGATCAGTAGAAAGCTTGATTGAAAGATCAGTAGAAAGATCAGTAAAAAGCTTGATTGAAAGATCAGTAGAAAGCTCAGTAGAAAGCTCAATTGAAAGATCAGTAAAAAGATCAGTAGAAAGCTCAATTGAAAGATCAGTAGAAAGATCAGTAGAAAGATCAGTAAGAAGATCAGTAGAAAGCTCAGCAGAAAAATCAGTAGAAAGTTTGATATCAAGTCATGAAGAGTGTATTTTATTAAGTCAGTTAGCATTATTTCGTATGAAATAAAAAGTAGAAACTGTTCTACGAAGAAAGAAAAAAGTGAGAAGAAGTAAATACTCTGAATTCTCTGAATTTTCTAGCGTCAATCTTCAACTGAAAGCGAAGATTATTAATCACAAAAATAACAGTACTGTTTTCAAGTCATGTAAAAAGCATTGTTTGAAGCATTGTTTAATGTGTTTTATGCATTCAATCGACGTGTTTAATAAAGCGTTTGATAGAGAGTTTAATAAAGTGTTTGATAAAAAGATTGATAAAGTGAGTAAATGAGTAAATAGATGAGTGACTAAAGTGATAAGCATGTAAAATGATGAGTAAAATGATGAGTATGTAGAATGATGAGTAGAATGATAAGCATGTAGAGTGATGAGTAGAATAATGAGTATGTAAAGTAATGAGTAGAATGATGAGCATGTAAAATAATGAGTAAAGTGATGAGCATGTAGAATGATGAGTAAAGTGTTAGTGAGTATGTAGAATGACAAGTAAAGTGATGAGTATGTAGAATGATGAGTAGAATGATGAGCATGTAAAGTGACGAGTAGAATGATGAGTATGTAAAGTGATGAGTAGAATGATGAGCATGTAAAGTGATGAGTAGAATGATGAGTATGTAAAATAACGAGTAGAATGATGAGTATGTAGAATGATGAGTAGAATGATGAGCATGTAGAATGATGAGTAGAATGATGAGTATGTAGAATGCAAAGAACAAAGATTTTGTCAAACTGTTTAATAATGCTGTTAATTATTTAATCATTTATATGCAAAGATAAATGATTCAATTTATCAGTTATTAGATTTAAGTATGAGATTAATGATGTAATTTAATGATGTTTGATTGAATTTTTAAACTATCAAATAATCATTGCAATCACAAAAAATTTCAAAGTAGCAGTAAGAATGATGATGAAAATAAACTTTCTGAAGCAATTTAAAGTGACTATAACATTTTTTTTATTCTTACTCGATTCAACACTCATTATAAGTCTATGTAAGATTTTATATACTGTAGCGAGCGTTGTGCTAGCATAGCGTTCTTTTTGCATCAAAAATCGCTTCTTTCTGCGCTCTATACTATAACTGTTCTCAATGCAAGAACTTTATAAGTCTGTTTCTTCTTTATTTTCTCTCTCTTTCATCTGATTTTTTGATGATGTCACAGCTTAAAATTGATTCAGTATGCTCATTAAGAGTATCATTTGAATGATCATCATTGCTGCACTCATGATTTCTAAGAACTTTCTTAAGTTCGTGATGTTCTCTTTTCATTGCATTGCTTTTCATTCTACTTTTCATCTGAAACATGTTAATAAAACATGCTTGATCGACATTTAATCTCTGTCACACTCGCAAATCATCATAACAATATCAAGTACTCGTCTTTCATGTAGAAATTAATTAAAGTTAATTTTTCTCATGCATAACTGCATCAATAATGCATTGTAAAACTTTGCATGATTTTTGTGCAGTTGTAAATGTTGATGTGTCATCTTTGATGTTAAATATCAAAAATGAGCTGCGTTGAATCTCTTTTTTCAGACTATTCTTCATGTTTATCTGATTTGTTTCTGTATGAGCATCAGTCTTGTCATCACTTCAGTGCGCTGATGCTCAGTTAATGATAGAAACAAATCATGTGCATCGTTAATCATCTTGTTCATCACTTCATTTTTAAGTACTTTTGCATGTTTCATCACTTAATGTAACTTCAGCATGACTTCTTAAAATCAAATGTTCTCATGCATGATTTGAACTTATTGCAGACGTGTCTGATCTTTTGTTAATATCATAACTTTCACTGTTTTCAAAGAAGTCTGATTATCATTGTATACTTTGTATATCTTTTCATGACACTTTTGATTCTCTGTCGTTATGTCTGCAAGATGTTTCACTTTCGCGATCAATTCTTTCAGTTCTTCATGATGAGTAATGATTAAAGTCGATTTTTTCAATCTTTTATTTAACTTTTAGTTAATTCTCATTGCAGTCATCATAACATTTTCTCTACTGTCGCTATCATTCAAGTAAACTCTTTGCTTCAACGTGAATATATCAAGACAATGTTGATTTATTGACATTTTCTTGTTTACAACTATAATTATTCTCAATGATTCTGATCAGAGAGTCATCATATAAAAATGACTTCGCTTCATTTTCATCTGTTCAAGTGTTTCTTTCATTCACTTTCACTTCAGTTGCAAAGATATTTTATATAACTTTGATTTTCAATCTCTTTTGAGTATCAAGTCGTTGCAAATTCGATGCATCATTATTTCAATAACTTCATCTGATTTTTGAAAGTTCATGTTCATTATTGACTTTTGTATCAGCTTTCATAAATGAATATTTATTAACACTGTGTTTATTTCTATCTGTAGAATCTCTGTTGATATCACATGATAAACATTGATGATTTATCACAATGCTCTTTCTTGTACTGATTTCAGCTTAACATTTTGATCTTTTCAATGATTCTTCACTCTTTGTGACATGTATCATATGATGACTTTGTAACTAAGCAGAGAGTGTATCATTACAAAGTATATTTACTTTCTTGTTATCATTGATGAGTTTCAAGTAGATTCAATGATTGTTTGCATGATTTTTTGTTTAATCACTAGTTTTGCTTTGACATGATACATGTAAATTACTCATCTCAATCTATTGAAAATATGTTGTATACGTTGCATGCAACATACATAGAACATAATCTTTATACTGATTTTTCTTTTAAACTCAAGAAATTACTCAGAAAGAATTTCTTATGACAAATTCACAGTTTAAAATAAACAAGATCTTTCACTGCTCAGATTTCAACAGTTTACTTCTTAAGCATGAGTTGCAGATGTTTCATCTGCAATATACATGTATATCGCAGTTGATTTTTTCTTTAATCACATTAACATATGCTACTGTTCTTTCAAGCTATACAGACAATGTTTTCAACTAGAGATTGACTTTATCATCAAGACATTTAAGAGTTAAAACTCAGTAAAGAAGTGAGATTCTTAAGATCAATAATCATCATCATTGTATATTACATCTTGCAAATGCTCACTTTGCTTGAAAGTGTGCAACTTATCTGTTTTGCATTATTTGTAAAGATCTTTCTTGTGCAAATCAATCATGTTTTACAAAAATGTTCATATGTTACACTTTTAATCAGACAGTGTAGTTCAATCATTCTTTATTAACTTGCTTATGTTTCTTTTCTTTTAATGAAGTTTTTTTATTAACATATTGCTTATATATAAAATGTCTGTATTTGAACATTTGTTAAATGATATTAATGAGATTCTTGAGTTTGCTCATATTGAACTTAACAAGTCTTATGAGTTATTCATGTCATAGTAACAGACATGCAGTCTTAACAAGATTTATACATAGTTAGCATGTAGATTTAAAGAATGTTCATGATTTAAGTTTTTTTTACTAATCATTCTTAACAGATTAAACATGAAAGTGTTTTGTCTCAGTTCTTGTCATCACGATGACAAGATACTGAATCAAATAATTTTCATAAGTAATTTTTCTTATAGTTCTGCATTCTATTTGACTTTCTCATCTGCATGCAGATTGCTTTTGTAACATGCACATTAAGATTATCAAAGTCTGCATGATCATGAAAACTCTGCATGCAATCAATGCATAGTGCTTCATCATTATGTAGCATTTTGATGTCATTCAAACTTTTAATAATTTTTAGATTCTACTGTAGCTAAACAGTAAATTTGTAGTCAGCATCATGTACAGATAAGTTTCATTGCTGATTTGATTATAACATTCATTCTTTAACATGCAATCAATGTGAACAAATTTAATACATAGTCTTAATCTTATTGTTTTAACTGCGTGAAGCAATTGTATAAATAGTGAGTGATTTTCTATCTCAGAGAATTCTGTTCACTTGACACATATAACATAAAGTTTCTCATGAGTTGATTTAATTAATATCATAAGAATGTATGAATTTATTATTATTATTATTATGAGTGAGTGAGACAAATTTTTTAAGACAAATTGATAAAATATCTTGCAAGTGATTATTGATTTTATTCTGAAAATCATTCATCAGAGTGCAATCATTGTAATTGAGATAATTGAATAACTTCATAAACTTAAAGTAAAAGACATTGAAAGACTTGTTAATTTATTTCAAAGCATTATACTTATGATGATACTTTCAATTCTTATTTGAATCATCATATATTTTCTTCAAATGCTTGAATAATAGACTGATCATGTCAAGTTGAGTACTTAAGTTCAAGTCAAGTACTTAACTTGAAAAGTATTGAGTTGAATTAATTTTTTTTTGAAAAAGTGTTGAGTTAAGTTGAGAAGTTGAACTCAAGAACTTAAGTTGAGTTGAAAAGCTTGACTTAACAATTTAACTTAAAAACTCAATTTGATTCAATAAGATATTAGATAAATGTATATAACTTGATCAAACAGTCTTTATTATGAAGACTTCATGATTTTCATCATGACTTTCTATTAAATACTCTTCAAAATAATGCAAAAAGATAATGCATTATAATTCAGTCTATGAATTTATAAGATTATGAACTATGATTAGAACTTAGAAAGTAAGATAAGTGTTTTTTTTAATTTCTTTATTAAATGCATGCAGTCTATGACTATGATACTGTTTAGACGTTGTGTATGTGCTACATTACATGTAATCTGATCAAAGTCGCTGCTTTATATCTTTTTGTTAATCAATCACATCGATAGTTTGCATATACAAGCACTCTCGCTCAAATTCTTGCAATCATACTCTCATTTTTCTTCATTCTTTCACTCTCTTCGCGTTTTACTCTTTCATTTCTAATAGTCATTTTCTCATTGTAATTCAAGTATTTTTTAAATATTCTAACATTGTGATTCTTTCAATCTTGATGATGAACAATGTCAATATGATGTCTGTGTTTTTGAGTTAAACTTTTTTCTTAAACTTTCTCTGCTTTGCTTTATAATGTCTGCAGTTTAGCAGTAAATGCTTCAACATTTGTCTTGCATTGCATATTTCATAGCATTTGTTCGAATTATTCTCTGATAATCGATGCAAATAGCTCTTGAAATAGTCATGTTTCATTTTCAGCTGAATAAAGATTGAAAACGTTAGTTTATCAATTTTTC